>Ga0180433_10009933_pt1 | contig 11559 bp, 5 predicted proteins | sample SS_ome_8_FD_132980 | JGI IMG/M metagenome (GOLD analysis project Ga0180433, IMG submission 132980) | Hypersaline lake sediment archaeal communities from the Salton Sea, California, USA - SS_1_D_1 metaG | ecosystem: Environmental > Aquatic > Non-marine Saline and Alkaline > Hypersaline > Sediment... | reverse complement strand
GTCAAATATGTTAAACCATCAAAATGATAAGGACTATTAATTCCAGTCTGATTTAATTGTCCATAAAATATTAAAGAATCTAGTTCTTCGTATCTTGAATCCCAGACATCCATGTAACTTACTACACTAAATGAATTTGTATCTTGACCATCTGTATAATTACTATTTAATTTAACTGGTTCTGTTTCTTTAATAACAGTTCCACTTGTAGTTGAATCCATTCTAATATAACTTATTGGTTCTGTGTAGATTAAGTGACAACTGAAAGCGTCAATATCTTGGAAAGTTATAGTACCGTCACTACTATTTTCTTGTAAAATATCTAAAGTAGAATCCCAAATGTCTTGACCAACTATATCAGTTCCTAGTGAAACATCATAAGTAGGAGATTGTTGAGTTGATTGATTGTTACAAACTATCAAATCTCCGTTATCTAGCTCACTTACCATACCTTGTGTTATTCCTGTTGAAATGTTAATTGTTGAGGTTAAAGGAATCATAATATCGTTGTGATAGTTTTGTGCTACAACTTTTTGGTCGTCTCCTAAACCTCTATATATTCTTGTTAAAGATTCTACACTTCTACTTAAATTAACCAAAGAATTTATCAAAGAAGAGTTAGTAGTTTCTTCAATATAATTTAAACTACTATCATACTGAACATAATCGTCATCTAAAGTAGAACTATTATAATTAGTTATAATAGGAATTGCGTTAGTTAATGTTGTTGATATGTTTTGACCTATAATATCTAAAGTGTTATCAGTTAAATCTGTGTCAGAATATCCGTCTGTTTCTACATTTAACTTGATATATTCTAAACTTTCTAAGTAAGGACTATTGAGTAAGTCTGGGAAATGTGTAGATACATTATTCATAAAAGCAGTCCTACTTGTGTTTCCTGTTGAACTTGTTGAGCTCATATTCCAAGTAAGATTAATAACCATAGCAGATTTTATATTTAAACTATTAGAATAATTTATAGCACTCTTTAAAACAGTCCAATTGTTTCCTATATCTTCTGACTGAACTAAATGTTCAAATATTTCATAATCGTAAGCTGCTAAAGTGTTTAACTCTGTATCACTTAATATTCCTTGTGTATCGTAACCATAATAACCAGTTAATAAGTTTTGATTTGTTACACTAACAGTAATAGTTTCGCTATAAGCTATAGTATTAGAAGAATTATCCCAAGCTTGAGTAGTTATGTTCCATACTCCTGTTTCTGATAAAGTTATATCGGTTAAATAAGTACATTCTTTACTAGTAGCGTCGCCATTACAAGTCATACTGACATTATCGACTGCTGTAGTAGTAGGAGAATAAACGCTTATAGTTACTACACTAACATTCACGTTATCAGTTACGGTAGTATTTATACTATCTAAAGTCGCTAAATAACTTAAAGTATTATCAGATAATCCTCCTACACTTAGCCATGTAATGTCGCTAATAGTTGGAGAAGTTGTATCACTAGTATCTGCTTCTGCTTGATAATTTACTGTTAAGTCTGTAAAATATGCAGGACTTAACTCTGTTCCAGGTTCTTGGTCGTTTGTTAAAGATACTTTGACTTTAGTTTGATTAACTTCTTCATCTATTATATAAGGACTAGTATAGTTATCAAGTTCTTCATAATAATCACCAGAAACAATTCCATCTTTTTGCATGTTGTAGATGTGTAATATTTCGTCTTCTGTTAAGATTCTATCATAAAGTTGTAACTCATCTATAACTCCATCAAAGTCTCTTGCTAAATCTGGTCTATTTCCTATTGTTATGTTTGCTGTTAAGGAGTTTGGTGTTCCTGACGGAGTAACTATTTCTGATGGAGTATTCTCGACACCATTTATATAAAATGTTGGATTATTGCCTGTTGCTGAATTATTGTAAATAACAACAAAATGTTGCCATGTATCTGTTGTAGGTTGAGGTGTGTTTTCTCTCCACGCACCACCAGATGAACTAAAGTCGTGATTGAATCTATAAAAACTTCCTGCTCCTGAACTTACCCAAAAAACCCAATTAAAGTCAGAACCCCAAGATGTAACAATATAATTTCCATCGCTATCAAACGATTCTGGTTTAATCCATGCCATTATAGTTCCACCATCATCAAATATATTTGCATTATCATCATTAACATCTGTACAAGTTATATAGTCACTTTCTGATAATTCAAAATCACTTCCATTATTTAATTGACCTGAGACGCTTGTAGAACCTACATTTGTACAATTATTAGCATTGTCGCTACTATCTTCATATTCTCCGTTCAACTTATAATAGGATTTTAAGTTTGTATCGTAAGGGTCTCCTATCCAGCCGTCAATCTCTCCATAAGTATAATTGTCTCTATTATATTCTATCTTTACTCTCTGTATTCCGTACTTGGAATTGTTATAAAGTTCACTAATTTCACTTGCTGTTAAAGAAGTGTTCCAGATTATAATTTCGTCAATCTTACCATTTAACCAACTCCCACTATCTCCTTGTTGACCTATCTTTAAAGTAACGTCTTCATCAGCTACTGCTCCAGAACAAGTAGTAGTATCAGTTCCATCTAATTCTCCATCAACGTAAATCAATCCAGCACTTCCATTATATACTCCTACGACATGATACCATTGTCCTGTAGTTGCTTCTGTGGTAGAGACTGGAACACAACTTCCTCCTGCTGTATCTACTCTATATCTAAATTGTTGACTTACTATACTGTCATCCATCTGTAATTGATACTCCATTGCAGATGCATCTGTTTTACCATGATACACTATTTTTTGAGTATCTCCTGTAGTAACAGAGTTGAAATATACCCAAGCAGAAACTGTCATAGCACTTCCATACGAATCTATATCTGTAGCTTCGATATAATCACTATTACCATCAAAAGTATAACAATCATCTAACTTACAATCACTAGTAGGTACTGCTGTTGCATAACCTGTACCATTGTTACCATTCCCACTAAAATCATAAACACTTTGTTGTGCTTCTCCAAACTCGCTTTCGTTGTTTAAATGATATAATGCAACAATATTATCTGTTTGAATACTAAATTCCCTCTTCTTATCTACTAAAGAGTTCATCTCTCCACTTTGTTGAGGTATTGTAAAAGTTAAATTATCTAAATTAGTTGCTGTTATTGTATCGCTTACCCAGTCGCTAGTAAATTGTACAGATTGTCTATTATACAAGTCTTGAATTTCTGTAGATGATAAAGAACGGTTGAATATTGTAGTCTCATCTAATTTACCATTAAAATATTGTGAAGGACTTCCTCCAAATCTTAATTCTCCTCCACTATCGTTGTGCGGGATAAAAGTTCCTGCTGTTGAGCCATCACTTTCTCCGTTTTTATAGAAATTATAGTGAGTTCCATTAAAAACTAAAGCTACATGTGTCCAGACTCCTGAACTCCAAGTTGTTGATGTTCCAAAAACATTATCTTGTAAAGTACCACTACTATCAAACGTTGCAAATTGTTGTTTATCAGTTGAACCCCAATCCATTTTATATAACCATCTTAAATCATTGTCTGCATCATCAGATAAAAAGAAAAGTCTATCAAAAGAAGTAGTCTGAGTTAAATCTGAGTTAAACCATATAGATATTGTATAACTAGAAGTGTTTAAATAAAGTTCTTCACTTTCAGGTATAGATATATACTCGCTACTACCATCAAAATCAAAAGCATTATTAACTTTCCCTGTTGTATTTGTTGCACCGTTATTAGTACCATTATTACCTAAACCGCTACTATCTGTTGCGTCTCCATTCAACTTCCAATACCCTACCAAACCAGTAGTATCAAAGTCAATAACATCGCCACTATCTACGCTAGTATTCAATTCCCCTACTTGGTTTATCAAAGCCGAACTATTATAATAAGTATTATTATAAGTACCTAAATCGAAAGTTGCTTGAGAGTTATAGTCGGCAGAAGTAGCTCCTGTCCCTACTAAAAGTATTAAAAGTAATAATGTATATACTCCTAATTTAAAATTAGTTTTCATTAATTAAATCCCTCTATGTTTCGTATTTATCTCTAGTATAAGCTACCCACTTCTTACTCTTGTCGCTCCAGACAGCCCCCATATTTCTAAGTATCTCACTATTCTCATTTCTCTGTTCTTTCTTTGGAAGTGCTCTAATAGCCTCCGCCAAATCTCCTACGTTCTGTATTCTTTGTGTAGGAGGTGATTTATAGAAAGGAGTATCTTGTTCTTCATAACTTCCATAACCTCTACCACTTTCTTCTATCTTTTCTCTGTAATAAGGAGATTGAGTATAACCTTTCCCAGCTCTATATGGTTTAGCTAGTTCTCTTTCTCTTCTAGCTCTTCTATATTCGTATTCTTCTGGGTCTAGTTGACGTTCTAAATCTCTTTTAAATTTATTTTTTAATTGTTGTTCATATATTTCTCTAAATTGACTCTCAAGCTCACTTCTTTGAGGAGCCATAGGAGCTTGATTCATCATAGCACCTTGAGGAGCTTTATAAGACTCTTTACTTCCTCCTATTAAAGTAGCTACTTTATAACTAAAAGGCTCTCCACTTCTATTTATAGCCACTAAATCTTTACTCTGACTTCTATTTATTCTTAAGTCTCCTATTATATTGGAAGTTTTCATAGCTTCTTCATAAGGACTTCTTCTTGGTGTTGCTAATAATCTTGATATTCTATCAGATGTTGCAAAAGGAGTAGCCTCTCCTATGCCTTTGAAAAAGTCTCCAACGCCTCTAGCTACAGTTCCTCCTACAGTTGGTTTATATCTCTTAGAAGCTCTCTGTACTTCTTCTCTAGAATCTACTAGCTCTAGCCTAGCTTTTCTAGAGTCACCAGGTCTAACGTAAACTACATTATCAGGAGTATCTACTCTATCTATAGCCTCTACACCTTCGCTTATATTTCTACCTAAGGTCGTTGCTCCTTTTTTAACATAACCACCTACTTTAGCTAAACCTCCTCCAATAGCTGAACCAACATCTTTTATGTCTTGAAGATTAGTTGTCGCTACATCTTGTGGAGTGTCTCTAGTGACATACCTGCCTGTAGAATAATTCCTCATTCTACCTTTCTCGTCTGGCAATACTGTTGATTCTTGAAAACCCCTTCCTCCCAACATATTTTGAAATTTATGGATAGTCCCTTGTTGGTTTTTATTTCTAGGATTACAATCCATAAAATTTATTACTCCATCTTTATCAGTATCTTTGAAAGGACTTAAACCTCTATGAAGATTTACTTTCCCTTTTATTCCATTAAATCTAGGTCTAGGCATAAAATACTTAGCTTTAGTAGGACTTCTTAGAACTCCTTTTATTTTAGTTACGTCGCTTTTTGGTTTGCTAGTCCCCATACCTAAAATGGAACTTGTTTTATCTTTATAAGTTTTTTTATTTGAAGTGCCTAAAATATTCTTAGTTACATCTTTAAAACTGCTAGAAGATTTTTTACTAGAACCTCCTAATATTCCGGCTACTTTATCTCTAGGAGAAATAGAGCTACCGCTACCAAAACCTAATACACCGCCGACTATCTTCTCTCTCGGAGTTTTTTCTTCACTTCCGATATTTAATAGTCCTAATTTTCTATTAAAGAAACTAGGCTTAGGTACGTCTTCTTCATAATTTTCCATTCCCATTGCTCCTTTCATTTATTTACCTCCTAGTAAAATTGTTCTTGCTCTCTATTTCTTCTGATAGCATTAATTATCAGATATATTATTATTACTATAAATAAGATTACTGGTAGTGCTTCCCAAAAACTCATCCACTGAGTTATAAAACTAAACGCTTCTTCTTTAGTAGCATTATCTGCATTACTTGTATTTATTTGAGTAATAATAATTGGATTTAAATGGACTCTAAAAACTTGGTCAAAAACTATAAATAATATTCCTAACCCAAATAAACTAACTAGTCCAAATACCCATGTTAATCCTGTACTGTATCCTTTTTTATCCATTTTCAAATCTTATCCCCGGAAAGTTCTTAAGTATTAATGATTTAGCTTTCCTTAAATCTTTTTCACTAGATAATACTCTACTTGCTAAAACTTCGTTAGTTCTTATGTCTAAAACTTCTAATTTATAAGTACCATTTAACTTAAGAACTCTTACTTTATATATATATTTAATTTTTTGCCTTTCCCACCATTCTCCTGCTATATCTCTAAGATTATCATAACCTTCAAAATTCAATATAGCTGCTGCTAATCCTCCAGCTCCTCTGCCTCTACCTGCTCCGAATGGTAGCGTAAATGGAGGTAGCCCTCCTCCTCCTACATAAGTCGAAGTTTCTGTATTAATATTAGTTGTAGTTTCAGTGTTTACTGCATTATTAATATTTTCTGTTATATTAGTCATGCTATCAGTTAAATTATTTATAGTATTATTTACATTACTGCTAGTTCTAGTATTATCGGTAACATAAGTTATAGTAACTACGTCTGGTTCTGTTGGAGCTACTTCTTGAGGAGCTAAACTAACTTCTGAAGATGTGACATCTACTCCACTAGCTAGGGTTCTAATTTGAGGAGTTTCTATAGTATCTAATATAGTCGGTGTTTCTATAACCTTACCTGTTTGAGTAGCTACATTTTCTTCTACTCTTATTGGAGTAACTACTCTTGGAGCTTTAGTAATAGTACTTACTCCACTAACATCTTGACTTCCTGTTAAAGTCAAATCTCTAACTGTCATTCCAGAAATTAAATCTGGTGAATCGCTAAACTCTGAAGTGAAAGTTTGAGTTCTAGTTCTAGTAGGTGTGAATATACCTGCTGTAGTTGAAGGGAAAACTCTTTCTATCTTACCAGCGATAACATCTCCTGGATATTCGGCTGGGTCTGTTATATAAGTTCCTAATTGAGTAGCCTTGTAGATAGGCTGTCCTATTAATTTATACAAGTAAGGATTCTTTATAGACTGTGCTCCAGACATAATAGCTCCTATTGTTCCTGCATACTTAGCTCCAGTTTTAGCATAATCTAATTTTTCTTTTAAATTAAGTTCTGGTTGATATCTACTATAAGCTATAGATTCTGCTACTAGCGGTGCTTCTACAGCTCCTCCTAAAGCAGTAGCGAAATATCCTCGTGCTGCTCCTCTAACTAATCCTAATCTTTTAGTTCCTGTTACTGCTTTAAAAGCATTACCAAATACTTTTTGACCTAATAATTCAGAAGCTACGTTTGCTGCTACAATAGCAGGAACTTCACTACCTACTCTAGTATATCTTGAAACACTAGCTGCGTTAAGAGCTTTATCTAAAGCTTCTCCTTCTAATCCTTTTTTTCTAAGTTCGGTTTCTACAGTATTTAACCAAACGTCTCCTCTACCAATACCTGGTATCAAAGCCCCTCCTGGTAATTCTTCGTATAAGAATTTTCTAGTTCCTCCTAAAAATCCTCCACTTTCTGAAATTACTTTAGCTGCTTCACTCCCATAAGCTTTTCTTTCAGCCCCTTCTAAAATATCAGTTCTAAGATAAGCTCTCTCTTCTTCTGGAGTTAATCCATATGCTCCTGTAATAATTGCTTCTTGAGTTAAAGGTAGTACTTTAGTTCCTATATTGTAAGACTTTGCTGCTACTCCTGTAGCTATAGCTCCTCTACCTAACATCTTAGCTCCTTCTGAGCCTGCTTTAGCTAAAGTAGTTCCTGGAGCAGTTGCTAAAGCTTTAGCTCCACTACCTACTGCTTTTATGCCTCTACCTACAACTCCTTTACTAGTAAACTCTCTAACTACTCCTTTCTTTATATTAGGTAAGAAGTTTTTACTATAAGTTTTTATGCCTTTTAAAATTCCTTTCTTAGCTCCTGCTTTAACTCCCGCCTTAGCTCCTTCTTTAACAGCTGTTTTTGCAGGAGCTCCAAGAGAAGTTACAATTGTCGCTGCATCAACAGCCCCTTCTAAAGCTTCTTCGTCTAGTCTCCTTTCTTCTTTAGGAGCTTTATAATCATAAATACCTCTAACTAAAGCTTCGCTGTATCTTCCTCCTGGTAATAATAACTCTGGAGTAATAAATCTTCCTTCTCTAGTATCTTTCTGTAAAACTCCTAATGGTTTTTGAATAGTAGCATATCCCATTCTACTAAATATATCTGCTGTAGCTGCTGCTCCTCTTAAAAAGTTTGTCCCATAAAACTCTCTATCTCCCCATCCATATTTAGCAGACTTTTTAGTAAGGTCATCATATTGTTGAGCAAACATACTTATCTTTCTAGCATCGTCTGCCGTCTCTAGTCCCAATCTTGTATAAGCTTCAAAATCTTCATATATTTTATCATACTCTTTTTGTTTCTTAGTATAGTCTTCTCTTATCTGGTTAAATTGAGTTACGTCTCCTTCTGTTACTCCGTACTCTTTCCTAGCAGTATCTATAATATTTTGTCTTTCTGTGTCATACTCTTTTACTCTATCTTGATACATAACATATCTATTAAGGTCTGCTTCAGTATTAAATAAAAGTCTTTTGTCTTCTGTGACACTTACTGCTCCTTTTTTCTTTAAATCTTCTAAAAGTTTATCTCTTTCTGCTACTGCTGAAGTTAGGTTAGCTGTAGTTAAATTAAACTCTTTACCGTATTTAGCATTATCTCCTAAAAAGGCTTGTTGTTGAAAGTTAGCTATCTTATTATTTAATTTCATAGCTTCCTTAAATTTAACTTTCTTCCCGTCAGTATCTAAAGAAGATTCTAATATTTTATCTGCGTCGGACTTTAAAGCTTGAGTTTTTCTTAAAAAAAGTTCTTCTCCTAAGTCTGTTAATTCTTGAATTCTGAATCTATTAGGAGATACTGAGACTCCTTTTGTCTCTTCTCTCTTCGCCGAGGATATCAAAGCCTCTACTCTTTGGTAAGGATTTGATATAGTCTCAAAAAGTCGTTGCTCGTTCTTAGTATAATACTCGTCTAAGATACCTTCAGATTTCCTTTTATCATACATTGATTTAGAATAATAATTTTTATATTTAGGCTCTTCTTTCATCTCAGCTATCTTCATAGTTCCTCCTTTAGTTGATTGAAAGGTTTGTTCCCATGGATTAATAGTTTCTTTCCTTTTAGGTCTAGAATTTAAAAAAGCTGTAGCTGAGCCTGTTATACTTGTTGCCCCTATGCTAGATGGTTTAGCTACCTTCTTTCTTTCTATATCAGTTAGTAACTTATAAGGTTCGAATCCAGCGTCTTGTAGACGGGCTTTCAGCTTCTCTCGTTCCTTTATTATATTAGTAGCCTCTTTCTTACTAGGAGCTTTAAAAGTTCCTTTAGAAGCGTATTTATTAGCTCTAGCGTTATATAATTTTAAGTCTCTACCTAATACCTTTAAAGTCTTAGGGTCTACTTCTCTTGGTTTAGAAAAAACGCTTTTAGTTTTAATTGGTTTTTGGTATAACGAATATCCTGTAAACCTAGAAGCTGTAGATGTAGCTTTTGATTGTCTCATTAAATCCCCTACCTTTGATATTGGAGTTTGTTTTTTATCAGGACTAAATGTAGGTAAGCTAATCTTAGAATCTCCTTTAGTAGTATCTATACTCATACCTCTACCCATATCAGCAAACTTATTAGGCATTGCAGGAAGTTTATAAGTTTTATCTTTAGTTGCTTGAGTAGCTTCAGATTTAAGTTTACTTCTACTCCACCCTCTTTGTCTACTAGCTTTTATTAACTCTCCTGCCGTTACCATTTAATTTTCTCCATATAGTATATTATTTGCTATACGCAAATCTTTTCTAATCATCCTAGCTTCATATGGAAATCTCTTCGCATATTTTCTAGGGTTTTTCATATAATAAACATATTGGTCTGCTGCTCTCTCTTCAGCTATCTTATCTTTACCATAATAGTTTCTTGTTTCAAAACTAGAAGGGTATTTAGCAACTCCTCGTTTATTCATCTCTAATCTTAATTTTTTATTTTTTATACTATGTCCTAACTCATGAAGCTCCACGGACTTAGAAGATTTACCTCTTGCTTTATCTATAGCATTCATTAAAGCTAAATCTGCTCTCTTCTTTATTATAATTTTATCTCCTTTTGATTCTCCTCTGTTTGACAATATACAAGAAGCTTTCTTATCTACTATAGTTTTTCCATGAGACTTAGCTATATCTTTATAGTTATTTTCCCAATATTTTTGAGCTTCTTTTCTATTCGGGTGAGGTTTAAAAACTTCTGGTAATCTAGAGGAAGCTCCTGCTTCTTGACGAAGTTTAGCTCTACTCCAATTATTATTTCTACTCTTTCTTATTAATTCTCCTGCCGTTACCATTCTAAAGACCAGCAGACCTCCATAAATCTGAAATAACTTTTTGCTTAGCTTGTTTAGACTTCTCGGTATCTTTAATAGCTTTTGCTTCACTCCAAGCTACTTTAACTTGAGCTGGTTCTGTATAACGAGTAAAAGTTTCTGTAACATCTTTTATATCTGTTTCTGGTCTACCATAACGTACTCCTATTCCTCGAAGATAATCATACTCTTTTTCCTTGTAAGGTTTATAATATTTATCTCCTCCAGTAGACTTAACATCACTAAGATAGTCGCTGTATTTAACTTCTTTAGCTAAAACTCCTTGACTATAATCTTTAACTTCTCCTAATCTTACTGCTCTTTGTTCTTCTCTTCCGTCGCTATCACTATCTAATCTTTGTAGATAAGCTTCTCTTTCTATCTCTTTAGCTAATACATTATCTTTATATTCTTTTACTACTCTGTCATATACACTCCTCTTTCTATCCTTACTTCCTTTATATCTCTCGTCGTAAGACTCGTAATCTCTTCTAGTAATATCTTTTACTATATTGCCTTTATCATCAAATATTATTTCTCTAGGAATATAAGTTGCTTTACTGGTGTCTTTGCTTCTACCACTTCTAGACTTATAATATCTAGAAGTATATTCTTGAGGTTTAGCTTTTATAGAAGTTATTATACCTTCTTTATTTTTAATAAAATCAAATCCGTTCTCTTTTAATTTATTTTCTTGAACAAAATAATCTGAAAAAGATTTAAAAGTTTTAGGGCTAGGTAGTCCTGCTAATTTAGTCCTTCCTAATACACTCCCTGATTTACCACTAACTCCCATAACTCCTCTTGCTCCTAAGAACTCATAATCTTTAGGTTTATCTTTATAGACGTAAGCGTCGCTAGTTATGTAAGCTCCAAACCTTCTATCATATACAGAAGTAGGTTTAACATAACCTCCAGTTGGTATTTTTGGTTCCCACGCTCCGATTCTACCTAATCTCTTTAACTTCTCTCCGCCTCTTTTAATTTCATTAAAAGAACTTTTAGCTACGTCTCCTATTCTATAACTTTTTGCTTTTTTTATTAGTGGCATTATACTATCTCCTATCATTTTATTTTATTTTTTAAGCATATTCCCTAACCCTTTTAGTGAACCTGTCCGATTAGAATTATTTAATTTTAATTTTTTAAATAGTTTTTTATCTAACATTTTAAGTATAAAAGAACTACTCATTTATATATATATTTTTTTCAAAAATCAAATTTGGGGTCTTTTTCTCTATATTCAAAATCTTTTAC
>Ga0180433_10009932_pt1 | contig 11560 bp, 10 predicted proteins | sample SS_ome_8_FD_132980 | JGI IMG/M metagenome (GOLD analysis project Ga0180433, IMG submission 132980) | Hypersaline lake sediment archaeal communities from the Salton Sea, California, USA - SS_1_D_1 metaG | ecosystem: Environmental > Aquatic > Non-marine Saline and Alkaline > Hypersaline >... | reverse complement strand
AGCTCATGAAGCGTCTTGTTTTTTGGATAATCGGTCTTTGTGTTGTTAAAATGTAGGATCAGTTCTTTTTCATTCTCTGTCATTTTGTGAAATACCCCATTTTCTAATGAATGTTTAGCAACCATATAAAAATTCTCCTTTTTGATAAAATATTCACCATAATATTGGTCTGTAGTTGCTCTTTTACCGATTTTTTATTGAACCTCCGTCTTGTGAAAACAGATTATCAAAAATAATCATTATTTTCCATGGGAATATTGTTTAATAATGGTTAATTTTTTATGAATTGGATATTTTATATTTTACATTGTCGAAACACGTATTTATGAGACAAGATAAATAGCAACCAGATCAAAAGACCTAAAAAACACTGTTCCGATTATAATAAAAGTAATTTTCGAAGCGGCGGAGGAAGGAAAAATAGATTAGACCCGGGCTTGAATCTCGCCGAAATCGTAGGTTAAAACGTCCGGCTGGCTGTCAATGAATGATTGATGATGCCGGTGATCTTTTCAACGTGATGGTGCAAAAAGAAATGATTCCCCTCAAAGTAGTAGGCTGTAAAGTGTCCTGAAGTATGATGTTTCCAATCGGATACATCTTCCTTGCTCATAGCGTCTTCTTTTCCGTTGAGAACGGTAATGTCGCAATCTATTTTGCTGTTTCTTTCTTGATAGATATAGTTTTCTACCATTTTAAAGTCGCTTTTGAGAATGGGGATAAACAATTCAAATAGCTCTTTATGATTGATGAGCTCCTCAGGTGTTCCCCCGAGCTCGACAATTTTTTTCTTAAAAATAGGATTGGGCAAGGTATGCAGTTTTTCTTTCTTTCTGATCCTGTTTGGCGCTTTATAGCCCGAGAAAAAAATGTGAACCGGTTTTTCAGCTCCCGCCCCGCTCATTTGATAGTAAAGTTCATATGCCAAAAGGCTTCCCATGCTGTGCCCAAAAAGAGCGTAGTCGTCACCTTTTCGTTCAGCTTGAACCTGCTCAAAAATGTCTTGAACTGCTTCTTCAAGGCTTTCGTAACAAGGCTCGTTGAAACGCCGGCCCCTTCCCTTCAGCTGAATCGGACAAATCTCAATGTCGGGCTGCATATGGCCTTTCCAGGAATAAAATGCAGATTCGGATCCGCCGGCGTAAGGCAGGCAAAATAATTTCATTTCTATCATTCCCTTTCGTTGTAGATATTTTTTGGTGAATAAGCCGTTAATCGACAGATACGTCAGCCGTCCGATTCAGCGCTAAAAACTTCGGAAGGATAATCATGTAGAAAACGCCAACAGCAATCAGGCTTCCCCCGACTAGCCAATACAGGCTTTCAAGCGCGATCCATGCCGGGTAAAGCCACGCAATAAACAGAAGGGTCAGCGACTGTGAGAGCATCATAAGCGGATGAATCCACCCCTGCACCCTACCCATCATTTTCGGATTGACGATGTTTGGTATCCACCCTCCGATGGCAACGTTGATGCTTGGAAGCGAAACCGCGATAAAGCAGGAGCAGACCATATACAGCCACAAACTTTTAACCAGGGAGCCGGAAATCGTGGCACATCCGCAAACAATCAGCGCTAGGATCAAAAGTTGATAAAGCTTCAATTTTTGAGAAAGCAAGGATGCGGCGATGCTCCCCGCCAAAAACCCCGCACCGAAAACAATGCCGAGTACAATCGACATCTCTTCATAGTTTCCAGGTGCAAGCTTGTATTTTAATATAAACACCTGCATGACCGAGAGCCCCCCATTGACAACTCCGAAAAGGACGAATCCGGACACGAGGGCAAGCAGCAATTTATGGTTGAGAATATAAGTAAAACCAAGTGTGAAATCTTTCCATATACCAGCGATATTCAGCTGTCTAATGGAATGTTTTCCATTTGGCATGCGGACGGCATCGGAAATCCGGCAGGCTTGAATTAAAAGCCCGCTCAGTGCGAAGCTGGCTGCATCAACCATAACGGCTCCTTCAACTCCAAGCGTCCAATAACAAAATACGCCAAGCCCGTTTCCGAACAGCATAAATAAACTGGCTACCATTTGATTCAATCCGACGGCCAGCGAATATTCGTTTTCAGATAATATTCCTTGAATAAGAGAAGTTTGGGCAGGGGTGAAAAAACTTTTAACGGCATTTCTTAAAAAAAGAACGGCAAATGTAAACGGCATCCATTCAAGATAGAGAGACAGCAGTAATACAATCGATAGTCCCATACAGATCCAATCGCAGTTTTTGGCGATTTTCTGCCGGTCAAACTTATCCGCGAAAACACCGACGAGGAAAAATACAGCCAATGTAGGCAATGACAGCATCAGCTCGGTCATTGTGGCATATGCAGGCTGATTGGAAAAACGGTCTAGCAGGTAAAACAAGAGGGCAGTGAGTCCGATGATCCCTCCCATTTGTGAGGTAAAGGATGCGAAGAACAGCAGCGCATAATTTTTATTTTGAAAAATAGAAAACATTTTTTTCATAGGCGCCTCCTAATTTGTATTGAGACAGACGGCTCCATTTGTTATTCTGAAAAAATAACATCATTCTAATTTTCCGTCTCTTATCACGCTGATTTTCATTTTCAAAACTACACTTCTATCATTTAAAGTGTCACAGATTGAATTTCCCAATATAAAATCGCTGCTTCTCATAACGATTGCAGCCGTCTTTTTAACCCCCCGTTTCTTCTTTCAGATAGTATTCTCTAGCAAAGTGGAAGGGAAATCCTTGATCTCTACCCTTCAAATTTACAAAGAAGTAAATTTATGAAAAGTAATTCTAAGGTTATAGATTCGTCCTATTTCAACAATATCCTCTATCTTATATTCAATTTTTTAGAAAATGTCCTTTTTAAAAAACAATTACTATATTTAAAAAATAAAAAACGCTTCCAATATGGAAGCCGAAAGACTCATCATACTGGAAGCTGTTTAGATGTTCATTTTTTTATGAAATTGTTATCCAGCACTTCGATCACCGAAGAAGTCGTTTTTGAACGGTCTTTTGTTTGCTGCACCAGTTTGATGATGTCTTTGTATGCCTGCTGCGCTCCAAGCACCAGCAAAGGAACCCCGATCGGATCGATTTTCAGCCTTCTTGAAAATAAACCGCCGAATGTCATCGCAATGGGCACAGTCGGAGACGTGTTTGAAAAAACGACTTTTTCCTGCAGTTTTCCGTTTTTTTCAAACAGCTCAAAAACGCCCAGCATGGCTGGAATGACCGCTTTTGATGATCCTCTGCCGATCGTGTACACCTGGTGGCCTTCTTCATCAAGACCGTGAAAGATTAATTTTCCCATTTCCTTCGGACTTAATTGATTAAAACAGTCGGTGCTTAAAATTTCGTTTTTCGACGGTTTTCTGCTGAATGGGAGCTTTTTCAGATGATAAGCGGCGGCAAGTGCAGAAGAATGAGTGCCGCCGTAACAGTTGTATATATAGATCAACATACTCACCCTCTTAAATGTCTTTAGTTTTAATGTGACCCAAATATACAATCTTATTTATACCGCGTTTCCAAAACTTCTTTAACAGCTGAGACATACGTTTGGAACGTCTCATTTTTAGAACTTGCCCGCGTCCACAGGCCGAACTCCGAAAAAAAAGCCTCTCGTTGAGGCGTGCTGATTTCCAATTGAATGCTTTGACCTGTTTTGCATTGATTATTGATATTTTCGGGATTTCCCCCTGCAAGCCGGTGGCTTGGGCTGACCAGCTCCGCTGAAAAACCTTGGTTGTGCAGCGCTCTGACAATCGCTTTCGCCCCTCCGGTATCCGTTCCTCCTACAAGCGTATGTTCAACGATGTCATGATATCCATGAAAAGCCAGCGTATAGTTGTGCTCTTTGACCGCTTTGACGGCCTGCGGTTCATCAAAATGATTGCTTGTGATGTGAAGATCCCAGTTTTGCGAGGGTTTGATTCCTTCGAATAAGTAAGTGGAATAATCGGCGCTGAAGGCGCGGACAAGTTCACTGACACCTCCTTCGATTCCTCCGCCGTGCGGCGAAAGAATCAGCAGTTCGGTGCCCATGTCTGTATATTCGATTTGATAATCTTCTCCTTCTGTTTCATGTTCGGCAAGCTCGTCAAAATTGGCGTATTTGTCTGCAGATGAAGCGACGCTCTGCAGCGGAAATTGAAAGATGACCGTTAAGCAAATCCCCGTGACTAACCAGATGATGCAACGATTTTTCATCAATGGGTTCCATTCTTCCTGCACCGTTAAGAAACTCCTTTTATCGTGTATTTTGTTGCGAGTATCACGTGATATCATGTTTCGGCCGGGATGAGAGAATTTCAATAAATGGTAAAATATTACTCCTTTTCGTCACCCAGTTGCCATTTTATATAAGAAGAACAGCATAACGAAAGCGACCTTTACCTTATTTTTCATCAGCGGCCGGCGCGTGTTCCCGGAAGCACGGAATCTTTCGGCATACAGTATTTTTATATCGATTGCCTCAGACGGGACAGGTGCCTTCAGATCAAGCAAAGCCTATAGAAGGAAGCACAGGTTCGGTGCAGCGGTTTGAAGAGGGACAAAGTCTCCCTGTCTTTATATGATATTTTGAGCCTCTCTGACAGGAGATCATCTAAAAAAATGCAAATAAAAAAGAAACGGACGATTCCGTTCCTTTCAGAGACGATCATTTTTTATAGAAAGCGCTCCGGCCTGCTCGTTCAACCAGGGCTGGGAAGAGCTGATAGAGTTTGCTGACGCCGTTCATCCAGCCTGGAAGATTAATTTCTCGCTTGTTCGTCATCATTGCCGAGACGACTTTCTTAGCAACCTGATCCGGATCAAGCATCCATCTCTCGACGCTTTTGACATAATCCCCTCTTTTATCGGCCGTCTTAAAAAAGTCGGTTTGAATCGGTCCAGGATTGACCGTTGTCACGTTGACCCCCGTTTCGGCAAGCTCCATTCTCAAGCTGTTTGAATACCCGAGCACAGCATGCTTTGTTGCCGCATAAAGGCTTGACTTGGGCGTCGCTAATTTGCCCGCTTGCGAGGCGATGTTGATAATATGGCCTTTGTCTTGCCTGATCATATGCGGGAGTGCCATTTTCGTGCAGGCGATCAGACCGAATACGTTGACCTCAAACATCGCTTTCATATCTTCAAGAGAAGCGTCAAGCGCGTTTTCGAAAATACCGAATCCCGCGTTGTTCACAAGAATATCAACCGGACCGGCCTCTTGGAACGCCGCTTTTATGTCATCCGTCCGGCTGACGTCCAATGCGATTATGCGGCATTTTGCACCGGTTTCATCGGCGATGTTTTGCTTCAAAGCCATGAGGCGGTCTTTTCTGCGCGCAGCCAGAATGACCTCGGCTCCTTCCTTGGCGGCATGGTATGCGATCCGTTCCCCAAGTCCTCCTGAAGCCCCTGTAATCATCACGTTTTGCTCTTTCAACTTTTGCTGCATGTTCGTCACCTACTTTGCGTAATAGTACTCGATTCCATCGGCCGTTTCTGCTCCGATCCTCCCTTGGGATTCCAAATCGTCAAGCTGCCCAATCGTTTCTGACATCGTTAAGAACAGCTCTTTTTCATAGACTGCAGGGAACAGTTTTTGACATATCTGATAAGGTGAATGCGGTTTTTCAGTAAGGATGCGGTACACCTCTTCGGCTCTGTTTCGCTGCTTTTCCAGCCTTTTGGCGACAAGCTCATTCACTTTTGTGATGTCCTCCCCGTGGCCGGGATAAATAATGTTGAGCGGAAGCTCCCGCAGCCTGCCGAGCGATTTCAAATAGTCCAGCAGCGGAGTCGGGCGCCTTTCTCCTTTTTGCGGCACTTCAAGAAGCGGATTTGAAGAAGACGGCTTTAACAGCAAGTCTCCTCCGAGCATGCTTCCAAGCTCCTCATGATAAAGGACAATATGTGAAGCGGCGTGTCCGGGCGTCTCAAGAACCCTCCACCCTTCAAGCCCGTCAATTTGCGCGCCTTCTGAAACGGTCTCTGTCAAAGTCCGATTACAGGAAAACCGGTACGACGCTTTTACCGTAAGCCCCGGCGGCTTCATATCGCCGGGAACGCCGAATCGCTGATACAGGTATGTAAAAAAGGCCTTTTGTTTTTCAATAAAATCGGGATTTTGGCTGATATACGGTTCATTGAACGGATGGCCGATGATGTTGACCCCTGCGGGGAATTCGTCCAGCAGTCCGGCGTGATCAGCGTGATGATGGGTCAGAACGACCTGGTCAATATCGTTTAATGACAGTCCCTGGCCGGCCAGCTCTTTCTTCAAAACGGCGGCCGCCTCCTTTGTGTTGGGCCCGGCATCGACCAGAGTCAGCGCCTCGCCTCTGACCAAATAAATGTTGACGTCTCCGACTGCAAACGGAGTCGGCAGTGAAATAGGAATGATTCTTGCGTCTTTCATCGTTTGATTCTCCTCATCCTGCGAATTGATGTTGATCATATTTTACCTTTTTCTCCCGCGCATGTCATTTTTGCTTCAAATGCCTGTTGACATTTCATCATTCCTCATAGCATAATGAACAACAAATATATGCAGGTAAATGATTGAAGACGCAATGAAGAGGAATAGTAAACAAGCAATGGTGAAAGAGAGTGAAATCCACGGCTGAAAGATTTCACAGCCCGCTTGCATGTTGAACCTGCCCTCAGAGCGCTTAGGCAAACCTAAACGTATCCCGCGTTACGGGGCAAGAGCTGAGCATGTATATGCTAATGAAGGTGGTACCGCGAAACCTTTTCGTCCTTTGTGAAGACGGAAAGGTTTTTTTGTTTTTTAGAAGGAGGAATTCATAATGAAACGAATGGGATTTATCGGAGCCGGTTCGATGGCTGAAGCGATGATTAAGGGGCTTGTCAAAAGCGGTGCGATGGAGCCGGAAGCGATATTCGTTACGAATCAGTCGAATACGGCCAGACTTCGTGAGTTAAGCGAGACATACGGGGTGTGCGGAGAAGCCGATACGGCAAAAGTCGCCGCCCGTTCGGATACACTCGTTTTGGCGATGAAGCCGAAGGACGCGGCGGCCGGAATGGCCGCACTCCGCCCCTATTTGCGAAAAGATCAGCTGCTGATTTCAGTCCTTGCAGGCATTCCGATTCGCACGATCCAGCACTACGCCGGGCTTGATCTGCCAGTTGTAAGGGCCATGCCGAATACATCGGCCTCCATTCAAAAATCAGCCACAGCCTTTGCGGCAAGCCCGCTCGTGACGAAAGAGCAGATGCGGGAAGCAGCTGACCTCTTTGCGACAATCGGAAGCGTTGCAATCGTTGAGGAATCTGCCCTTGATGCGGTGACAGCAGTAGCCGGAAGCGGCCCCGCTTTTGTTTATCGATTTGTCGAAGCCCTGCTGGCGTCAGCTGCGGAATTGGGACTTCCTGAAGAAACGGCGAAACAGCTGATTATCGATATGATGTCAGGTGCGGCTCAAATGCTTGAAACCGGCAGGAACCCTTCTGTCATGAGAAAAGAGATTACAAGCGCCGGAGGGACAACAGAAGCAGGCCTTCGGGTGCTTGACGACCAACAATTTGAACAGATCGTCATATCCTGCGTCAAAGAAGCGGCGAATCGTTCTGCGGAAATCAGAGATATGTTTGCGGCCAAAATTTAAAAAAATCGGGAGACAGCGTTTCGCTTGTTCCCGATTTTTCCCCAAGCGGCCCCGTCCGTATACTTAGAGAAGCTTGTGTATCGCCAGCCGAAGGATATCGGGCAGCTTTCCGAATGAAAACGGCACATGGAGGCGTTCCGTCCATTTATGAGGGTCTTTGCCGGCCGGCCCGATATTGATGACCGGCACAAACAGTGCGTTTTCTCGACCTTTAGGCAATGAATAGCCGTGTTGAAACAGCGGCATATTGGATGTGAACGCATCGACAGACTGCTTTTGCAGCTGAAGATAGCTTAAATCGGACAGGCCGGGAAAATATTGGACTTCTGTAAATTCAATACCGTACCTGTCGGCCGCATACTGTTTCACATCTTTCATCACCTTTCGGATCAAAGGATCGTCCTTTGAAGAAACAGCCGGATAAAACGGCGGACTGTAAAACAGAACGATCATCGGAGCATCTTCTTTGCAGAGCGAAGCCAATTCAGACACGATTTTCGTTGAAAAATCGCGGTCTCCAAGCTTCCCCCTGTTGGCAAATGCAAAGTTGAGTATGCGCTCCGCCTCGGACTTCCCGGCCTTTTCCTTTGCTTTGTTCCACAGCTCCTCAAACGTCAGCACGGAAACGGTCGGATTCATTGGCGTGAATGCTTCAAATCGCTGATATTCGGCCGTTTTACGCTCAATATTTGTTTGAATATTGGCGGCCGCTTCCTTGGCTGTGTCAAGCAGCATGTGATGGAGCTCGGCGGCGGAACGCTCCATCATCAGCACATTAAAGAGCGACACCGCTGCGTGAGGAGTCTGAACCGAGTACGCTTCCTTCAAATCTTTTTGCATCAGATTGGCCGGGGGAGGCGTCACTTCTCCATCCGCTTCTTCGCAATAGTCAACGTTTAATTCGAGCAGCCTGTTGATTTCGGACACCATTAAATTCGCATTCACCCCTGCAAACGGCTCGCCGACATGCGTCTCAATCCCTTTGCAGAAAAATCCGGCAAGCGCTTTGCCGATGCTGCCTGAATAGACGTATTGCTTCTGATCTCCCGGATGCTTTTCAAACATCGGCTCACAATTTAAGCATGATGTATAATGAAGGCCAAATTCCTCTTCTAAAGCTTTCAGTGCGGGTACAGCTTCAAGCATCCCCTGTGAGTTGACTTCTTCGTCCGGAACCGTAATTAATAGAAGGTTTCCGTCAAATTCTCCGTTCATCGCCCGTTCCAGCATCGAAAATTGAACAGCAAGGCCCGCTTTCATGTCCATGCTTCCCCTTCCAAACAGCCACTCGCCGCTTTCCAAGTCACTTCTGACCCGTTTGGGCAAAAGTTCTTTTTTATCATTTAATACATCCATGAGTTCCGGGACTTTGCATGCCATATGTTTGAATTCGCCGTAGTCTACCGTATCGACCACGTCAAAATGGCTCAAGAGGAGCACCGTATTTGATTTCTCTTCCTTTTTGACGAGGGCGGTTAGAAAATAACGCCCGTCTTCCATCGGGTGAAGCTTTAAATATTCAGGATTCTTTTGAAAGTACGAACGGTCTTTTAATAAATCATGCATATACTTCGCAAGCGCCACTTCTCCGGCCGTGCCTGAGATGCTTTCGTATTGAACTAGAGAAATGAGCAGCTGTTTCAGTTCTTCCACTGTCTGCCACTTCACAAAGCAAACCCCCTCTTTCGCTGTTTTCCGCAGATGTATGCAAATATCGTATTTAGTAAAAAATAGAATGTGAACAACTTTATTGTACTGAACATTCTTACATATGGAAATGACTTGAGCAGTTTATATGACGTGAATGGGCAGAATTGGTATAATCGAGGCGAAAACTTACGGGAGGCGAAAAAATTTGAGTAATCGAAAACTGTTCACACCATGGAGTTTAAAAGGAGTTACACTAAAAAACCGGATTGTCATGTCGCCGATGTGCATGTATTCCTCCCATGAAAAGGATGGAAAAGTGCAGCCGTTCCACATGACCCACTACATCTCCCGCGCCGTCGGACAAGTCGGACTGATCATAGTAGAAGCTACCGCCGTCACCCCAGAGGGCAGAATATCCGATCAGGATCTTGGTATATGGGATGACGCGCATATTGACGGACTTGCCGCATTAACGTCACAAATCAAGCCGTACGGCAGCAAAACGGCGATTCAGCTGGCACACGCCGGAAGAAAAGCCGAGGTCGAAGGTACAATCTACGGGCCTTCAGCTCTTCCTTTCGACGAAAATTCGCGAACACCTGTTGAAATGACAAAAGAAGACATAAAAGAAACCGTTCAGGCTTTCAAAAAAGGAGCTGAACGCGCGAAAGCCGCCGGCTTTGACATCATTGAGATTCATGGGGCCCACGGATATTTGATCAACGAATTTTTATCACCGCTTTCCAACAAACGCGAGGATGAATATGGAGGATCACCGGAAAACCGCTACAGGCTGCTTCGCGAAGTCATCGACGCTGTAAAAGAAGTCTGGGACGGGCCATTGTTCGTACGCGTTTCAGCTTCAGACTACAAAACAAAAGGCCTTGATGTCGCCGATTATGTCGGTTTCGCCAAATGGATGAAAGAACAGGGCGTTGATTTGATCGATGTCAGCTCCGGTGCAGTCGTGCCTGCCGACATCAACGTCTTCCCGGGCTATCAAGTCGGCTTCGCCGATACAATTCGCGCCCAAGCCGAAATCCAGACAGGTGCAGTCGGGTTGATCACAAGCGGCCTTCAAGCTGAGGAAATCCTCCAAAATGGACGCGCAGATCTCATTTTCGTTGCGCGAGAGCTGCTGAGAGATCCATACTGGCCGAAAACCGCTGCCAAACAGCTGAACACAAAAATTGAAGGACCTGTTCAGTACGACAGAGCCTGGTAAGTTGCTGATGTCCCGCCTCAAGGCGGGATATTTCTTTTTTTCAAACTCGTGAGAAACGAACATCCTTGTTCGTGCGTCTTTCCTAATAGAACACCATATACAGAGAGAGGATGACCTCTATGACCATAACGGAAAGAATATATACAGTTGAAGGATGCATGTTTTACACAAAGCAGAGAAAAGGAAAAAAGAACGCAACCATTATTTTTGAAGCGGACTACGGTTCTTCTTCAAAGACTTGGCAGCCCATTTTACCCGATATAGACGAAGATCTCGGCTTGTTTGCATACGACCGTGCAGGCCTTGGCAACAGCGGGCCGAGCAGCAGCAAAAGAACAGCGGATCAGATGGTGAAGGAACTAAAAGCGCTGCTTGCAGCAGCAGGCGTCAAACCGCCATACCTGTTTGTTGCCCATTCGTTCGGCGCCGTCATTGCAAGGTTGTTTGCAAGCCGGTACAGCGATGAAGTCATCGGCATGGTGCTGCTTGATCCCGCTTGTGAAGATCAGGAGGAAACAGTGCTGCCTCTTCTTCCGGAAACATTAAAAGAAGACTACAGCAAACAGTTTTCGATCGAAGGGTCCCATGAGGACTTTCAACAAAGCCTGGACATTCTGAAGCAGGAAAAGAAACACCTCGGTTCGGTTCCTTTGCTCGTCCTTTCGGCGGGAAAAAGAACGGAGGCGGCGAAACAGGCTCATCACGAGTGGCTGAAGCTTCACAGCAGACTGCTGTCTCTTTCGCATCAAAGCGGCTGGATTCAAGCGAAAAACAGCTCGCATTTGATCCATCATGATGAGCCCCACATCGTCCAGCTTGCGATCTATGATGTGTGGTATGCCGCACAGCAGCAAACATACGCTTATCAAGCCGCCAATTAAACAAAAAAACCAGCAGACATTCTGCTGGTTTTTTGTTATTTTGTTTCTCGGTGTATCGTGTGCCTTTTCAGACGCGGAGAATATTTTTTCAATTCCAGGCGATCCGGATTTGTACGTTTGTTTTTTGTCGTAATATAATTGCGGTCCCCTGTTTCAGTACACGCCAATGTAATTTTGACTCTCATGTTGTCCTCCTT
>Ga0180433_10009931_pt1 | contig 11561 bp, 11 predicted proteins | sample SS_ome_8_FD_132980 | JGI IMG/M metagenome (GOLD analysis project Ga0180433, IMG submission 132980) | Hypersaline lake sediment archaeal communities from the Salton Sea, California, USA - SS_1_D_1 metaG | ecosystem: Environmental > Aquatic > Non-marine Saline and Alkaline > Hypersaline >... | reverse complement strand
GGAGAAAATGATTAGACTTGAGATTTTTAATGTTTTATCAGACATAGGAGATTTTAGTGTTGATAGAGAAAAATATCGGAAGTGGGCAAAGTATCGGTTCATTCATATGTTTATAAGCGATCCTATTAGGATGAGTGAAGCATCTGCTCTTAATACCCATCTTTTTCTGACAACTTTACTTGGTTTTGAAATAAATCGATCCATAATCAATGCTAAGGCTTATTATGTCGTAGAATATAAGAGAGAGATGGGAGATATATCGAAAGAGTTGGAAAAAAGAATCTCGGAAATTTTAGACGATGTTATAGAAGAAATATCAACAAGTGAGAATGTTAAAAAGGAAGAAATAGAAAAAATAATTCTTAAGGGAAAAAAAGATGATAGAGATGTAAAGATGAAGATTCTTTTTGAGATCTATTATGCTCTAAAAAAGGAGGGAATAAAATTATCCAAAGAAGATTTACAGATCCTTTCTGAGAGATTGTTGTCAAAAAAATAATATTTGTTATTAACATTTAACTCTTTTTTGTTTATTTCACTATCTTTGTTGTCTATATATAGAGAATGCGATTTTATCATATGAAAGAAATTAAAAAGAAAAAAATGATCCTTTAATTTAGGAAAAAAAGGATTTGATTTTAAATGAGAAAGGATAACTTGGAGAACAATAAGATCATCATTGGAAGTGGAAAGTATAAGATTTCCTCAGTTAATATTAAGAAAAAGGAAATGCTAGGGATGCTAGAAGAGGCGGTAGCTAGAGAATTAAAAGTCTCTATTCGATATATGTATCAGCATATGATGTTTAAGGGTGTAAAGGAGTTTGCTATAAATGAGGAACTTGAGGAGATCGCAATAACTGAGATGCAACACTTGGAGAAGATTGGAGAGAAAGTCATTTACTTAGGAGGGAATTTACCTACAATGCCATATGAGGATTTTGCGATACAAGATTCTTTTAAAGGTAAAATGATGGCAGATATTAAAGAGGAAGAGGATGCCATCAAATTATATAAAGAGATTATAAAGGTAGCGGATCTTCTTGGAGACTTCGCAACTAAAGAGATGATGATGAAGATTTTGGCAGATGAAGAAGAGCATCACGATTTTTTCATATCGGTGTTAGAAGAATCTGAATGATTAAAACTGATCATACCATCTATTAGTGTTAAGAAATCCATTTTCAATAATTCTAAGAGTGTTTTTTTTGTGAAATCATTATCAATTTGATGATTTGATTCAAGTAAGGAAAAAAGTGTATCAACTCGCATACATCCCTCATTATTTTTAATACATTCAAGGATTAGTGTTACTTTTTTAAAGACTCCATTCTGTGATGTTTCGTCTTTCAAATAGATCACTATGTAAATATTTTAATTTTTATAGCATTTAATATTTTATATGAAAAGGAAAATATATAGTCAGATAAAAACCGCACCAAGTTATAAAAAGTATTTGAGATTTCTAAGAAATCAAACAATCCTCCATTACCATTTAAATAAATCTCAAGAGGATCTTGAAGAATATCTCAAGAAAAGAAAGATTGAGAGAGAAATAATAGAAATCGTTTTAAACTATTTTGAATCCCTCCAGAAATCTGAGGAGAGAGTATTTATTGATGAGAGAAACGAAGAGAATTTAATTCAATTATGGTTTTCGCAATATACTCTTTGCGGAGAAAAAAGATATTTTTCAAAGTAAAGTGGTCATCATCCAAATCTCATAATCTTTAAATTTCAAGTTGAGGAGATTGAAAATATGGTAAAAGAATTTGTTACAAAAGGTTGGCTTGATCATTCTTCCAGAGATCATTTGAATATTATTTTGAATAATTTATTGGATAATGAATATGATTGTTATTTAGACTTGAAAAAAGACTTGTTTAAAACTTTCAATATAACATATAGAAGAGAGAGAGGTAAAGACTTGATTATATTCCCTAAAAAGCACGATTTTGGTATTTTCTTAGAAAAAGATATAAAGTGGAGTAATATAAAACAAAAGGCAATTTCTGTATTTGCGGTTAGATTAAAATACATTATTCTAGGAGGAGTGTATTTCTCTGAAAAAGAAAGATATATGCCCTTTTTTATGGGTAAAAGAGAAATACAAGAAGATATAAAAAAGCATTTGAAATTCATATTAATGGGGAGTGAGATTGAAAGAAAGGAAAGTGTGATCCATAAATATTTTAAAGACGCAAAACTATTTCAAGAGCCACGAATAAGAACAGCATATCCAATTGCTCAAAAATTTAAATATCTCTTAGAGATACCTCCCATAACCTTTAAGATTTTTGAATCAATTGATTGGGATTTTATGAACGAAAATGGTTTTTATGATGGGGCGTTCATCCCCCAAGAGAAAAAGGGAGAAAAAAAAACATTAAGAAGTTATATTATCAATCTTCATCCCATTCCTCTCTTTTATGGCTATTTTTATAGAGAGAAGTTTAATATTTTTATAGAACAATTACTCTTCCACGAATTTACACATATATGTCAAGTAATATATGCTAGAATTTATGATATGATAAGCGATCCAACCGATAATCCCTTTTCAGAGCAGAAAGAACTAGATTATTTCTTAAGGAGAGCAAAATTACGATGGTTTGAGGAAGATAAGCGGAAAGGGTTAAGTTTAACTCAGTCCATTTATGTAATGGGAGGACATACTCCACGATTTATGGATAAGATGAATGAGTTTGAGGAATGTAAAGCGGGGATGAGATTGAGGGGGGAAATGGAGACAATCTATGCGTCTCTTTATTGGAAACTTTTTGGGTGTCAAATGCGGATTGGAAAATGGTTTATGTGTAATCCTAACATTCAAGAAAACTCATAATAGTCATAGACACCCAAAATTAATTGATCACGGAAAGATATGTCAAAAGATCTTCTTTCACTAAGATCATAATATCGAATATCTCTTATTAGAGATTTAATATATTTGTGATCTGTCTCTCTCTGATTGTATATTAAAGTAGCGATTACTAAATAGATCTTAATTGAAATTAATTTCTCTTCTATATAGTCTGATAGTGTATAGTCACGGGGGTTTCTTTCAAGAAAGTGTTCTTTCTTGATCTTTTTAAAGCCCTTTTCTTGATCTTCAAGTCCCTTTAGATATATTGATTCCTTAAAAGGATGTTTGTCCTTAATTCTTGACCATTTTAAGTGAGGGATCGATATAAAAAAATCGTCATTTTCTATGCTGGAGACTTTTTTAGAAATATATGAAGAACCATTCCCCCAATCGCCATAGATTTGTCCAAACATAGAACTGATAAAGATTTTTCTTTGTTTTATATTCAGATAATTGTCCCATAATCTTTCTAACCCTAATATAATTGGGGTTTTTTTAAGTAAGATTTGAACGACTAATGGAGGTATGATTTCTTTCAATTGTTTAAGATATTTTTCCATTTGTTTCAAATCCTTTGGTTCAATTTCATAAGGGGCAGATGAAACGCCTAAGATGATTTTTCTTAGTTCTAATTTTTGTTGATTATCTAAAACAGCCATTAGATTCTCATAAAAGTTGTTTATTTCATATGAGGAGATATAAGGATAATAAAGTTGTTTGAGATTGTTTAATCTTGTAAAGTCCTCAAAATGAATCTCCGCATTTGAGTCTTTCATTTGATTTGATCTTCCGAATAAAAATTCTGTAAATCTTTCTGATTCAAGTTGGGTAAGAGGAGAAATTGTAATGGATGACATCAAAGGATCTCCTTTTTCAATATCATAAGGATAATGAAGATCTCCTTTTTCAATACCATCTTTAATCCGATTAATCAATTCTATTTCAAATACATTGAAAGAGACAGAATTGAGTTTCGTGATGGTGAGTTTTTTATCTTTTTTAACATATTCACAGAAGATATAAAGTCCGTGAGTAAGAGGAATATTGGGCGAGAGATCATAATAACGAGAGCCTTTATCTTGTCTAAAAACATCCCCATAAATATAGGTAATTGTTTTATCTTCCATCCCCTCTTCATAAAAGTCGTGATATTCCAAAACATCAAACAAAAACTCCGAAAAACCACCCCAATCAAATCCAATACCTTCCGATAAAAGTCCTTTGATGTAAAAGTATTTTTCAAATAAGGCAATTAAATACATAAAGTGTCCTTTTTCAATTATATCGTGAATATTTTCACGAATTACTTCTAAGAACTCAACCATAGCGGTTTTGGAAAGATTTAATGAATCCTTAGCATTTGTAAAAAATAATTCGGGGGTTAGGTTTGGTTTATCTTTGAATATTTTTTGAAAATATATCATTCCATTATCAATTCCTTTATTTATGGAATTAAATAAGAGGTATTCATCAAAGATATTAAAAAGATAAGGATGGTATGGATAAGAGTTAAAGATGAGATCAAAATCAGTTCTTAATCTTCTTAGAACTTCTAAACATTCTGAATATTCATCATCATCATTGATTGAATATGATTTTTTGAAATGAAAGTGACATAAAGATTGTAGATTTTTATTTCTTTTAAATAAATCCTTAGAAAGTGCTTTAGCCCATACCTTAAGATTATTCTTATTAAAGATGAATGCTCTCACCATAATCCTAAATTGCGTAGTGCCAGATAGTTCCACATTGATAAGACCATTTACACCTCCAATCGAATATACTCTTGGAATGGCTTTTAAAACATTTAGAATATCATTATAAACTTTTTTTCCTTTCATTTTCTCATAGAATTGGGAAAGATTGTTAAAGTATTTGTTTTTATCTGATTTCTGAATGCCATAAGGTATGGCAAAAAAGAAATCCTTACAAGATTCTAAGGCGTGATAATGGATAGATGATTGATCGTTATTAATACGGAGGACTTTTCCTAAGTTTATTGCTCTTGGACTGCGTTCCCCGTTCCATTCATATATTCCGTCTCTAAGAATACTAAATATGGTGGGATCATTAATATATTGAATGGGAAAGAATGAACCCTTATAGAGTGTGAGGGATAGATCTTCGTTCGGATTAGGGTTATTCCATAGTTTCCATATGTTCCTTAGATCATTATTTCCAATTTGATCTAAAGAAATTATCTGTTTGTAAAGGAGTTCATAGATTTTATAATAGTCCTTAGAGGGATACTTCTTCTTCAATTCTATATGGGTAAGATTAGACGATATTAGGTTGAGAGAAGATAGAAATCTCTGATTATCGGGGAAGAGTGTGGCTTCTGTTTCTGAGAATAGTTTGAGATTTAGACTTTCAACTAGAATTATTAGATCATCAAAAAGAGGTTTTTCTATCTGTTTCGTGAATTTTTCATTGTTTTCAATATCATATTTCTTAATCATATCAAGAAGCAGAATATTTTTATGTTTAAAGCGTGTGAAGAACTGATGGAAAATCTCCCGCCACAAATGAGGTTCGTTTTCAAAAAGAGATGCTGAAAGATTATAAATCCACAGAATGAGTTGAGTAATATCATATCTTTTATGATCAATCTCAAAAAAATAATACATTTCCAATATGTTTTGTTCTTTTATTTCCCTTAAGATCTCATAGTGGAGAGAGATAAGAGGTAGATTTCTTATCTTAAACTTGATAGATTGTTTTTTATGAGGTTGGAAAAATAAGTAGATGGATAATAATTTTTCAAATTTCTTACTGATCTTGATAAAGGTTTCAAAAGTTTCCATATATTAAATTAAAACGATATAGTATAAAATTATTATTTTAATATCACGATATTAATATCTTCGATCCAATTCATTAAAAATATCTTTTTTTTCGCAACAAGAAAAGAAAAAAGAGAGGTAATAAGGAGTGAGATGATTGTTCCATAAAAGGTGAATAAGTTCCAAATCTTTTGGAGATTTTTGAATTGTCCCGAATAATAGAGCATATCAATATCATAAACTTCTAAACAATAAAGCGTGGTTGAAACATAAATAAGAATGAGATAAAGAATGAGGATGAAAAAAAACACAAGCGAAATGGCAGAAAAAATAAAAAGTGACCTCTTCTTATTAAAGTTCTCAATCTTAAGAGTCATCTTGGAAAAAAAGGAACTTATTAAGGTAAAATAAAGAATAAATATAGAAAAGAGGAAAGTGAAAAGGTAAAGAACATTTATGGCATAAAAGATCATTGAAACTATGGAAACCCCATAAAAACTTATTGTAAATAACGCAGAGGTATAAAATATGTAAGTGGGCTTAACTCTAGGTTGATCTCTCCTTTTTCGGATAAAGTTAGTAATGAAAAATTTAGTGAAGAAAATACTGATAAGAAAGAGGGCGAAGATAATATTGAACATATAGATTGTTGATGCGTGAAAGGTAAAAGTAATGTCTGTAAAAGTATCTATAAGCGTGGTAATGTGATTGAGATTAGCCAAGAGAAGAGCCAATAATAATAGATTATAATGTTTATTTTTTTTCTCTTCATTCTTCTGATAATAATTATAAAAAATATTGTTGATGAAAAGAAAACAAATTAGAATATTGAAAGAGAGAAAAATAGATTGAAAGAGAATTATAGTAGCATCTGGAAAAATATCAAAAAAAACATAGAACTCAATAAAAATACCTAAAATGATGGAGGCGGAAAGCAAAAACTCTTTGGCGAAAATGTTTTTAGGAGGTATTCCTTTCGTCTCTGTTTTATTAAAATAATATGTTCCTTTTTTCAGAAATGTTTTTTTCGCCATATTTATCTGATCCTTATTGCTCATCCGTATTTTGATTTGAGGAGGGTTTATCTATGGTAACACTATGAGAGGGTTTTTGAGATTTTTTCTGGATGGTTTTAGGTTTTAATCTAATATTACAATCCTCTAGAGCAATCTTCTTGATTTTTGTATTATGATACCCATCGCAACTTATCTCTAATTCTACCTCTCCCGCATCTGCTATATCAGATAAATCGCCCAAATCGAAATTCTCTTTTACCTCGCCTTTAACCGAAGTTAGAGCAAAATTAAACTTACGGGCTTTCTTAATCGTATTTTTTAAAGGGTTTTTGAATTTTAATTTCAAGTCAAATCACTTTTTTCATATGATTATTTTTTTCTTATTTGTTAATAGGGGTTTTTGTATTATATTCTTTTGGGGGGATGAATTTAACCTAGCGGTTTAAACTTTCTTAATAAAAAGAAGCCTAATAGAGAGGAAAAGAGTCCAAATATAAGACTTAAGATGTATATTGTGAGAGGGTCTAGCCCTAGATAAGGAAGATTAGCAGTAATTAGCATTACAACAATAAACACCCCAAAGAGAAATCTATATCTATTGATCTTTCTCTTTGCCATCTCAGTAAGGACTCTGTGTATGAGAAAGAAGAGTAATTTTCCTATCATTTGGAGTGGTTTCCAGAGGATCGTCAATATAAATATAACTGAGAAAAGTATGGTTAGAAACAAGTTCCCTAAAATTTGATTCCAAATATCAATGAGAAACGTGGTGACACCTAGCAAATCTGTCCAAATGGCAAAAATAACAAAGGAAATGGATATAATGATTCCAACGAAAAGGAGGCAATTGATCTCAACATATTCTTTTACGGGTTTTCTGCTTGTAATAGGGGACTCTTGGAACTCTTTTTTTGAGTCTTTCATTTTAAGAGCAAAAATAAGGATAAAGATTAAGGTTGCTGTAATGAAGAACCCTAAAACCCATACCACTAATTCGTTAAAAGGAAAACCAAAAAAGTAATGTATGAACAAGAGAGTGAAAAAGTAAGTTACTAACGTATATCTAACATAAGAGACTTTTTTACTATCTAATGATCTCATTGCTTTCATATGAAACCAGACAATGAATAAAGCTAGGGCTTGAGCAAGATACCATCCTAATGTCAAAAAGAAGAGACATATTACAGCAAAGGTAATCTGCCAATCAGCAATAACAAAACTAAATTGTAAGTTAAGCCATTCACGAAAAGGAATAATGAACAAATAAGCACATATAAAGATAGTAAATATTACCACGCTGATGGTTTGTGCGGGGTTTAATGTGTATTCCTCGTCAAAATCATCTTTTTCTCTTACTCTGTGAGACATAATTTATCTATAACCACTCATTATATTTAAAATTTTAAATCCTAAATTGTGTTTGAGTTATACCCGCAATTAATTTCCACGCACTTAGAAACATAGCCATCATCATTAATGTAAGCACAATGTAGAAAACACGCCCTAACCATTCAAAGTCTCCAAATAAGGATACTATCTCAACGGGGACTCCTCCAAAAGCATAACGAATAAACATAATCATCGGCATAAATGTCATAAACATATTGCCAAACATAACTGCTTGTCTTGAACCTATGGCAGTAACTACACTCGCCATTCCCGTCATCACAACGGTAAAAACGAAGAGTCCATCGGAAGTGATCGTCAAAAGGATGAGATCAATTGATTCACCTACATCCCCTATTTCAATTCCAGAGAATATGATTGCGGGAGGAAAAGTGAGGAAAAAACTTACAAATGAGATAGTAGAAAAGATTCCAATCAAAATGAGGAAAACCCCCGTTATGATCTTCAGTTCTCGGATGTCTATTGTTTCCCTTAATGCTTTCTGATTATAATACTTCCTTATCATAATGAGGATTGCGAAAGGTAGTATGGTTGAGAGCAGAAGAATGATCATCACTATGGGGACAATTGACTTTATTTCTGGAATACTTAAATCTTTAGTTTGGATTTCTATAAAAGGTTGTGCCACGCCAAATAAGATGAGGATTAAAATGAGGATGAAATTGAGATAATATATTCTCTTATCTAACTCATTCTCATATCTTAATCGGATTAGGATTAATAATGAGATGCCGAAAAATATTGCGGGGATGAAAAAAAATCCATCTAAAGTGAAATATACGCTATGAACGATTTGAAAGCCATATACAACTAAGCCAACCAAAATGAATGCTTGAATAAAATGATATAAAAACTTATTTTCTTTTAAATCGTCATAATCTCCCGCAAGATAAGAGAGCATTATAATTACGGGAAAGAATAGTAAGAATATGTCCATCATTAAAATATTTACACTAAGCATTCTAAGTCTCCTTAATATTGATGATATAATGTTTATTATATTTACTAAGATCTTCTTAAAATATAAAAGTTTTTTTATGATTTTCATATGAAAAAAAAAGAAGAGTAGAAAAAAATTAAAATTATAGAGAAGAAATGAGTCTCATTTATTATTGAAAATCACATTTTTTATTAAATGAGGTAAAAGATCGCATAGATAATTGCTGAGGCAAAGAGATTGTTGATGAAGTGAAGAAGTATTGAACCCGCTAACCCATATTTGTATTGTGTATAGTTTAGTCCGATTCCAAGAATACAGAGAGAAACTAAGGGAAAAAGTATATGAACCCGATAAACAGAGTATCCTAATTGGATAAAGAAATAAGGGAAATTTGAGGGATCGTAAAACTTAAAGAAATGGTATAACCCAAATAAAGTGCCAACAAAAATAATGGTAAATAACCAAATCCTCTTCTGAACTTGATCGTATTTAGTAAATGTTTTTCTTTTTTTGGAAATTATAATATTCTTGTTTTCTTCCTTATTGAAGAACATACTTAAACCCTCTATCGAAAGGAATACGAAAAGTCCTCTAAAGACAATCTCCTCTGCGGGAACAATTCTTATATATCCAAAAATGTCACCAATGAGATTATTTATGGAGAGATTATAGAGAAGAGGAGATATAAAGAATAAAACTACACGATAAGCGAGATAGATAATGATGACAAAAACGAATATTTGGGTTATTAAACGAAAGGATGGAATTTCAAAAAGATGGGCTGGTTCTTCAATCTCTCCTTTTTGGATTAATCTTCTTTCGTTAAATAGCGAAAGAATAATGTATAAAGCCCCACCAAAATCATAGAAAAGATAAAAAATCATCGCATTGCTAATATAAGGATCGTTTGAAAATAAGAAGAGAGGGATGATAAACCAAAAGGATACATAAATTCCTATTCCTAAGTGATCTCCCTTTCTTCTCTTTCGGGGATCAGTCTTGAAGAGTTCTATGATGTATTCTCCAATTATATCTTTTTTTTCATTCTGTTCTTCTTTATTCTCATCTAATATTTTTTTTTTCAATGTAATCACCAATTATCATATATTCTCTTGGAGAATATTGCCTAAAAATGAACCAAAAATCTTATTCCAAAAATAAAATAAAGCAAAGCAAATGGAAAGTGATGTTCCGATTGTTAAAACCCAAAATAAGATCGCTAGTACTATGGCAACTAAAAGCACAAAGGTTTTTAACCAATATATTGGTCTAAAGTCTCCCATATCTAACCACTCAAGCCCCTCAAGTGCTTCAAGCACATTTCGGATGAGAGGTTTCTGGTCTGCCAAAGCAATCTCTATAAAGAGAATTATGACACCTACCATCGTTAAGATAACTAGAGGGTATCTTGCTAGCTTTGATTTACCCGTCACCCATAGAATGAGAAAAAACATAAGAAAGGTTATGAGAATGAGAAGCATAAAGAATATATCTCTGCTTAACTGATCGTTTAATATATCAATCGCACTTGGGAGTGCAATATCTGTATGTCCAAACTCGCCTCCCGATTGAGATGGTGTCACTTGTATTTGAGAATAAAAATTATTCTCGCCCCCTTGATCTGTTGAGATATTTCCTTTTACCTTAAAAAAATAATAGGTAAAGGTATTCTTTCCTACATCATAGGTATAAGTCTCGTTGAGCATATAGTCATAAAAGTATCGTTCCGTATCATTCCCAAGAGGAAGCCATATATCTTTTAATGTAGTGGCAGACTCAATATCATTATCATTACTTGCTTTAATTATGAGGCGAACTTCATCCCCTTTCAATTCAATATTAGTATGAAATTGAATATCTATTGTTGAAGATTCTTGTCTCGAAGTGTGCTTATGAAATACCCACGATGAACCACTAGGAACGGAAAGTGTATTAGGAGGATCAACATTCCCATATTTATTTGTGAAATCGTGTTGATATTGGAATGCTTCTCCATTAAATATAGTGTCCCGCTGATCATATGTAAAAGTAGTTCCGTCATAACTAGAATTAAAAGTGTAGTGTAAAAAAGGATATACAGCATATCCTATATTTATAACTGAAATAAGGAAAATGAAAGGTAGGTAAAATTGTTGGGTTCTATTTTTTTGTTTTTCTTTTCTCTTTCTGAAAAGATCAACCCCCACAAAGAAAAGTAAAATGCCAACAATAAAATAAAAGATGTTTAAAGGTAAAAAGAGCAAACTTAAAATAACAAGTGAGCCAGAAACGATGATAATTATAGTTCCCTTATTTTTGGGTTTGATATTCTTCCAAAAACTCAAAACTTTCTTCATATGATTATAAATAGATCATAAATGTTTAAAAAAATTTGTTATTGTTTGGTTTTGGTGAAAAGAAAGTAAAAAAAAGTAGTTAAAATAAAGATTTTTATTGTGCCCATTCTAGATTAAAAAGTTTAGCAGAAGCAACAAAAGTGCCTAAAATTGTCACTACAACAACATAAGAAGTTGTCAAACCCATTCCATAGATAAATCCCGCAATAGAACG
>Ga0180433_10009929_pt1 | contig 11562 bp, 10 predicted proteins | sample SS_ome_8_FD_132980 | JGI IMG/M metagenome (GOLD analysis project Ga0180433, IMG submission 132980) | Hypersaline lake sediment archaeal communities from the Salton Sea, California, USA - SS_1_D_1 metaG | ecosystem: Environmental > Aquatic > Non-marine Saline and Alkaline > Hypersaline >... | reverse complement strand
TGATGAGATGATGGGTATCGATTACGTGATCCCTGATTTTACTTATATCATCAAAAATAAACACAAGGTTAAAGCTATTGTAATAACCCATGGCCATGAAGACCATATTGGAGCTCTGCCTTTCCTTCTAAAAGAGGTCAAGGCTCCCATTTATGCAACCAAGCTTACCCTCGGGCTTATTAAAATAAAATTGAGCAATACTCTTCAGAAATCCCTGAATTTTTTTGAGATTAACCCCCAAAAAGGTATAAAACCCTATCTAACTATTTTTTCTCTTATTGTGTCGCCATTTCTTTAAAGATTTAACATTTCCTCCTTTACCCCTTTTTCCTTTTAAGTTTGGATTATGTCCAAAACGATACTTATAGAGGGGACAATCTTTAAATTCACAATCTTTAACTACTTTCCATGTTCCTTCACCACAACCTAAACACTCTTTTCTAATTGCTTTCAATCTACTTTTTCCTATAATTCCTTTTCCAAATCTAAAGGGATATAGAGAACAATTGGTTGAGGGACATAGTTTCACCTCTTTGGAATTTCCATTCATACATTCAAGACAATATTTTCTTATAGTGCGAAGGGGTGGAATTATTTTTTTTGAACCTGGGTTCATTTTTTTCTTTTCCATTTTTTACTATGTTTTTTTACTCTTAACTTATGTTCCTCTGGATGATTTTTTATCCACTTTCTTTGTGCCTTTATATTTATTTCCTTTGCTCTTTTGGGATGTCCTTTTCTCCACTTAGCATTTCTTTCAGTTTGCTTATTTCTATAATCTTTATAATCAAAGAGCCATCGCAGAGTAGCCTTAGATACATTAAATAATTTACTTAACTCTCTAATACTTTTCCAAGTTCCAAGATATAATTCTTTCATTTCGGCAATTTCCCCATTGGTTAAATCTTTTTTATTTCTCATATAAGTAATTATAGCATATTACTTTTATAATTACAATAGGCAATTAGATTTGACCTTAAAAATTATTCCCCCATAATAGATATGAATATAAAAATCTATGGAAAAAACTTGCCTCATTTGTAAAAAATTTTTTATAGGACCAAGAAGTAGTTCTAATATCTGCCCCCAATGTTTAGAAGAAGAATATAAAAAGAGGAAGCCAGTTAAAAATATAAAATTGACAAAGGAAGATAAATAACTATAATGGATAATAATGTCCAAAGGGCAACTCTGGAAAATCCATATTCTTTTATTAGTTTTTTTAACATTGGTAATTTTTAATCCACTTCATTAAGTTATCTCCCGGACAAAGGGTTGCGAAACATTGTCGATGTCCTAATAGCTTTCTATAAGAAATGTCCGATAAGATGTCCGATAGTGTCTTAAGTTGTTCTGGAGAGGGTTCTTCATTCATAAAATTTCCCGTCAGACAAATATCTAAATGGAATCTCTTATATGTCCTACTGCCTTGTCCTGTTTCATTTCTTGTTCTGGCCCAATGAGCTTTGCCATCTCCCGTGATTAGGCAATTATAGGCACAATAATAACCTAATTCACTCTTGGAATATCCCATATGCTTATGATTGCGATTAATAGCTTCGAATCTAGTCTTTTTTTGAGATGTGGCCGTATGATGTATAATAATATCTGGCCCTTGAATTAACTTTAGTAATTTTAAATAAACAGCAAGAATTTTTCTAATAAGAGTAATTTTTTTCTTTAAGTATTCTTTTTTACCTTTTATTTCTATTGACATAGTTGTAACATTTGTTTATAATATGCCTCATAAATTATGTAGAAGCGTTAAGCTCGACTTTTTACCCCTTTTCATCGGAATTGGGCTTTGTCCCATAGAAAAAGGGGTTTTTATTTTTCCCATAATTCATTTATATTAGCTTCTAATTTATTCCTTAAAAGTTCATCTAATTTTTTTACCGTGCTTATTAACTCCTGTTGAGTTTCTATATTCTTCTGAATTATTTGTGTATTTTCATTTATTTTTTCAGTAGCATAATTATAAAACAATTTAAAAGAAAAACCAAGTAATATAATCAAAGCTATACATACTCCGGTTAGTCCATATTTGGCTAAATCTTTTATTCCGTTCATAGGGATGATCTATAAGTTTTTATCATTTCATCGGATATAAGGGTATCACAGACCTTTAAAATTTTTTCTTGATCCCCTCCTCCAAAGTTTATATCTCTTCCCGTTAATCTCCTATAAATCTCCAAAGCCGTATTACAGGCGTTGATATAAGCCCTGTGTTCCCCTTTAGCGGGGTTTAAAGTTCTTTTATGCCATATACCACCTTTTCGGTATTCAGCGATGTTCTGGGCGATTTCTGGGGCGATTTCATATACTTCTAAGTTAGCTTTAAACTCATTAACTTTTTGGTCGGTTGCTATGTATTCTCCCCCTAATCCTCCAGCTAATCCCATAGTGGTTAATAATGTTATTGTAATTATTTTCTTTTTCATATTATTCTACTATTATTATATCTGTTTGCATTTGAGGGGCTTCTGCTCCTTCTTCACCCCCACTCGGTGTATAGGTGGCGTAGATGGAGAATTTGTTGTTATTGTGAGAAGCATCTGTTGGGTCAGTCGGAGAAGAATAATTGTTAGAAGTATCATCGTGTCCTTGATTAGTATCTCCTGAATCATATCTAATACTAGTATATGATTCATTTATATACATCAAAACATAACCCGTTGAAGTTGATATAGATGGAGATGTTGAAAAATTGCTTGTCACCCAATTCGCACTACCGATGCCCTCTGGCATCGCTACAGCATTTCCTACGCCATTGTTAACAATACCTAAATCACTATGTTTAACTAAAATTCCTTTAATATCAACATTAGAACTTCCCGTAAACCCATACACACTAATACTATCTACGGTATCTATGTCAGAAGGAGAAGTGAATAAAGACCCAGTCATTCTCGCAGTACCACCACTGTCCCACCAACTTCCCCCCACAGTACCATACCCAAAAGTGTCATTGCTTTTAATCGGATAAACCGCTTTGTCTAAAAAGTCCTGCGGTATTTCTACCGAATAAATACCGTTTTTAATATTTAATATCCCCCAAGTTTCCTTGCCCTCTGCGTCTATTATGTGAGGTCGGTAGATATGTGCTACCTTGCCTGTCCTATATTTTTTACCGCCTTTTATATTCATTTTCGGTTCTGAAGCATAAACAGCATAAGAGCCGACAACATTTTCGGGTCTATGAGTTACCACATTACCTTTCTCATCTTTAATTTCTGTTTCGGTAGCAGTATATCCTTTGTCTATCTGTTCTTCTGTTATCTCTTCTGTTAGGGGTGGTTGGTAATAAAAGTCCAATCCCTCGCTTACAATATCAAATTCTATCTTATTAGAATCGGGTTTTTTATTAAGATGCCAGATAAACTTAAATTTATCTTCAAAATCTTCAAACTCTATTTCTATTTCTGGAGATTGCCATTTAATCTTATTATCAATAAACTCTAATTCTTGGTCTTTTAAATCAGCTGTTATTCTTGGCTTTATTTTAAATCCAACCTCATTCCAGCGTTTTATTTCAATATTCGGCTTAAAGTTTTCTTCGTTCTTCTCACCTACTACTACTTTAATCTCATCTTTTGGTTCGCCATTAACAAGTTCTGGATTTTTTACTATGTTTTTTACTAAGCTACTCTTTTCTAATTGATATTCAGCTTTAATCTCTTCTGCTCGGTCATATTTTTCTTCCAACGATAATGTTCCAGATGTAGAAGCAACAGCAATTCCAATAATACCAAGCCCAATTAGAACTTTTATAAATCTTTTTTTAATCCAGTTGTAAGTTTTAGTTATCATCTTTTGTATATTTTACATCAACTTCCAATGTAGTGGTTGATAAACCATTCATAACATCAATAACAAGACATACTCTATTGTCAACTAAGATTCCAGAATTACTAAACGATGTAGTTGAAGAATTACTTGTGCTTAATTCCATTGCCGAACTTAATATGTCAGTTCCAGCCGAATAAGGTGAGTCATAGGGTCTTTCTTCTAATTGGATTGAGGAAGTTGAATTATCTTGGATTCCGCTAACCTCTGTAATCGTCAAATTAGTTGGTGCTTTAAAACAACCCGTAGGGTGAGCATCATCGCTTGTAGTGGCATTTCTAATATTAAAGGAAGCTGTGCTGGTGTATAATTCAGCATCAGCATCCACGGCATCAGCATTCATTGTAAGAGAACGTCCACCTGATAAGTTGGTATAACTGGAAATATCCAAAGGAGTATCCAGACTCAATCCTGATAAATTGGTAACTCCTGTCCCGCTATCTATTTTTAATCTATCAGTAGTGGCATCTACATCTCTAATTATAAAATCATCGTTGCTACCCCATATCGCCCACCTACCAGTATTACTCGTTTTATCATATAAGTTTAGCCAAGTTCCATTTGAAGTTTGTTTTTCTATAAATATTCCCTGGTCTACTGATAGTGTAGTAGTTCCTATGGAAAGTCCACCATTAGAAATTGTAGTTGTAGCCAATGAAGCAATTCCTGTCATTGTCAATTCATTTGTTCCATCGTTCCACGTTAATCCTGATGTTCCACCAAATGAACCTCCGTTATTGTATTGTATCTGGGTATCAGAACCACCAGGACTTCCAGCACCTGTTTCATCTGTTCCGCAAGAAAGCAACCCATTAGCGTCAGTATCTATAGTATCGCAATTGGTAAGCTCTGATATTACTAAATCGCCAGTGCTTATAGTTGTTGTTCCGACAACTGAAAGTTTGGTAACTGGACTCGTCGTCCCGATGCCGACGTTGCCGTTATTTAATATTCTCATCCATTCTGTAACAACACCTGCATCAGTTCTTGTACTAAAATACAAATCACCTCCAGCTGTGCCACCATTTCTTTCCGCCCCTATTGACGCTGAAATATGAGTGGGAGAACTTGATATTCCAAATTGTATTTCTGTTCCACTACCATCTGTAGTATCAAGATTTTGTAAAAGTAAAGCTGGTTCATGATTTCCTGCATTAGTGCTGACGACATTTAATTTTTCTTTCGGATCCGTCGTCCCGATGCCGACGTTGCCGTTCATAAAGCTCATATCATCAGTGGCGGCGTCATCAAAGATAAGCCGTCCAGCAGAAGCACCAAGTCCTATCCAAGCTCCGTCTTCCATTGTTAGATTATCGGAAGCGGAAACCGTTCCTCCTAATTGAAGAGATTCGGTTATAGTGGTAGTGGCAACGGTTAGCTCACTAAATTGAACAGAGGAAGTAGTATCTAAATCTTGAGGCAGGGATAGAGTAACCGAACCAGTAGCCGAAGAAACATTTACTTGATGAGCTGTTCCTGTTAAATCCAATACTCCGGTGTTGGTTATTGTTCCTGCACTATAGGATATCCCAGTTCCTCCGGTTAAATGAGAATCAACTCTGGCATTTGTATAGTAAAGATTATTGCTTCCTTCTGATAATCCATCAGTAGTTGTTCCGCTAAAAGCGGTATCCCAACGGGATTGCGTCCAATAAAGATTGGAAGCACCTTCGGAAAGTGCATCAGTATTGGTAGTATTGAAAGCAGTATCAAATCTCGCTTGCGTCCAGTATAAATTAGCTGAACCTTCACTTAAAGCGTCAGTAGTGGTAGCAGTCCATTCTGACTTGGAAAGCCAATCACTTGAAGAAGCAACCCAAATTGGGTCGGATTCGCTTGTTAAGTATCCAGAATCATTTGAAAAGAATCCTACATTAGACGGAATCGTAAGAGTATGAGTGCTTCCTGAACTGGAAAAACCGAAACCCCCAGAGCTGGTAGAGGTGGCAAATGTCTGGGTTGAGGTTGAAAGTCCGTTAAGAGAGGTAATACCTGAAGCACTTGAAGCATTTATCGTAATCGCACCACTTGATGTTGATATAGTTATATTAGATCCAGCTGTCAGATAAGCGGGTTTGTAAGACCATTGATTGACTGCTATCGGTATCTGACCAGCTAGAGGCGTTGTAGATGTTCCTGTGCCCCCCTGATAGGGATAAACAACCGAAGCTCCTCCGAATGTATCACTCCAAAATCCCGCCAAAGCAATCATTGGGACTATAATTAAGGTCGGTATTAACATTTTTAAGTATTTATTCATTTTATATAATCAGCTCTTACCTTTGCATCTGGAGGCGGAGCTGTGTTCATTGTTATAACCCTTCCTGATCTTGAAAAGTCATCATCTTCAAACATTGCTCCACTTCCAACGTGAATGGTAATAGAGCCGTCTTTAGGTAGAAAATTCAATGTAAATTCTTTATTAGATCCATCTCCTGTTCCTAGAAGTTCGTTTTTAACCACCGAAGAGCCACCACCTCCTTTTCCTCTGAATCTTGATAATCTGTTGGCGAATCTCTTTTCCACCATATCTATAATTCCACTTATTGCTGTTGCTGGTAGCTTATCATCATCTTTAAGGGATTTTAATTTGGAAACTATTTCTTTGGGTTTTATTTTAGTTCCATCCTTTCCTGCCGGACCTCTCTCTCCTTTCTCGCCCTTTTCGCCTTTCTTGCCTCTTGGTCCCATTGGACCCATCTCTCCCTGCTCTCCTTTTTCACCTCTTAATCCTCTTTCTCCCTGTAATCCCTGTCTTCCTTCTAATTCCGGCATTTCTTCCAGTAAATTCTTTATTGGAGTTTGTTGAATTTTTTTAATCAGTTCATCCACTATCTCAGGATGTTTGTTTAATATCTTTTCCATTTCTTCTCTCATATCTACCTCTATATCCTCGGCACGCTTTCTAAACTCTTTCCTGAGGTTGTCTATGGATTCCTGAACTACCTTTCTGGCTTCTTCCTTTGTTTCACTCAAAAGCTCCTCTAATTCTTTTAAGAGTGCGGTATCGGGACTTTTCTTGATTCTGAGTAATCTGCCTATTTGTTTTTTTTGACTTGATGTTAATGGCATACTTGACAAGTTATTGTTTTTGATATAGTGTGTTTGTGTATGAAACTTACTATAATAATCAAGGAAACTTTACGTTGGATTGTTATAATTCTCTGTATCGGTTTTTTTGTCTGGCTTGCTTGGAATCTCTTAATAGGACTACTTGAAGCTGAACCCTCAAACTATCCACCAGATTATCCAAACCATATTCAAGGAGAATTCTATCCTTGGTAATTATCTAAATAATTCATACCATCTTTTAAATACTTGTTCTGTTAAAAATCCATTTTCTTTTAATTCTTTTAATTTTGCTCTTGTTTCTTCACTATCCATATTAGCTACCAATTCTTCCACCATCTCAGCCCTTGTATCTAACCTTGCTCTTTCTGTAAAATTTTGAATTAATCTCTTTTTACCAGCATCATCAGCTTTCTTATAAGTCGGATGATCTAATAACTTTTCTAATTTTTCTTCTAAAATTTGACCTGCTTTTTCTTGAAGATAAGTTATCTGTTGAGGAGTTAAAACTTTTGTATAACTTTTCTCGTCAGCAAATCTTGTTGGAGTTGCCCAATAATCTACATTAGCTAATCTTTTTAATTCCTCTACTAATCTATTAGACTTTATCCTTGTAGGTCTTGTAGGATCAATCATTGTTTCTATTGAATTCCCAGCTCTTGCTAATGGGCTCCCAAAGACATCTATTCGTGGTTCTAATGTCTGTCTTAAAAATGGTATTCTTGCTTTAAAGGGAGCAAGGAATCCCTCGGTTTTAGCATAATTCCTTCTTTCAAGTGGATCTATACTTCTTGCTACATCACTAATCAAAGTTGGTATAGACGAGGAAAAAGTTCTTGATGTTACATTATAAGCATATCGTCCCGGATCATTTAAAGCAGATGCAAATTGATTTACTCCTGTGAGAAATGTTTGTTCTGAAAATGATTTAGCAGTCGCTGAAATGGCTTCTGGTAATCCTGCAGAAAAACTACCCTTATTATTAATTGTATTTTGGAGATGAGCACCAAAAAGAATTGTCATTCCAAGAGGACCAAGAGGTAATACAGATCTCCATTTTCCATCTGATGTTTTAAAAGAATTAGGTCTTTTTCCTTCAAGTTTCCATTGATTTTGTTCTCTTTCAGATCTTGGATAATCCAATGCTATAAGACCATTTTCCGCTAATTTCATTCCAATATAAAAAGTTGCTGTTCCAATAATTCCTCGTCCTATTCCTTGAGAGAACAAACGTTGATCAAATTTCCCCTTTCCTATATTTTGAACTATTGTTTTTACTATTCCTGCCGGAGAATAATTAAAGGTTTGCATTATTACAGCCGAAGGAGTTCTGCCAAATGGAACAACTACTTCACCACCAGGAACTTTCTGTATTCCTCGGGCTATATCACCCAATAAAGTTCTATTCTGGAATACAGCTATTTCAGCGTCATTGGTAGCATAACGAATCATATTATCAGTAGGATTTTCTATTAGATTTTGAACGAACTTTCTTAATGTCTTTCCTTTTAATCCTTTATTTTTCCCTTGAGCTATAGCTTGACTTGCAATAGAACGAGCTTTAGCTCCATAATAAAACGGCTGATCCTGAGCTCCCATCCAATGAAATACACTCTCTTCATACTTTTGAATAGCTTTTGCAAACTTACTCTTTCCAAAACTTACTCTTCTCCAGTCTAATTTTGCTCCAACATTTCTCTCATCAAAACCAGTTTTCATATATCTCCATCCTTTTTTCAGTCCTTCTTCTAATCCTTCTTTAATACCCTTTACCGTAAAAGCAAGTGTTCTCTTTTTGGTAAATAGTGAGGTAACACTATCTACTGCTACTGCAGGAATATCTTTAACAATCTCTGAGGTTCCGTGAGATAAGTTTGAAAGATCATTAAGTCCACTTGTTTTTAATCCAGTCAATAACCCTGCTTTCCAGATGTTGATTATTTTTTTATACCAAGGACTTGGAACTAAATCAGTAATCTCATTTTGTAACTTTTGAAAAGCCATTGCTTTTTTAGTTCCATCTGACATTTCCTGAATTTTCTTTGCCTTTACCAAAATATTTTTTGCTTGTTCTGATGTTAATTCTGGAACTTTTTTCCTTAATCCAAATAATCCTCCTTTCATATTTTCTATTGCCTCATTATATTTCTGAATAGTCCTTGCAGCAAACCTTACTTGTCCCTCTGGTGTCTGTCTCACTAATATAGAAGCAGCTTGTATAGCTCTCCCCTGTTCTGTAAGTTTCGGAGCTATCTCAACACTAATCTCTGCTATTTTGTCATAATAAGCATTCTTTTCCACTTGAGTAACTACTTTTTTAGCTAAATCACTATAATGCTTAATAAGTTCTGATGCTGTTGCCACCGCCTTATCATCTGTCCCTGTTAAAGCTAATTTCTCTGCAGTCCTTATATCCTCCTTAATCAAATTCTTAGCTTTAATAGCAAGTTCATCAGTTTCTCTTGGAATATATTGCCTTGATACTTTTATCGGAGGAGTTACCTCTTTAGTGCTTGTAAGAAATCCTCTCTCTACTGGTTTCTTCGCTTTCGCTACTGATTTAGCAGTTTTTTGTATGTTTTCTAATTTATCTATAGTCTTAGCTACATCATCTATCTTATTCATTTTAGCTATCTTGGGAGCATAATCTGTTATTAAATCATCAGCTACATTTATTTTCTTTAATACTTTTACAACATCATCCACCTTATTAATCTTGGTAAGAGATTTAACCAATCCTTTCTTTCCTCCTCCCCATCCTGTAAAATCAAGACCTATTATTCCCAATACCCCAACAGTAGCTAATAGTTTTTCCTTCCCCTCAATCCACTCTGGATGACCAATAATTGGCAATCCTTCTTGTCCTAATTGTCTTTCTGCTTTCTTTATTCTTGTTTCTATTGATTCCAATGGGCGTTTACCAAATAAAAGTTTAGCGACTTTATTGCCAGAAATATCCAACTCTTTTAACTTTTTCGCTCTCCTTTTAATATTCTCAACTGGCTCACCAGTTATTTTACTAACTGCTGGAGCAATAAAACTTGATCCTTTTGAAATAGCACTTAAAGCAACGCTTGCTCCAGATCTGGCAGTTTCCTCTTGTATTGTTTTTACCAATCTACCAATATTGGTAACATCATAGTATGGCTTCTCTTTTATAATTTCCGAAGTAGATAAACCACCCCTTTCAGTTAGGGACCCTATATCCAATCTCAACTTGCCTAAATCCTTTTTCTCTCTTTGTTCTATTGGAATATAACTCATAAATTATTATAAATATTTGCCCCACTTGTTTCCAAAATCTCACTAAGAACATTCATCTGTTCTTCCGTCAATCCAGAATTTTCCAGAAGTTCTGGATTTAATCCATGCTTATTAAGGTCTATCTGTAACTGATTTATCTCATCTGTGGTCAATCCTTCTTTTATCAATCTACCCATATCATCATAACTAAATTGGAACTCTCTTGGTTCATCTATCTTGCCATATAGATAACCCCAGAAGGTTGTATCATTCATATCCTTTACCTCTTCTGGTGTTTTTCCTGTTATACCAACCACCTTGCCGATCTGGGAATCATTTCTTTCCAATTCACCTGATATTGCTTTGTCATATAAAAAATCAAGTTGTTGCTGACGAGTTGTATTGTTCATCCAATCTCCACCAAACTCTTGTTCAAGTTTTCCTTTTTCTTGATTTGAAGGAACCCATAATTCAGTTGAGTCTTCTGGTATTAAATCTAAAATATCCTTTATTTTATCTGGTTCAATGTCATAACCAGCACTGGTTAATTCATTAAGAATATCAAAAGGATTAATAACTCCTTGATTATATAATTCAATTACCATATCTCTCTCCTTAATTCTCTGATTTTCCTCCTGTATCTTCTCATTCTTCTCAATCAAATCCTCCTGCAATTTCTTTAATTGTTCTATTTTTTCTTTTCTCAATTCCTCATATTTATCCATTTTTTCACTTAACTGGGCAAAATCTCTGTTCATTTCCGCCTGTTCAGCTTCATTTATTAAAGAGTTCATTTGATTAGTTAGCCGATTAACCTCCTGCTGAACAGCTCTTTCTTCAGCCGATACTATACCGGCAAAAGAGGCACTTCTTCTGGAAGCACCACCCCTGATTCCATATTGCTCAAGCTGGGCTACGGTTCTCCTGCCCATTTCCCGTGCATCTCGGATTTTCTGTTCGTATTGACCCCTAATGTTATTTATCATACTTGAGGTTAATCTATCCGACTGGGCTTGTAGATTTTTCCAGTCTTGGTCTATATTACTGATTTCATTCTCTATATTACTTATCTGACTCTGAACATTTTTAATATCCTGATTATCTTGTGGAGTTCCCGATACACCAAATTGACTCTTAATATCCTCTACACTCACTCCGGAAGCATCAGCCATTTCCTGCCATTCATCCTCGCTTACACCTCCCTGAAGTACTTTTTTGAAGTCAAGAGGTTTTTCTTCAGCTTCTTTTTCTTTTAATAGTTGCTTTTTTTCCTCTATCTCTGCTCTAACCTCCTCCATTTCTTTCTTAATTCGGGCTATGTCCGTTGCTTTCTTTTTTGCCCTGTCCTCGGCATTTTTTGTTGATATAGTAGTAACCTCAGAGGCGTCTTTGGCTCGTTGATTG
>Ga0180433_10009928_pt1 | contig 11562 bp, 13 predicted proteins | sample SS_ome_8_FD_132980 | JGI IMG/M metagenome (GOLD analysis project Ga0180433, IMG submission 132980) | Hypersaline lake sediment archaeal communities from the Salton Sea, California, USA - SS_1_D_1 metaG | ecosystem: Environmental > Aquatic > Non-marine Saline and Alkaline > Hypersaline >... | reverse complement strand
GTGGAAAAGAATTACAGTCTTACCAAACAATACAATATTGTATCGCTACCAACGATTATCATCGCTGATCGAAGGCTTAGTTTAAACATTCAACAGGAAGACATTATTGATGCGATATTGTATGGATTTATTTCCTCAATAAAAATTGAATGAAATTATAATAAAAATTAAATAGAAAATAGAATAAAAAAAGATAAGTGGTAAAAAATGGATCGACAGCTACTTTCAAAAATATTGACCCAGATGAAAACTCATCTAAAATCGGGAAAGGAGATTGGAGATATGAAGGTGGGCGCATTGCTAGCGCTTGGACATCAATTAGAGGCGATTTTCTATTACCTTGGGCATGAATTGGGAACTACTTTGAACGTTAAGCAGGTAAAAGATGTAAATAAGATTCCTGATGAGTTGAAAGCGCTTGTAAAAGAGTATAATTTAGGAAAAATTGATATTACTGACAGCTCAGATGAGATTATTCAATTAACACTTGCGGATCATTCTTCAATAAAAGATTTAATAAATAAAGGCATCAAAACAGAAGGAAGTTTTTGTTCATTTGAAGCGGGCTTATTAGCGGGTATTGTGGAAAGAATGACTAATATTCATTGTTTTGCTCAAGAAGTGAATTGTAGCTTACAAACGGGTAAAAATTATTGCGAGTTTATGATCGTCTTTCAAAAAGATTAAAAGTTTATACAATTCGTTTCTTTTCGTTATGAATTACATCTTTAAAATAGAGTCTGCTCTTTTAGTAATAAGTAAAAAAAATGAGATTAGAATATAAATTAGATAAAAGTAATATCTTGGTAATCAGAGGAGTCTAATTCTTTTTTAGCAACACCAAGATCTCTTACCTGTTGATTTAACTTTTTTACAGCATCTCTTACTATTTCTTTTTGCTTTGCTCCTGTACATACAATCCTTCCAGTTGAAAAAATTAAAAATACTGTTTTTGGGTCTTGCATTCGATATATCAAACCTGGAAATACTTCCGGTTCATACATCGCATATTCCATAACAATGGCTGCCATATTTAAATCTATATTTGTATGTAGATCTCCACTTGCTACAATATTTTGAATTGTAATTTCTGGATTGGCTAATTTAATACCAGCTTTTCTTATATTTTTTACAACTTTATCTACAACCCGCTCGGCTTCAGCAGCTTTCCGCAAGCCTGTGACCACCATTTTTCCAGTTGAAAATATTAAAATAGTGGCTCTGGGTTTTTCAATTCGCATAACTAAGCCAGGAAACCTTTCAGGATTATATTCTACTTCAGCGTGTTTCCGAGCAATCTGATTTAGATCAATCTTTTCTGTAATTTCGACAGTGACGGTAGCAACCACATTTTCTATTTTATAGTCTAAATCAGATTCGTAATCAAATTCCTCCTCTTCTTCTTCTAAATCATCAAAATCATTCTCTTCTTCTGCCATATTCAATCATAAATTGATAAAGGTGATTTGTATTCTATTATAAAAAGACTGTTTTCATGAAAAAACGTAATTTTATATATAATTTTATTTAAATAAACTATCATTTATAAAGACATTTATAAATAATCATTTATATAAACCGATTTTTAGAATAAGTTTAAATTATGATGATGAAAAACCGATGTTTTTCTGTTTAAGATGGTTTATTGATTTAGATTTTTGTCTAAGATTGTTTTAGTAAGCTCTATGAACGCATCTTCTACATTTGAACCTGTTTTTGCAGAGGTTGCAATATATTTCATATTATTGGTATTCGCAAGTTCCTGAGCTTGAACATCTGATATTTTAATTTTTTCTTTTAAATCAACTTTATTTCCAATAAGTACTAATGGCTCGTCTCCTCGTGCTTGTTTGAAATCTTGTATCCAATCATGAAGTTTTTCGAAAGTTTCCTCTCTAGTTGTATCAAATACGACTAAGGCTCCATTAGCACCTTCGAGATACAATTTTCTCAAACTCTTAAAACTTTCTTGGCCTCCTAGATCCCATATCTGGGCAGATACATCACCAAATTCTTTAAGTGAATAATCTTTCTTTAATAAGTTGACTCCAAGCGTACTTTTATAATTTTCTCTGAACTTATTTTCAATAAATCGATAAACAAGAGAAGTTTTACCTACATTTGCTTCTCCAAGCAAACAAATTTTTATTATGTAATTTGGTTCTTGTATTATTATTCACCTTTATTAGTAACTTACAAGTTCATATTTTATTTTCATAATAAAATTATTCCTTATTAACTATTTTCTTCTTTAATTTTATAGAACTGATATAGAGTATAAAATTAATGAAATGATCGATTTGTTCCTATTAATAATGAGAGATATCTTTTTTTTGATTAATCGCTACAATTGAATTAAGATACTCCTCATAAAGTGCCCCAATTAAATTACATTCTTTAGCTTTCTTAATTGCAAAGAGAAATAACTGATTTAATGTATATTTATGGTTATTTTTATAAATATCTGCTCTGAAATTAAATAGAGCGCTGTTTTGATCTATAAAATTACAAAGAATATAGCGATTCTCTTTTTTAAGATTTAAATCATTTAATAACCCATACATTCTCAATATTAGGGGGCTTTGGAACTTAATATTTTGGTGAAGTAGAGAATTAAAAAGATTAAGATATTTATTTCTCTTTAAACTTAGCGACATAAATTATGTATTGAAATTATGCTATATTTTCACGAATAATATCTGGATATTATCTTCTTTATTTTTAAAAACCATAATCAAAACCCTTATATTTATTTTGAGGGTTAGTGTATTCATATTCTACATTTGAAACTTCAGCATACTTGGGTCCTTTTTTAGCAAATTTTAGGAGTTCTGCTAAATTCTCATCGCTTCCTTCTGCTTCTATATAAACACTGCCATCAGGCATATTTTTAACGATACCTGTTAATCCTAACTTACGCGCAACTTTTCTCGTCGTATAACGAAAAAAAACCCCTTGAACTAACCCATAGACTCTGATTATAATTCGTCGCATGAATATTATTAAGAGAATAGAAAATTTAATTTTTAGCCAATTTTCTCATCATTCGAACATATTCTTCCAATTCTTCTTGTTTCATTTTTGGATGGATATCTAAGGCAAAAATCTCTTTAGTGATTAATTCTACATTAGGTAAAGTAAGAGTTTTATAATCTATCTCTTTTCCATAGAAAGGACAAGACCAAGGACAGCCCTTCGGATATGCATTCTTTTCTTGAAAGAGTTTAGTCTTATAAAGAGGTTTTGGATATAATACTTTACTTTTAGGAAAGCGTTCTAAAAATTGTTCTTTAGTTAGACCAATCTTTTTAGGACTAATTCGACCAATCCAGTAATTAAAAGCAGGTTCACAATACTCAGGAACAAATGGAGAGGTTATTCCATCAATCTGATCCACAGCGTTGGTGAGATATTCCGCATTTTTATTTCTTATCTTAATAAATTCTGGAATTTTCTTCAATTGAACACCCCCTATCGCACCCTGTATCTCAGTCATGCGATAATTATAACCTAAGCGATTATATACATACCACGAGGGTTCACCATGATGTCTAATTAAACGACACTGTTCAGCTAACTTATCGTTATTCGTGGTGATCATCCCTCCCTCACCAGTAGTAATATTTTTACTTGGATAAAAACTAAAACATCCAAGACTGCCTATTGAACCTACTTTTTTACCGTTACAAAGAGTCCCAGTCGATTGTGCAGCATCTTCTATTATATGGAGATCATGCTTTTCTGCTATCTCAATAAGTTTTTCCATGTCTGCACTAATTCCTGCTAAATGCACTGGAATCATTGCTTTTGTTTTATTAGTTATCTTTTCTAGAACAGATTTTGGATCCAATGTATAAGATTTCGGATTAATATCAGCAAAAATAGGAATAGCATTATTATGTAGTATAGAACTTGCAGTAGCTATAAATGTAAATGGAGGAACAATAACTTCATCTCCTGGACCGATATCTAACGCGGCAAGGGCGATATGAAGGGCTGCGGTTCCTGTATTAACTCCAATTGCATGTTTTACCCCGATATATTTAGCGAAGTCTTCCTCAAACTTTTTTACATACGTTCCATGAAGTAATGTAAGCATTTGAGACTCCATAACTTTAATCACAGCATCTATTTCTTCATTTGATAGATTCATTGGTTAGCTAACCATTTGATTAATCATATAAATTATGTAATTAAATAAAAATACCTATATGAATATGATTATTGAAATTTCAATAATTGGTTTTTTTAAAACAATAAATAGTAAGAATCTTTTTTTTCGTCATAGGCAACAATCTGATTTTTTATGAGGGTCTCTAATACTTCATTAAACCATCTTTTACTTGTATTTATTGGTTTTGCAAGTTCGTCGTATGATAGCTCATCATTGATGGCTAATAAGAATTGAATTTTGCTTTTGACTTTAAGGTGATCAGAATTAGCAATTTTTGCAAATTTTTTCTTTAGATCATATTCTAACGTTTTGAGTTGAGCAACTTCATTACTCAATTTCGCGATTACTTCATCGCGAGTTCGAAATACTTTAAGAGACAAGTTAAAAATTCGTTCTAGATGCTTTCGAAGTTCATTTTCTTTTAGATCTAATTGAAGTTCCCTCTTAAATTCATCCAATATTATAGTATAATCTGAACTATCATCATATTTATCGAGTACTAGGACAATAATTATATCTTTCTCTTCATTGTAGTAGGAAATAGAACTCCAATTTTTTTCTTCTATTGTTATGTAAGATTCTATAAAATTATGGGAGATTTGAATTTGCTGGACAATGTTGTCTGGAATGTCCAATTCATCGGGATATTTCATATATATAGTCCCACCGATAACCTCATCCCATTTTATTAAAAAAACACCTAAAGGAATAGTACATCACCGTTTAATTCTTATAGCCTACTTTTAAATTATAAAACTCTTTCTTAATAAATTTAATTTTTATCTTTGTTATTGCGCATGGAGTCGACAACTAATAAATCCAATTTGACAGAAATCAAAATCGGATAATTGCGATGATAATAAGGATTAAAAGATATATAGAATGAAAACCATTCTAAATGTAGTGATCTTTGAATGTCTATTTATTATGTGTATATCCTCGAAACAATATCAAAAAAGAATAAAAAGTGGTATTATACCGGATACACAAATAATTTACATCGAAGAGTGGAGGAACATAAATCAGGGAAGGGCGCACGATTTTGTCGGGGGAAAAAAGAAATTAGACTCAAGTATTTTGAAACTTATAGAGAACGATCAGACGCAATGAGAAGAGAGCTAGAAATTAAATCCCTCTCGAGAAAAGAAAAAATTAAACTTATAAAAAATTTTATTGATCTTGAACCAGTTGATGTCTAAACCAAATTATCTTATTATCTTATGTGGATTACCTGCTTCTGGAAAATCTACTTTTGCTTATAGATTTAAATCTATATTGGAAATGACCAGAGAGAACGCGCAAGCGATTATCGTCGATCCAGATAGAATTAGGAAAGAATTATACCCTGGATTTTTTAATTATAAAAAAGAAAGTCTTGTTAGAAGAAAGAACCTTACGCAAATTCAAAAAGCTTTAAAAAAAGGAATAGTTGTCATCAGCGATGATTTAAATTATTATACAAGTATGAGGCATGATCTAAAGAATGTTGCTGAGAAATTTGAGGTACCGTTTTATATAATTCATATTTCCACACCTCTAGAACAATGTGTTATTTGGAATAAACAGCGAGGAAAACCTATTCCAAGCGAGGTTATTCACAAAATTGATGAAAAATTTGATTTTTTTAACACTTACGCATGGGATAAACCATTTAACACATTTAATCTTTTAGAGATCAAGGATTTAGAGGAATCAATTAAGCTATTAATCAAACAGATTGAGCAGGACATCAAATTAAATACAGAAAAGGCAATTATGCATAAATCGCAAAAGATTAAGAATCGATTTAATGAAAAACTAGATCAAATCACTAGAAAAATTGTGAATAGCTTTTTGAAAGATTTGAACGATAATTCATTAATACCCAAAATACTCATGTTAAGGAAAGAATTTATCAAGGAAAATTTGGATAAAGTCATGAGTACTTCAGAAATTAATAAAAACTTTACCTACTTTTTGAAAACACAATTGAAGGAAGAAAAAGGCAATTCTTCACCTTGGAAGAATTTTAAAAAATAAGGAAAAAAAAATTAAAGTAGCATTTATTTTATTTATATGAATTGAAAGAAATGTAAAATTTTAACCATGTCTAGTAAAAACTTAGAAAAAAAGAAAATTAAATTAAGAATTGAAGAATTAGATAAAAGTCGAAGTGGAAGATCTTTATGTTATATTGATCAACTAGTTCTTGAGCAATTGGGTTTAACTACGGGAAATATCATCGAGATTAGAGGAAAGAAGAAGACTACAGGTATAGTGGTATCTAGTATCGCTGATAAAGGGAAAGGTATAATACGTCTTGATGGAATTCAGCGTTTGAATGCTGGTGCTACTATTGGTGAATTTGTATCAATTAAGGAAGCTAAGGTCTATGCCGCCGAAGAGATAGAATTAACTCCTACTAAACCTGATATTGATTTAAAACGGCAAGCAGATGCTATAAAAGCGAAGTTAATCGATAAACCTGTAGTGATTGGAGATATTGTTGATGTATTAGGAGCTGTTTATCAAAAGAGAGATGCAAACAATCCTATGGATTTTATGGGGATGTTAATGCCCAAATCAGCAAAACGAAGGCCTACTTTAGGTTTACTTCGATTAATTGTTGAGAATACAAAACCGCAAGATAAAGTTGTAAAAATTACAAGGGATACACGTATAAAAGTCAACAAAAGAGTTGCAGTACTAAATGTTTCAGGAGGAGTAGTTACATATGACGATGTCGGTGGTTTGATTGAAGAAATTCAACGGATTAGAGAAATGGTTGAATTACCACTAAAGCATCCAGAACTTTTTCACAGATTAAACATTGATCCCCCTAAAGGAGTTCTTTTTTATGGTCCCTCTGGTACAGGAAAAACCTTAATGGCAAAAGCAGTATCTCAAGAATCGAATGCTCATTTTATCATCATAAATGGTCCAGAAATAATGAGTAAATTTTATGGCGCTAGTGAGGGTCGATTACGAGATATTTTTCGAGATGCGGAAGAAAATGCCCCTTCAATAATTTTTATTGATGAAATCGATTCGATTGCACCAAAACGGGTGGATACTTCTGGTGAAGTAGAGAGAAGAGTTGTTTCTCAGTTATTATCACTTTTGGATGGTTTACGTGGAAGGGGAGAAATAATTTGTATAGGTGCAACGAATAGAATCAATGCAATCGATGAAGCACTAAGAAGACCCGGAAGATTTGATCGTGAAATTGAATTTGGCGTTCCAAATATGAAGGGACGAAAGGAAATCTTTCAGATTCATACAAGAGGCATGCCTCTTGAAGATGATGTAGATTTAGAAAACTATGCAAACATTACTTATGGATTTGTTGGGGCAGATATTATGGCGGTATGTAGAGAAGCGGCTATGTTTGCATTGAGAAAAATATTACCTAAGATTAATTTGGACGAACCAGTGCCCAGCAAAATCATTCAAGAATTAAAAATAAATAATGATGATTTCATGCAAGCAATAAATATGATTGACCCTTCTGCTATGCGGGAAGTAATGGTGGAGGTTCCAAATGTGTCGTGGGATGACGTTGGTGGTTTAGAAGAGATTAAAAATGAATTAAAAGAGGCTGTTGAATGGCCATTAAAATATCCAGAATTGTTCCAAAAAGCAGGCATTCGTCCCTTAAATGGTATACTTCTTTTTGGCCCTCCTGGATGTGGAAAAACTTTACTAGCGAAGGCAATTGCGACTGAATCACAATCAAATTTTATCTCAATTAAAGGTCCCGAAGTATTTTCCAAGTGGGTTGGAGAGAGTGAAAAAGCGATTAGAGAGATTTTCCGAAAAGCACGTCAAGCGGCACCTTCAATCATCTATTTTGATGAAATTGATGCTATTTCTTCGGGAAGGGGTGAATATGCAGGAACACAAACTTTTGCATCAATCGTTAATCAGATATTGGTAGAAATGGACGGTATTGAAAACCGGAAAGGTATTGTGACTATAGCTAGCACAAATCGTCCTGATATTGTAGATCCAGCGTTTCTACGACCAGGAAGATTTGATCGATTAATATACGTTGAAGCACCTGATTTCGACTCAAGGATAAAAATATTAGAGGTTCACACTAAAGATATGCCCCTAACAGATGATATTTCGCTCAAACATATTGCTCAACTCACTGAAGGTTACAGTGGTGCCGATTTGGAGAATTTATGTCGTGAAGCAGGAATGCAAGCAATTCGAGAAAAAATGGAAAAATTTGATAAAATCGAGTATCGTCATTTCGAATTTGCGTTAGAAAAGATCAAGTCTACACTACCGACCGAAATTATCCAAAGATACGAAGCTATGGCAAAGGAGATAACAGAATCACGAAATATAAAAGAATCGACAGTTGACTTCTACAAATAAGGTTCTTTTAATTTATTTTGATATTCTTTTTATCTATTTTATAGCGTTATATTAATTTTGATTAAAACTTTTTATATTTCCAAATCTAGATAGTTTTAGTATTGAAATAAACTAAAGTGAGATTGATGAGTGAGATTGAAATAAATTGGGCGGGTCATATAAAAAAATACCAAACTGCAATGGAAGATCTGAATTTAGATTTTTGCGTTCTTACCAGAGTGAAATCAATAACTTATCTCGCAGGTTGCTTTGTGCCTTGGAAAAGTTACTTCTTCTTACCAAAAGAAGGACAAGGAGAACCCGAATTATTGACAGTATTATTAGATGTAGAAAGGGTAAAAGCTGAATCACATTTAGATAATGTAAGTGGTTGGGGTCCAATGAGTGGATTTTTTTGGGAAAAAAAAATGCAAAAATTAGCTAAAAAGGCAGGAGTATATGATCCTAAAGGGAAACCCCCCCGGATTGGTGTGGAACTGGGGGTTGATATTTGTGTAACTGGGCAGATGTTATCCTATACAGAAGCAAATTATTTAAAGGAAAAATTCCCTGGATGTGAATTGATAGACTTTAATGAAAAAACTGAACGGATCCAATTCATTAAAGAACCTGAGGAAATTGCTATGCTCCGAAAAGCTAGTGAAATTACTGATATTGGGCAAGAAGCAGTCAAGAAAGAGTTATCTGAACGTAGGGAAAGAAAAGTGTTCACAGAAAACGAGATTGCAGGAATCGGGACGCTCGCTATGAGAAAAGCGGGAAGTAATTATGAATGGACTTTTACGGGAAGTGAAGAGATTGGATCAGGTTATCGAGCTAGTTGGACATTTAATGGGTGCACTCCAGCGACCAATAAAAAAGTTTTAGAAGGGGAATCATTACTTGTGGACCTACATAGTGAATATGGCTGTTATTTGGGAGATCTAAGTCATAATTATGTTCTTGGAAAATGTCCTCCTGAATTGAAGAAATTTAATGATATATATGAACAAATGTGCTATACATTAATAGATAATATGTACCCAGGAAATACATTCGATAATTGTTATCAGGAAGTAAAAAAGGTTGCAGAGAAAGATGGATATGCAAATGATTTATTCTTCGGATTGGGGCATGGTATTGGTTGTATCGGAAATGAAAGCTGGCCTGTTGTGGTTCCAGGAAAAGAATGGGGGCCATTGACATTTGAGGAGAATATGGTGGAAATTGCTGCAGTGGTCTTTAATCGACCGGGTCTTGGAGGTTTACGATTAGAGTCGCCCACTTTGGTGACTAAAAAAGGAGCGGAAGTATTACCTAAAACACCATTTGAAGTCGATTATGTCTAAAAATTCTTAATATAGAAAAAGAGATTATAATCCCATACCACAATTTTTACAATATTTAGCAGTTAGATTGATCTTAGAACCGCAGAATTTGCAGTATTTGCTTGAGATATTACTTTTCATATCTATATTTTTATTTATACTCATCCACTTCGCTTTAACAACATTTAAAACTGTGGAGTTGATAATTTCACTCAGTTCTTCACTTTTGGTCTTTCCGTATGATTCATTATCAGCTAATGTAATAGAAAAATGGTGATTATCACGAGTTTCAACTTTCACTGTATGGATTTTTCCTTGTTTTAATGGATATACTTTTCTAATACTTTCCAATGGTATTTTATACCCCTCATTATAATCATCGATGGATGAGCCAATTTCAGTCAAATTAATATTAGATTTTTTAAGAAGAGAAAGATATTGGTTTGTTAATAGTATTTTTCCTAATTCCATACTAAATTGCCAGTCCCCATTAACATCATTTTCACAGAAATATCCCTCAGAGCTATATATTAATGACATTTTTATGATTAAGTTTTATTTTATTTGTTACTACTAAGCTCTGTATATTGGATCACCTATTTTAATTTAATTATCATCTTTAGGAAGATAGAATAAATATATAAACTCAAACCCGATTTTTACTATAACAACTATTAATAAGCACTTAAAATAGTAACTCAATAATAGCGGAGGATAAATAAAATGTCGTTACAAAAAACTAGAGAATTTATTCTTCAAGAAAAGATGTTCTCTTTAACAGATAAAGGTCAAATAATGAACACTAACAAAGAAGTCATAGGCACTTTCAGGGGAAAACTCATCAAAATAGGTAATACTTATAGAATAAGAGACCTTGAAGAAAATCCAGTATTAACAATCCATGAAAAGGTAATTTCAATGCGTTCCGCTTATACATTTTATAAAGGCGGTGAGCAAGACGAAGATAAGTATATTGGAAAACTTAAAAGGAAAATAGTCTCGGTGAAACCTAAATATTGGTTTGAGGATCCCCAGGAGAATCGTGTCTTTACGATGAAGGGAAACATCTTAACCTTAAAATTTAAAATTCTCAAAGATAATAAAGTGGTAGCTGAAATTAATAAAAAATTCTTTAAAAGCATACTTAAAGGTACTTATGGAATCAAAATGGTACCTGACTTAGATGATGAATCAGCTATGTTGATATTAGGAATAGTAATTATGCTCCACCATGAAAAAGAAGAGAATAGAGGCTGATAGTAGTCTTTCTTTTCTTTCAATTTTTATTTTATTAATATTCTTTACAAAGTGTTTACAAATTGTTCTATCCTATCCATGGCCTCTTTAAGTTTATTTTTTTCTGTAGCATATGAAATTCTTATCATATCATCAGAATAAGAACCAAAAGTTTTGCCGGGAACCACAGCAACCGCATACTCCTTCATGAGTTTTTTAGAAAAAGTCTCACCATCTAGATTAAAATTTTTCACTGATGGCATAATGTAGAAAGCTCCCTTCGGTTTTATTACTTCAAAACCAATTTCTTGTAACCGTCTGTAAGTAAACAAACGTCTTTCGTCAAAGCTTTTTAGAATATTATTGAAAAAAGCTGTATCCATTTTTAAAGCCTCAAGGAATCCATATTGAGCGGGATGATTTGTTCCAGCTGCAGTGTACTGATGATAATTTTCCATTAAGTCAATAATCTGCTTTTTC
>Ga0180433_10009927_pt1 | contig 11562 bp, 19 predicted proteins | sample SS_ome_8_FD_132980 | JGI IMG/M metagenome (GOLD analysis project Ga0180433, IMG submission 132980) | Hypersaline lake sediment archaeal communities from the Salton Sea, California, USA - SS_1_D_1 metaG | ecosystem: Environmental > Aquatic > Non-marine Saline and Alkaline > Hypersaline >... | reverse complement strand
TTATCCAGTAATGTTTTAAGTTTCTCTTCCATAAAAGGTATCTCAGCCACCAATCTGTTATACCCTTTTTTTGCCTCTTCAAGGTTCTTGTATCCATAGGACCTCAACTGGTTCAGGGCCGCATCATAACGCTCTCGGGCCCGGGTTACGTTGTCCCTAAGTACATTCAGCCTCTTTCTGGCTACCTCTAGCCTCTGTTCAACATCTTGCATTTTAAATCCCTTTGCTTAAAGATGCGTAAGGGGTCCTTGCGTATTCCCAGGGAGTGGATATGAGCAAGGACCCCTTACTTTCAATGAAGTATAACAATGACGTAGAGGCATAGTACCATATACTAAATAGGGATGTAAAATTTTTCTTGCCCCCCACCCTGTAATGCATTAAAAACGCATCTAGTAACTGGCAACTTTCAGTTTCCATAGAGTGTAGGGGTGCCCTCTATGGAAAACAGGTTTTTACACTTCCATCTATAGAAGAGCACTACCAAAAAAGCAGCAACAAAGGAGTATTGTAATGACGCATATTCAGTCTTATTTCGATCTAATGCAATTACACGGGTGTGCAGCCTGCATTTACCGGAGGTGCAGCGCATGCACTCACCCCAAGGTAGTAGATAGGACGACGGACGGCAAGTTCGACCGGATGATCAGGGAGTACATCGAGAATGATTGTTTGCTTAGCCGCCGGGTGCCAAATAGGCCTGAGTGGTGCCCCTATAAACCAGAGGCATGGTTTTTAAGTAGTGAGAAAGTGGTAACTGTAACCAAAACGAGAGGACAATTGGCAACCTGACATGTTTGTGCTCAAACACATTAAATATACAATGACGGGGCGTATTAGTGTCCCATTTACAATTGATGGAATATTAGTAGTTTTTCCGACCCGGGACAAAGGGCAAAAATGGGTAATTGAGAATAGACAAAAATATTGCGCTGAGGATACCTGGGCTGACGAATTCAGAGTGATTGATACCAGTAAAAAAATGAATCGGAAGTGGCTAGCTAAGCATGGTTACAAAAAAGGAGAACTACAATGGAGGACGTCAAAACCTACTATGACTTAATGGGAATGCACGGGTGTGCAGCTTGCGTTCATAGACGTTATGGAGCTTGCTATCACCCTATAATTGCTCAAAAGGCCAGAGCAGGGCAATTCAACCATAATGTGTTTGAGTATGTTAAAAATAGTTGCTGGGTGGATATGGAGCAACCAAAACGTCCTGAGTGGTGTCCGTACCTAAGCGAGCAATGGAAATTGACTAGCGAGAAATTAATAACAATCAGCCACAGGAAAGGACAATGAGACCAAATACTACAAATTTACTTGCGGGGTTTGGGGTGGCATTCTTCCTATTAATCATATTCCTAGCAATCTCAGTTTTTATTTTTAAGTGTGGGCCCTCTTTAGATACCATCCTAAGTGTGTTGCAATGCTGATACGGGTGACGAATTATTGTGACATGGGGTGCCCCCATTGCATGGTGAATGCCCACCGTGGGGGGGAGCACATGCCACTGGACGTCTACCTAAAGGCTATGAGGTTCAATGCTAAGTACGACCCCATCACCGTCATGGTAAGCGGAGGGGAGCCCACCAAGCACCCAAGAATCGTAGAGTACTTAAATATTGCTAAAGGGTATGCACCTATTGTGTGCCTAATAAGCAATGGGAGTTTCCTAGAGGATGAGGAGTTGACCTGGAAAATACTCAATCTAAAAATAAAAGTACAGATCACGAATGACCCAGATTATTACCCGAGAGCACTGCCATACCACCCGGCTATGGCACACTTCAGTGTAGAGCGTAAGGTAAATAATATAACCCCCCTAGGCAGGGCTAAAACTAATGGGTTAGTTGGGAGGAGGAGGCTAGCACCCACCTGTTACAACTTACGGGCTGCTACCCTGCAGCTAGGTAATTTACAAGCAGGGGTTGCTTACTTACGCGACAGGGGGTACTTCTGCACCCCCAGCATAAATATAAATGGGAGTGTAGCAGCGGGGGAGGCGCCTTTTTGCCAAGCCCTTGGCACGGTGGAGAGTGGGGAGCATGTGTTGCTTAGGAACATAGTTTGGCTGGGGTGCAATGAGTGTGGTTTATGGGATGGGTTGAATGAACGCATAAGGAAAGAGCGACGTAAACAAGGAGGGAGATTATGAGCTCTAGTAAAAACCTATTGGCAATACCACTTTATGCTAAAGGAATGAAACACAAAAGAATTATTGATTTTCTAAGGGTTCGGTACCCAGAGGTTCAATGGAAATGGGATACAAATATGAGGTGTTGGCAAGCCAGTGATGGGAGTTGCGTAAGGGCAGTGCACGCCTTAGCACCGCAATATGATGGCGATGATGAGAGCTTTATAAAGCAATATTATAGGTATTTTAATGGAGAAAAAGCACCTGAGCTTATTTTTTAGCGCAATTGCTGCTTCTGGCTCCCCTTATGCTCCCACACCTCAATCCCCGTAATCCAACATAACCCCCTGTGCTGGCCGAATTTATAGATTATCTCAGGGTTGTAATTCAGGTTTTGCACAAACGTCTCGGCCTCCTCCTTAGTGGTGAAGAAACGCTTCTCATCTTGCTGGGCTGGAAATAATTGAGTGTAGGTTTTATTGATATTAACTTCGTAGTACTCATTCAGTTTTTTTTCTTGAATCTCATATCCCCACATTGGTGCCATCATCATTCTCCTTTGCATTATAGTTGGCATTAACGTGTACTATGCCTAATACTGTAGCATGGTTTTTAGGTTGGTAAAGGGTTGATGGGGTAGAAAAATAAATATTCTATTTTTTATACTCAACCATTAAAATAATATCACCCACATCAACCCCCTCAAGGCAAGCCGCACTCAGATCTACCCCAGTCATTTTAGTGTTCCCTATATAGCTCTTACTCAAGTCAGTCCCCCTAACATAACACCCACTCATATCCGCCCCTACAAAGCTTGCCCCGGCCACCACGGCCCGGTTCAGGTTAGCCCCCTGCAATTGAGCCCCGGTAAGGTTTGCCCCAGCCAGGTTAGCCCCACTAAAGTTTACCAACCGTAAATCAGCCCCACTAAAGTTAGCCTCGCTCAGGTCTACCCCTGCCAGGTTGGCACCAACCAAGCTAGTATAACTAAAATCACGCTCCCCCTCTTGGTAACGTTTTACTATGTCCTCATTCATTGCACCCCCTCCTTTTTTACCGCGCTACCTATAAATATCCCTTAATAGCGCTACATCGTTTTTAGTGAATATTTTATCGCTCACGAATGCTGAGTTTAGGTGTGGGTTCATGATGCTTATTGGGTTTTTATCATGTGCCAACCCCAACACATGCCCCAACTCATGCCTCATTATGGCCAATAGGGTATTCCTACCTAACCCAGGTTGTATCCGTACCTCACTGCTTATTATCTGCCCATACTCCTTTAGGTTATGTGTCGTACTCCCCCCCACATCCTCACAAGGTAATGCTTTACAACTCCTCACCATTAAAAAACCAACTGGCACTGGCCTTGGTACTTCTCCATTTTGCCAAACGCTCCCTAGGCTCAGTATTGGTGCTCCCACTATTCCATTCAGCTCTGTACTAGCTAACCTATAGGCTACCATTATATCCTCAGGCAGCCCGGGCTCAAAAAACACCCCTATTGGCAATATTTTCCTGTTCCATTTTATAACGCAATTGGCCACAATTATCAACCCAGCATCATACTCATCCCCATGGGTCACCCACCTATTGGCCGTGCTAATCTCTACCGGGTGCAGCCCATTTATATGGGTTTGGCTGCACCCTAGCAGCAATATGAATACCGCATAAAATATCCTCTTCATGTTTTGCCTCCTACTTTCAATAAGGCAATATTTGCCTTCCTGTTTTTGCCACATTCCATTAAGTATTATTGTAGGGGAAAACTAGAAAAATAATAGGAGTGAATGTAAGAAAAAATGACTCAATACATTTTATTTTTCTCACTGAACCTCTATTTACCTATTAGCCCACCGTGCTACTATTAAAGGGTACCTAGCAAAGGGAGATCGGGTAGATGAAAAATGATAATATGCACCCCAAGTTTTTAGCTGATACCGGGCTTAAAAACGGTTACCGTAACAGCTCAAAACGTACTATGGTACTCCGCAAATGGCGTGAGGATAACCAAATGAGCCCATACTTAACCAATTGCCACCAATGCGGGGGGAGTTGGTGTGTAGAGTTTGAGAAATTAGAGGACGGCCGGTACCGTTACTATTGCCAAAAATGCTACCATACCCATTATGTTAGCCAAGTGGATGGTATTGCAATTTTAAGTTTTTAAGTAAAGGAGAAGGAGATGAACAAAATAAACCCCGGAGATTTCACGGACGAGGAGAAAAGCTTAATAATGCTGAGTATTAATAGAAGTGGCACGGGGGAGCACCCAATATGTGATGGTGGGAATATTAGCTATTTTACGGCAACCTATGCCAAGGATTGTGTAAGGAGAACCCTTAATAGCAATCTGCTCAATGAGGAGGGTACTGGAGTTGCTAAAACCGTGCTGGGAAAATTAAATGAAGCAACAGCCAAATGGCAAGCGATCAAAACCACCCTCAACCCACTTTGCATGGAGGGGTTTAGCGCGGAGGAGTTATCCTTAATGGAGGAGTATATTAATAAATATGGCAAAGAGGGTGGGCTTAAAAACAGCCCCGAGTATATTTTGGAGTGTATGCAGGAGGGTTACAACCATTTAGACCCTTTTAACCCTTTTAATGGTGGGGTTAAAGAGCTGGCAACGATTATAATGGCTAAATTACGCGATTAAAAAGGGGTGGGGCTACCACATCCGCCTAGGTGAGAGTGTGATGTGGTAGCCCCCGGTTTGCAAAGGAATTTTGTGATGACGCCTATATAGTAGCATGTGATTTGGGGTATGTAAAGTTCACCATAGCAAAATAGAATAAATTAATTTCTAACTATATGGTATTGCTAGTTTTTTAAAATAGCTAAATGTCCTCTTCAACCCATTTACCAAATCATAATTCGGCTCAAACCCTAATACTGTCCTTGCTTTAGTATTATCCGCATAATTTTGCCTTACATCACCCCTTCTGGCTGGGCAATACCCTATCTCTACCCTTTTCCCCAACTCCATAAACATTAGGTTCTTCACCTTTTCAGCCACCTCAATTATAGGTGTCTCTTTGCAAGTGGCAATTTGGAAGGCCTCGCCACCAACCGGGGCATCACTAGCTAATATTATGGCATTGCTAAGGTCCTCCACATAGATGAAGTCCCGGGTCTGCTCACCATCACCGTAAATCACTATAGGCCTCCCCGCAAAGGCCTCAGTAAAAAACTTCGCTACTGCACTGGTTTTGTGGTGGGACCGCGGTCCATACACATTAGCAAACCTCAGGCTAGCCGTCTTAATCCCATACACCCTAGCATATGCGCTACAATACCCTTCCCCTGCTAACTTGCTAGCCCCATAAGGGGCCACTGGCTTGGGGGCTATGGCCTCATGGGCTGGTAGGCTGGCCTCACCTAACACAGCCCCGCTGCTAGCGTACACAACGCGTCCCACCCCATTGCAACGGGCAGCCTCCAGCACATTAAATGTCCCCAATACATTATTTCTGAAGTCCAATAGGGGGTTCTCCACCGATTGCGCAACCCCAGTGCTAGCAGCCAAGTGCACAATTACATCCATCCCCCGGCTACACTTATCCACCGTTGTGTAATCGTACACGTTCCCCACCACCAACTCCACCTCCTCGTGTAATATCCCCCCTATCTCACTCAGTGTGAATTCCCTAAACTCAATTACATCCGCCAAGTCCTTCCTCGTCCCAACACTCAGGTTATCCAATACCCGTATGTGCCCCGCCAAACCCCAAAGTAGCAAATGCTCAATTAGATCAGTCCCAATAAACCCACACCCACCAGTTATTAGCCAATTAGGCTTTTTCTCTTCACTCATTTTTGCCCCTCCTCTCTCGCCCCATACCACCCGCTCCCTTTCGCCTTCCATATTAGCTGTTTATGCCTATAGATGTGGTAAAAATAAAGGCCTGGCATACTAGCCAACGTATAACCTGCCTTGCACACAGCCCGGCTATAACGGTTATCCACCCCCAATAGCTTGGTCCTACTCTCGTCAAAACCCCCGCTGTCGCGCCAAGCCGATTTACTAGTAAGGATGAAGAAGCCACTCAGGGCCCCGGGGATACGGTGGATTTCAGTAGACTGCAACACCCCCTTGGCATCCACCCGGCTATGTTGGTGGAAGAGGGATTTAGCATAGGCCATATGCTCCGCCACGTCGTGCCCCTGTGGTGCCCCTGGTGCCCTTTGTTGTGGCGCTCCTATGGCATTCGTAACACACGTTATCCAACCCACCCTCTTACCATGTACGGCCGCGACAGCGTATTGGCACATATCAAACCAATAGGGGCAACAATTAAACACGTCCCAGTCCAGGAATAACACCCACTCCGTTTGGGCCTTCTTCATTGCGTTATTGTAAGCCCGGGCTAGCCTCCGCCCAGCCTCATAGGGGATAATCACAGTAATGTCATTCATTCTATTTACTCCCTATCTGGCTAATTTGGGGCTCAACAAAACTAGTATCCCTTACCTCATACCCCAAATACTTTGTCAATAATTTACCCACCCATCTGGTGTCCTCCATTAATAAGTTAAAAGGTACCTCCAAATACTCTACCCCGCTAGCTACCAAGGCAGCCATGGCATTAGCATAGTAAATAGCACTTAGGGCAGCGAATTGCCCCGGGTACATCCTCTCCCTATTCCCCCTGTTTTGCATACTCCTACTAATGTCCTCATGCTTCCTCAGCATTACCACTACCCTCACATCCCTATGGTGCCCCTTACACCGCTCTATCACCCGCAACCAATGCCAAACCGTTAGGCATGTCCTCGGGTCCTTCCACCCCCACACCTTATAATGGCTGTCATAATGCCTCACCAATGCCACCATATTGTCCCATACCTCCTTACTCACCCTCCCCTCCCACCGTGGCACTTGTGGGCTAAACTCCTTCACCCGGTACCCCCGCTCCTTTAGTATGGCGTCATTTATATTCCTAAACCTTCTATTTTCATAAAACCCCTTTGGGTTCTCCCTCATCGGCGGAGGGTGGAAGTCCCCAGGTTCCCCCATTACCACCCCATTCCCATGCAACATCCCCGCCAACGCACTCGTCCCACTCCTATGCATACCCACAACTATTATTATCATTTCATGGCTCCTTTCCCGAGGGGAAGCTACTTTACCTCATGCCACCACATAAACCTTTTAAAATTAAAATCAGTGCCAAACCGTTCCTCTACCGCCTGTGTTACCCCAAATGACTTTTTATAACCCCTCACATTGTAATCATGCCCAGTCAATAAACCCCCTGACTTTATTTTTGGTAGCCACAATTCAATATCCTCCTTAGCAAATTCGTAGGAATGATTACCATCAATAAAAACAAAATCTAAACTCCCGTCCTGCACTACTCTAGCCGCAGTCTTGCTATACATTCTCAATAAAATATATCTTTCTAGATACGGCTCCATTCTAGATAAAAATTTATTAATAACTTTTTCATAATTAACTTGGTAAAACTTATCTTTATTTAGGTTCAATATTTCCGTCTGGGCTGGGTAATGCTCAAATGGATCAATGCAATATAGCAACCTCAACCCAGGCATACTCCTCATTAAATACGTGCTCGTATCACCCTCAAATACCCCTATTTCGGCCCCTATACTATGGGGTCTACCCTGTAACAAATCCACTAGTATATTCCATCTACGCTCCCTCATAGCTAATCCCCCTTTTATCTACCACCATTCCCTCCCTCCATGTACTAGTACAATAAATCTTGTCCACCTCAATCCTATCTGTATACTTACAGGCTAGGTCATAAATCTCCCCCACCTCCACCTCGTTCAGCTTAATGGGGTCCAACCCACTACTTAAAATACCATCCATTTTAGCCTGCAGTTTGTTCTCAGCATCCTCCAGCCTAGGGTTCTCATACAACCGTATCTCGCCCCCAGTCACCTTAGCAACCAGCTTGGCCACCTCTAGAATGTTCAATTGCTCTGTTGTCTGGTTCCACACCCTCACCCGTTGTCCCTTGGCTGGGGGTTGGCTAATAGCCCACTCAATACACTGGCACATATCCTGCAGATGAATAAAGGCTCGGGTTTGCCCCCCTGTCCCAAACACCGTCATTGGGTGCCCCTTGGCTGCCTGGACAATGAAACGGTTCAGTACCGTGCCATAATCCCCGTCGTAGTCCACCCGGTTGGCTAACTCCTCATGCATCAACGTATGGGGTGTAGCAACGCCCCATATTATCCCCTGGTGTAAATCAGTAATGCGTAGCCCATCGTTTTTATTGTAGTAGTAGAATAGCTGAGTGTCTAGGACCTTAGTCATGTGATATACTGAGCCGGGGTTAGCTGGGTAATAAATCTGTGTCTCCACCCACTCCTCGGTGATTGGATCCTTCAGTTTCGCGTCAACATACCCCTCTGGTATGGCCATCCCCGCCGTCCCGTAACCATAAACACCCATCATCCCAAGGTGCACCACATGTGCATCCAGCCCCAGCTCTACCAAGGCACACAATAGGTTATGGGTAGCCCCCACATTATTATCCACTGTATACCGTTTATTAGCTGGGCTCTTCATGCTAAATGGGGCAGCGCGTTGCTCAGCAAAATGCACCACGGCCATGGGTTGAACCTGGTCCAAGAAACTGACCAACTTTTGGTATTCCTTATCTATGCTTATCCTTGCATAGCCAATCTGACGCCCCGTTACATCACACCACCGTCTAATCCTATTAGCTATGTTAGCAATAGGCACCATACTACCAATCTCTAACATCTCATCAATAGCCCGCCTACTATGGTTATCCACTATTACCACCTGGTAACCCCTATAGCTGAGGTGTAGTGCTGCAGGCCACCCGCAAAACCCATCGCCACCTAGTATTACTACTGTTCCCTTTTCCATGGTTTTATGCCTCCCTTTTTTCTCGGTTCAGCTTTTTTAGCCTCTTCAGCTCATCCCCAAATACCACTGCACAATTATCCTTCCTCAATTTGTGAACATTCCCGCACCATACTACATCCTCCTCCTTATTCCTCCCCGGTAACCCATACTTTAAAGGCAGGGTTAGCACTTTAAAATTTGGATCTTTCTGCATTATCTCAAATGCCCACCAATGGCTAATCTGTCCAAACCCCACAGGGCGGTCCATAGGTTTTATTTTCTCAATCATCCTCACCCAAGTATTTAACCACAATACCGAGGGGTCAACACACCGTATAGCCATCACATCATTCGTAATCCTGGCCTTTACGGGTTGAATCTTAGGTCGGAGCTTGAGGCCCACCGTATACCCCTCCATCTCCTTCACTATCGGCACGATGGAGCCACGGAAGAGGGTGTCGATGTCAAAGTGCACCACCAACGTATCTTCCCCCACCCTTTGCCCTGTCAGCCCCGCTATTAAATCCCGCACTACCTGCACCCGCTGCTCCCCCGACATTAGCAACTTCCATACCCGGCTCTCCCGCGTTACGTACCCCTTCTCAATCTGGTCCTTCCACTTCAATAACAACTCCTTCCTCACCCCGCACCTTCTAGCCAGGTGGCCTATGCGGAATTGCTGGGGGCGGACTTTGGTGTAGGGGTACCGGGCCACTAGGTCCCCCACCATATTTTTATCCACCCCCACTGCGTCTATTACCAATGGGATGGCTAGGTCCCCATGGTAAAAGCAAAAGGATTCCACGAATACCTTAGCCAGCTCATGCATCCCAGCCGTGTAATAAGTATGGGCAACTAACATTTCTTCACCTCCAACGGGACGACAGGGGCCCCCGTCATGTCCTTACCCCATTGGGCATTAGCCGCATATGCATTCCATGGCAACGGGGTCTTCACTGGCCCCGTCCATTCCTTAAGGGGTTGAACGTTTAGGAATTGCTCGCCCCGCGAAGCCAAGTAAGCCCGGCGTAATAGGGGTTCAAATTGGTCTAGCCATATTCTATCAAGGCTAAAAAACCATTGCTCTTTTAAATCCCGCAACTTGGGGATAATTTGGTGGGCGACACCATCAAAATACTGCTGAGGGGTAGGGTTGTAATCTACCTGTTGTAAGTCCCCCGGCATCCCATCCCTTACCCCCGGGGTCTTATAACTAAAGTCAATAAAAATAGCATCCCGTCCCCCCATCTCCTGCAAACACGGTAAGTTCTTATTCAGTACCAATTGGCACCCACAAGTTTTAGCCTCCTGAAACACATTCCCCACCGTCTCCCGCCAGCTAGCGAATACAAATAAATTACTCAATTTAAATAGGTCCACCACCGTCTTCCGTGGGATTGGCCTATGGTTATTTATGTCACTGGTCCATAAGAAGTCCTTGCCCTCCCGTAGCCCCAGCCGTTCCATTTTAGCTTTTTTTGCCCCCATCTCATCTGGTCGTTTCTTGCTGTTCGCATTAGCGATAATCAGCGCTACCCGCTGCCCCAGCCGTTTTAGGGCTGCAAAGGTGTGTATCACCCCATCAATCCCCTTGGCGTCCATACGGGTAGTACAAACGGGGAAGACTTGCACGACTTGCTTGGTAGGGAGGTTTAGGATGTCACTGATTTTCCAGACAATCGGATCAACCTCCATTAAACTCCTTGCATCTTTTGGGTTATACACTGGGTAGCATTGCCACGGCGTCGCCCCATACATCTGGGCCAACCCAGGCAACTCAAAGCTATTCAAGTAAACTAAAAAGCTTTTGGGTGGAATTCTAAACCGCAATACCTCCGGGTACGGTGCCCCCAAGTCCTGGTCCACATAGCTACTATGAATCCAATGGCACCACCAAGCCTTCAACTCCCCACACGCCTCCCGCATTGCCGCGTTATAGGCCAAGAAATTCCCCCTCCTCTGGTACACCATATCCGCCGTCAGCACCACGTCATAAGGCTTCAGTAGCTCTTTATACGCCTCAGTAAACACTCCCACCCGCTCCTCGAATGGTTTCTCAGTGCTAGGGTTTGGTAGGCAATTCCTCTGATGGGGGTAGAGGCCTTGCTTACACTTCTCATTCACCAAAAAGTCAAAATCCACACCAAACCTCTCCAGAATACGAGCCCGTTCGTGCCAGCCAACATGCAAGGCATAGCTACTCTGAAATCCACCAAAATGGCTGCAAACCGCGACTTTCATTTTCTCACCACAATTAGCATCCTGCATTACGCTCTTCCTCCTTGCGCACCTCCCATTTCCTAGCCATATCAATAAATGGCAGGGAGGAGCATTGTTAGGTAATCTATATTACTAGGGAAGAACTATACGGTATTTTAATAGAATGGTCTACTAATAAGGCAACCTTAGGTATTAATGACATTCACTATTGTGCCATACTCACCCGGGTCATTAGAGGCCGTAGTAGTCGTTGAGGTGGTGGAGGTTGTCGTTGAGGTGGTGGAGGTTGTCGTTGAGGTGGTGGAGGTTGTCGTTGAGGTGGTGGAGGTTGTCGTTGAGGTGGTGGAGGTTG
>Ga0180433_10009925_pt1 | contig 11564 bp, 11 predicted proteins | sample SS_ome_8_FD_132980 | JGI IMG/M metagenome (GOLD analysis project Ga0180433, IMG submission 132980) | Hypersaline lake sediment archaeal communities from the Salton Sea, California, USA - SS_1_D_1 metaG | ecosystem: Environmental > Aquatic > Non-marine Saline and Alkaline > Hypersaline >... | reverse complement strand
GTACCCTTCGACAAGCTCAGGGCGAACGGAGAATTAATAATTTTTTTCAGATAAATGCTTTATTCTTTTAACCATTACTCAACATTTATATTAATCTTCTTAGATCGAGCTCACGTTAATTAATTTTCGAATTCACGTTAAAGCAAAATGGCATATTACTATTTTTCCTTCTTCGCTATTGATTGTATATATTTAAAAACTTCATCTTGTTGCAAAAGTTCTTGCTCAGACTTTTCAACAATCTTTTTTGCTAAAGGCATTTCTCTATCTTCCCAGATTAACTCAATCAATTTCAGCAATTTTTCCTTTGTTACTTCTTTTCCACTTCTTCCCGTACTTTCTCCAATCAAAAAGCTCATAACCCGAAGCACTTCAGTTTCTATTGCTTCTTTTCCCTTTTTCTTTGAACAGTCTTTAACTTCAAGCATCTCCATAGAAAAAGAAAAACCTGATACTAACAACAAGGAAAATAAAACCATATTACTTTTTTTCATTTTTTATCCCTTAAAATAAAAAAGGTTATAAGCTTAAGCAGCTTAACTGTTTAAATATAATCAGCCAATTAGAAAAAAACAATACAAAGCCTAAAAACAAATACAGAAAATCCGAACGACCCCTCTGACAAGGGAAAAAGGTACATTATAAAGAACCCTTTTAAAAATTGTTGCATTTTGGTATACTATAATACGTAAAAAAGGCGGTTTTAACTAATATTTTTAATTAATTATAGGAAAATAAAACGATGAATGCTCTCCTTTTCCTTTCTATATTCTCATCTTCCGATCATGCATGCTAAGCATGCTACTATTTTAATCCCACACAAAACATTTTTCTTTTTTGTAATAGCTTTCACAAAAACCCCCTTTGAGAGGAAAACAAGGGAATGAATTATTTTTTATTTTTAACCGTATTTTTTGGTCTTGGCATCTTATATTTCATTTTAGGTATTATTACCTCAAAAAGAATTAAAACAAATACAGACTACTTTTTGGCAGGGAGAAACTTAGGCATTATACCAGTAACATTTACCCTCATCGCAACCCAATTGGGCGGAGGAATGCTTTTAGGAACCTCTCAAGAAGCCTTTAAGATGGGTTTTTATGGGATCATGTACACCATTGGTATGAGTATCGGGTTTATGTTGCTCGGACTAGGATTTGCATCCCGCCTTCGATCTTTAAATGTCTCTACAACGGCTGAACTTTTTGAAACCCGGTATAACTCTATCACATTAAAAAAAATCGCATCAATGCTTTCTATCGCCACCTTTTTTGGCATTATGCTTGCACAAATTGTTGCCTCCAGAGCATTACTTGCAGGTTTAGGCATCGGAAGTGAAACGGTATTCTTGGCCTTTTGGGCTATAATCATCGCATACACCATATTAGGAGGCCTAAGAGCTGTTGCTATGGTTGATACCGCACAGGTAATTTTTATTATATTGGTCTTTGGTGGCATATTCATCTATGGACTTTTATCCGAACCAGCATCATTTTTCTCATTTGCAAACATAGCTACTATGCAAGAGAGTTTTACGGCAAGTAACATAACATTCTATAGCCTTGTGGGTGTCGTATTAATGCCAGCACTCTTTTCACTTATTGAACAAGATTTGGCACAGCGATTCTTTGCATCTAAAACAAAAAAAATAGCAGCTGTATCGGCCATTTTAGCCAGCCTCTTTCTGGTATCATTTTCACTGGTCCCTATTTATTTTGGTATGAAAGCAAAGTTCATGGGCATAGCATTTTCTGGCAGCCCAATTATTCCGGTTATTAAATCTCTAACCAACACATTTGTGTTAACATTAGCCGTATGTGGAATCATTGCAGCCATAACATCAACAGGTGACTCATTACTGTGTGCCATCAGCTCAAACGTTGCACAAGACTTTGATTTTTCATTTATTGGCATCAAAAATAAATTAACCATATCAAAAATCATAACATTGATCATCGGTGTTTTGGCAATCATTTTCTCCTACCTTGTTCCACAAAACATCATTGGCCTTTTAATTGGTAGTTATGAAATTTCAGTGGTTTGTTTACTCATACCTCTATTGGTCAGTTACTTTAGAAAAAATTTGAATAAAAATGCTGCGATAGGTTCAATCGCTTTTGGACTTGCCGGTTTCATTTTATTTAGATTTTTCCCTATTGCTATTCCACGAGAAATTGCAGCATTGACATTGTCTGGTATCGGGTATTTGATTGGTAAAAAGATTAGATAACCCATTTACACACTATTTTTATATAAATAAAAAAATTATACCATAGGCCCCAAAACCTGTGGTATAATTTTTTCAAAAAAGGAGAAACATGAATCAGATTGTTTTTATAGCAATGTTTTTAGGCTTCGGAATCTTTTTATTAATTGTAGGCCTTGTTGAATCGAGAAAAGTAAACACCGTTCTTGACTACTTTCTTGCCGGCAGAACAATTAATGTTATTCCCATCACTCTCACCCTATTGGCAACACAAATAGGAAGTGGCATGCTACTTGGAACAGCCGAAGAATCTTACAATATTGGATATTACGGTATTATGTATTCTCTCGGCATAGCGCTCGGGTTTTTAATCTTAGCCCTTGGACTAGCTTCTAAAATGCGATCGTTACACATCGTAACGACCTCGGAAGTTTTTGAAAAAAAATATCATTCACCTACTCTCAATAAAATCGCATCAATTTTTTCTGCAATCACCCTTTTGGGAATTGTAATTGGACAAATAATTGCATCACGGTTGTTCTTACACAGCATTGGCATTCATAACGAACTAATTATTATATTATTTTGGTTAATTATACTCACCTATACCACAATAGGAGGATTAAAGTCGGTTATTTTTACTGATGCTTTTCAGATCGTCCTTGTTATAGGAGCTTTCTCAATATTATTTATCTACATGCTACAACTAGAACCAGCAAGCATTTTTTCTATGCAATCACTTATCGAAAGACAACAAGCATTTTACTATGAAGGAACAAAACTTACTAGCTTCGCTAATATTATCTTAATGCCAGCTTTATTTACTCTTATTGGACAAGATGTCGCCCAACGTTTTTTTGCTTGCCGTACAAATGCAACCGCAAAACTGGCATCATTACTTGCTAGCTTAGTCCTGGTACTTTTTGCCATAATTCCAATTTATTTTGGCATTAAGGCACGACTCTTAGGATTACCACCAATCGGCAACCCTATTTTACAAGTTATTAAGGTGCTACAAAACAACTATATATTGATGATTGCTTCATGCGGTATTATCGCATCCATAGCATCAACAGGAGACTCAATTTTAATTGCAATCAGCTCAAATCTACACCCACTTTTTAAAAGGAACAATCTAAACCTAGCTCGACTAATAACATTTATTAGTGGAATAATTGGCTTTGTAGCCTCATACTTTATGCCCGGAAACGTCATAAAAATATTGATAGAAAGCTATAGTATCTCGGTATCTTGTTTATTTGTCTCTATTATGATTGGCTATTTTAAGGATAACTTAAATAAAAATGCCGCGATAAGCTCAATCATGTTTGGTGCTGCCAGCCTCATACTATTTAGCTTCTACCCTATTGCAATCCCCAAGGAAATTGCCGCCTTATTCTTATCATTCATCGGTTACTTTATTGGTGATCGCTTTAAAGTAAAACAAACTATTGAAACCAACTCCAAACCTTCTTAAATGGCCATGTAATTCCATTCCAGATAGAAGTCAACAAGGAGCAACAACAACATTTTCTTGCTGGGCACGTTTTGACTGGCAGCTCTATTGGATCAAACGCTAATTTTACTTTCATTTGATGGATAATTTCTTCAGCCTTTTTCATATTAAAATCTTTTTTTGCCTGATCCATAAACGTTATTCTCATACCAACAAAATCAACATTATGTTCTTTGGCAGCTTTTTGGACAGATTTAACATTACGTGGACGATCATTAATAAATACAATCTTTTTTGGGTTATACCCTATCTTTTTAAAAAAGACAAAAAGCATCTTACCTTTATCATTCCCCCCGGTAAATATTATCCCCTTTGAGTAAAGACCCTTAAACTTGCCTGATATATCTAAATCTTTTTCAGACAATGTATTTTTTGTAAGATCAATATTATTTTTTTGCAAACGCTCAATGGTCCTTTTTGCCACTGGAATAGATCGATTTGTCAACGCTATAACAGGCAACCCCTGTTTTTGCAGCTTACCGACAACTTCTGGAGAACCTCCTATTGGAACTAGTTTCGTAAATTCTGTCAATAAGAAATACATTGCCAAAACAAACTGCAATGCCTCTCTAAACTCCAAACCTTTTTTTTGAAGCTCTGCGGTTTTATGATGCACCCATGGCTCAATATCAGGCGAAACTTTTGTCAGCGTATTATCAATATCAAAAACAACAATTGAATCTTTATCTACATACTTGAGAACATCTGAAATGTTTTTGGTTTCTAAAACGAGAGCTGAAATACTCGACTGCACCAATAATGCAATAAGAGTAATCTGCCGCATAAACACTTTAATCACAAATTTTCTCCTTTAAATGAAAAGACTAAAAAACAACTCTTTCTACACCATATACTTTTTGTTTTTTATAAATCCAGAACATTGTCGGCACCCCCAAAAAAAAGCCTTTTTTTTAAACATTTCTTATAAATAAAAAAACTTTAAAAAAAGGCCAACTTTTACTTTTTAAAACTAAATTTTAGCTTGTTTTTCTAGCAATTCCTTATTAAAAAAATAACTAATGACGGTTCTGATCGCCACAATAGATCCCAAAATAATCAAATCATTTTTACTTGGATGCAAAACGGTCGTAATGATATCACCAGCAACCAGAAATTCTAATCCCAGCATAATGTATATACTTAATGTAAGCCGCAGGCTGGTAATATCTTTTGTTTCACCCTCATGCTTACGTAAAAAAGCATATTGAAAACGCAAAAATTGAATGAGAACCAATATCACACCCCAGGTGATAATTAAAATACCAATGGAGCTAATTACCAAAGAAATAGAACTTAAAATACTTAATAATACATCCACCTACTTACCTTTTATTTTTTAATAGCAACACCAATAGGTGTACCTTGATTGTAATGCATACCAACCTTGGCCATCATTTTCACCATTCAAACTCCCCTCCCCTTAGCCTTTTGCAACATCTCTAATAAAGAAAAAGAACCGTACTCAAGAAAAAAAGTACTTTATTATGAACCATAAACTTTCTGGCCATACACATTCTCCTTTTTTAATTGGAACACCTCTCATTACAGATGTAACACTATACATTTTTTCTGTAAAGTTTTACCCAACAATAGATTGACACACTACATATTGGCGATACAATATACCTAACAAAAAATAAACTTTACATAAAAAGGAAAAAACATAATGACGTATAAAAAATCAATCAAAATAATTATGTATCTTATACTAGGATGCATAACAAGCAATATCGTAAGTATGGACCTCGTCAGGCAATGTCTTAAGAAAAAAAAGAAAACCATACATACATTAAATCCGACTGATTCACTTGAAATAGGACCAAATGTAATATTACGAAAATCCGAGAGCCAGGATGATCTATTTGATCTTATCAATACAGATAAAAAAACAACTCAAAAAGCCCTTTTTAAGAAGAAACATAAGCAACATGCAAAATTTGATAAAAAGTTAATCGCGCAAGTTACCTTTTTGATTGCCATACTCTATATTCTCAACTATACCATACCTGGGTACATCTGCTATTACACGTAATATATGGAAAAATTATGAAAAAATTTATTTTTTTACTTCTCACCACATTACTCATAAACACTGTGTCTCCCGTTATTTGTATGGAACAAATAATGGAACAAATAATGGAACAAAAAAAGGAAAAATCTAAAAATAAAATTATAAAAGTAAAACAAAAAATAAAAATTAGAATAAAAGGAAAAGAAAATATTGCGGTAAAAAAAAGATACAATACAAAAACAACATGGACCCTTTTTGCATGGTATGGCATTGGCATATGTCTCTTGTTTTTCACCCTTAATAAGTACAAAAACCTGCTATACGACCCTAAGGCGATTTGCCCTAAGGAGTAGGGGTTGTTTCCTAATTTACATTATTTACTTTTAAACAACTTGCAAGATTCATATACAATCTTGAATGCATCATCTACATCATCGGTAACAATAAACAATTCCGCCAAGCGTTTGTCTGTGATGAATCCTTTTTTAAGTGCCATATCTTGAAAATCAAGCAGCGGTTGCCAATATTCCTTACCAATCAAAATAATTGGAAACTCTGGAATTTTATGATGTTTTAACAAGTTAAGAAGATCAAAAAGCTCGTCCATTGTTCCCAAGCCACCAGGAAAAATAACAAACCCTACCGAATATCTAATCAGCAACCATTTACGCATAAAAAAGTAACTCACACGAATAGTATCATAATAGCATTCACTCGCAAACCATGCGTCAATCCCAGAGACGGCTATACCAATGGTATCAGATTTTCTACACTTATGTTCTTTATGAACACTGGCGGCACCACAGTTGGCCGCATCCATAATTCCTGGACCGCCTCCAGTCAAAACAGAAACTTCATGTTCAACAAATTTTCTCGCAATTTCATATGCTTTTTTTGCATAATCACCTTCTTTATCAACTTTAGCTCCACCAAAAATAGTTATCACCGGCATGCGCAACTTAGAAAGCTTAATAAAGCTACACATTAACTCCCAGCCAACTCTCATTGAGTGAAGAAATAAGCTAAAACATTCACGAATATATTTAAACTTCATTTTGCATCTCTCTTAACAATATTTTATTTTTTCTTCTTTTGCGTCATCATACATTCACAAAATTCGTGAATAATATCAAAAACCTCATCAAGATCATCTGTTACGGTAAACAGCTCCAAATGCTCCTTTTTTATCAAACCTTTTTCAATCGCACTAAAATGTATCCACTCCATAAAATCTTTCCAATAACTTTTACTAAATAAGATTATCGGTACCCTTGGAAGCTTTTTTGTCTGGACAAGCGTAATAACCTCTGCCAATTCATCCAATGTTCCAAAACCACCTGGAAATATTATAAATGCAACGGAGTACCGAGTTAACAACCACTTCCTCGCAAAGAAATATTCTAATTCAAAATATTCCTGCACACAAGGGTTCTGGCCTTCGCCCAGTTCTTTTACCCCTATACCAACACTTTTGACATGCTTTTTTCCTTTGGTTTTTGATAACGCGCCACAATTCGCTGCATGCATTACTCCTGCGCCACCTCCAGTCAAAACGGTAACCCCATTTTCCACAAATCGTTCTGCTAAATCAAATGCTTGTTGCGTATACTTTGTTTTTTGATCTAAGCGTCCCCCCCCAAAAATAGTAATTCTCGGTTTCGAAAGCGCAGACAATTTCCAAACACCATATACAACTTGAAACATAACCTTAAAAAGACCCAAAAACTCTGAACAACAAATCCCCAATCTATGAAAAAACATGCACTATTCTCCTATTTCAATGAAACTCGTTTTAGTCTCAGAGCATTTAGCACCACAGACAAACTAGAAAAGGACATTGCAGCACCAGCCAACATCGGGCTTAACATTATGCCAAACAGTGGATATAGTAACCCGGCAGCAACAGGTATCAATACAATGTTATAGCCAAAAGCCCAAGCAAGATTTTGCCAAATATTGCGCATCGTTACTTTTGATAACATAATAATTTCTGGAACAAGCGCTATATTATTTTGCAACAATGCAACATCCGCACTTTCTAGTGCTATATCTGTTCCAGATCCTATTGCAATACCAACATCTGCCGATGCTAGCGCAGGTGCATCATTAATTCCATCCCCAACCATTGCAACAATATTGCCCTCGGATTTCAACTTTTTTACATACGATTCTTTTTCTTCTGGCAACACCCTTGCAAAAAATCGCGATATGCCGACCTCTTTAGCTACCGCTGCTGCTGAAACTTCATTGTCGCCAGTAATCATAACAGATTCTATATGCATCTTTTTTAATCTTGCAATAGTATCCTTAACTTCCTTGCGAATGGTATCTGCTAAGCAGAAAAATGCAACCAGTTTTTTGTCTATACTCACAAAAGAAATAGATCTCGCATGCTCGGCCCATTGCAACTTACATTTTTGCACCTCTTGAACAGAAACCCCCTCTTGTTCCATTAGCTGTTCTGAGCCAATAGCAATATGATGACCATCAACTTCTGCCGACACGCCCAAACCAGAAACCGCTTTAAATTGTTTCGCCTGCAAAATAAATGCTGGCTTACCAATATATTTAATCACGGCATCTGAAACCGGGTGACCCGATAACTGTTCAACCGTATATATAACTGAAAGAATATATTTTTTTACATCTAATACCTTATCAACCTCAACATTTTTAAAGACAGAAAGATCTCTCACAAATCTAAAATCTTTTACGGATTGCCGACCTTCTGTTACTGTTCCTGTTTTATCAAATACCACAACATTTATTTTTCTTCCCAACTCAAAAACCCTCGCATCCTTTATCAACATTCCTTCTTTAGCACCACGAGAAACAGCTACCATAATGGAAGTTGGGGTTGCAAGACCAAGGGCACAAGGACATGCAATAATGAGAACAGAAACAGCACCAACGATTGAATACACTACTTTTGGCTCAGGGCCAAACACCCCCCAAACTATAGCGGCAATAATTGCAGCAATAATAACTGCCGGAACAAAATAAGCCGAAACAACATCAACAAAATTTTGAATCGGGACCTTAGAACTTTGGGCCTTTTTTACCAAATTAATTATCTGCGCCAACACAGTATCGGTGCCAACCTTCGTTGCTTTCATCTGAAAAGAGCCCGAAAGGTTTACCGTAGCACCAATAACCATTGCACCCTTTTGCTTATGCACAGGTATACTTTCACCGGTAACCATACTTTCATTTATCGATGAATCCCCTTCAACAATAACACCATCCACCGGAATCTTTTCTCCCGGCTTTATTAAAATAATATCACCTCCTTGCACATCATCTACCGGAATTTCTACCCACCCTGTATCACGCAACACCCGCGCCTTTTGCGGCTGAAGATTCATCAATTCTTTAATTGCAGAAGATGCACGCCCTTTTGCACGAGCTTCCAAAAAGCTCCCCATCAGAATAAATGTTATAATTGCCGAGGAAGCTTCAAAATATACATACGTAGGAATCCCATGTTTTATAAACCAGGATTCAAAAAGAACAGCAATTAACGAATAAAAATAGGCAACAGAAGTTCCTAAGGCAATAAGGGTAAACATATTTGTTTTCCCCTTTTTCAATCCTTGCCATGCCAGTATGTAATATTTCCAGCCAACCCAAAATTGAACAATGGTGGCAAGCAACAACATAACAAGTTTGTTTTTTAATATGGCAAGCAACCATGTAGCGACCAATAATATCACTGTTTCATTTTTTACCATTGAAAGATCAAACGGAATCATGGAACCAATCATAAGCAAACTAGTTATGACAATACTTACAATTAATTTTATTTTTATTTTTTTTAATTCCTGCACACCACCGATATCATGATCATGCATATGAGAATGCTTCATTTTTTATTTCTCCCTTTTTTGTTTCCTAATAACTCTTTTAATACCTACCAAAAAAATAATCCTCTCACTTATTTTATTGACATTACACATCGATAACGTACAATAAAAAATTCTTAACGTATAATTAACAATTAAAAACAATTAAAGTAAATATTTAAGAAAACAACAACTTTTTGACTACCCAAACTATCTAAATAGAGGCATTTGATCGCGAAAAAAAAATTCACATTGAAAGATTTAAAAATATCTGCTACTATTTAGATGAGGGGAATAGAGCAAAAAATAGAAAAAAAGAAATAAAATTTTCTCGATAGGTAAGTGGGAAGAAAAATGAGAATAAAAAAGTTTGTAACTATTTACATGAGCTTATTGCTTATTGCAATAAGTACTTTTGTATTCTCCAAAGAATGTGTAAAAATTAAAAAGTATAAAGAAACAAAGAAACCCTGTATTGGCAAACGCATAGATCATCCCATAGAACCTCAAAAGAATAGCAACATAAAACCAAAAACTAAAGCTAATATCAAGAAAAAAATCAGCAAAGAGCAGGAAAAAACAAAGACGGAAACATGGAATGTTGTTTTTGTACACGGAATTATCAGTGCCGCTCCCGTTCTTTCTATAAAAACAATGAGAAGAATCAAAGACGATAATATCAATAACACCCTGTATGAAAAATATGTAAATATCGTTAGAAACAATAGCTTCTTTCGTAAAAACCAACCAATGCAAGAAATAGGATTAAAACGTATCAATAAAACAAGAAAAGATGCAAATGATGGCGGGCCTGCTCTTGCAAGCATTTTTGACAAACAAATTGGATGGCTCAACCCTAACAAAAAAATAAACACCAATTATTACACTAATGGGTGGCAAGGATTTTTAAGCAACAAAAGAAGATACAAGGATGGTATAAAATTCATTAAAGATATACATAAGGAAAATGCAAAATATTTAGCAAAAGGAATCAAACCAAAATGGATTTTACTCGGATTTAGTCATGGAGCATCCGTATGCATAAATATGGCATTGGCACGAAGGCGACTAAAATTTAAACCAAACTTTATAATTGAAAAATTGGTACTTCTAGGAACCCCCATACAACGGTACACCGATTATTTAATCGGCGATCCATTATTCAAAAAAGTATACAGCCTTTATTCATTATATGATCGGGTCCAAATACTTGATTTCTCTTCCCCGGGCAAGCTTCTTTCAAACCGAAGATTTAGAGCCAGAAAATCACTAAAACTTCCTCACTCATTGGTACAAGCAAGAATCCAGCTGCTAAGAAAAACAAAAAAAGGAAAAAGAAAAAATGGCTTTACCGCACGTCACGCAAAAAGTGTTAAAAATTGTTCACCAGGACACTGCGAATGGTGGTTCTTTGGATGGACCAACAAATTTTACAGAAAAAACTTTGCAATCAAACCACTTTCAATAGTAGCTATTACACCTTCAATCATTAATGCAATAGATAGTGTTGATTTAAAAAAAGTTTACTCCAGAAAAACAGGCAATCACCTACGAGTATCTATACGTCCATATGATGAGATCATAAAAATAAAACGTAAAAAATATATAAAAACTCATCCATTCTTAACAGAAGCACAACTTACTGAGTTAAAAAACATAGCAAAAAGCTTTCCATTCAAAAAAATAAATGCAGACGAATATAGCAAAAAGGTACAAGAGGCAATCAATGTTGCTAGCACACAGGTTCAAGAAATGAAAAAACGGAAAAAGAAAAGAAGATAAACACCACAAAAATCTTGGTGCCTTTCCATGAAACAAAACAAAAAACATCCAATTTTACATAGAAACTTTCCAGGGCTCAAACAATATTTAACGCAAACTCGATCTAAGAAAAAACAAAAACAAGATTAAGATATCCCTACTTAAAGTGTTTTCATTAAATCCGTTCGCCCTGAGCTTGTCGAAGGGTACGAAATCATTATAAAAAAG
>Ga0180433_10009923_pt1 | contig 11565 bp, 9 predicted proteins | sample SS_ome_8_FD_132980 | JGI IMG/M metagenome (GOLD analysis project Ga0180433, IMG submission 132980) | Hypersaline lake sediment archaeal communities from the Salton Sea, California, USA - SS_1_D_1 metaG | ecosystem: Environmental > Aquatic > Non-marine Saline and Alkaline > Hypersaline > Sediment... | reverse complement strand
CGCACCGATGTTTTCATTTAACTGATTAACCTTTTCCGCCAATTCTGCAATCTCATCAACAGCATCATCTGTAAAATCGATTTTAAGACCTTCGGTTTCCATAAGAGCGATATATTGTTTGATGAGAGCATTTTCAGGTTCAGTCAGGATTCGGATGAAATCCTTTTTATCCAGGGAAGACAGCTCGACCCTAATAGGAAATCTTCCTTGAAGCTCAGGAATAAGGTCAGACGGTTTGGAAACATGAAAGGCGCCTGCCCCTATAAACAGGATGTGATCTGTTCGTACCAATCCCGACCGGGTATTGACCGTTGTGCCTTCAATAATAGGCAGAAGGTCCCGCTGAACGCCCTCCCGGCTTACCTCAGGCCCGTGTCCTGTTTCGCGTCCGGCGATCTTGTCCACTTCATCTAAAAAAATAATGCCAGAGTGCTCGACTTTTTCAATAGCAAGTTTTGAGACTTGTTCCATATCTATGAGTCTTTTCTGTTCATCTTCCAACAGATAATCCCGGGCTTCACCGAGCTTCATTTTCCGTCTTTTTGACCGGCCCCCTCCTAATCCTGGAATTATCTCCTGAATATGGATCCCGATCTCCTCCACACCTGAATTGGAAAAAATCTCAAAAGGAGAGGCGGTTTTATCTTTGACTTCAATCTCAACCATCCGGTCTTCCAACAGACCGGCCCGCAGCTGCTGTCTCAATTTTTCTCTAGTCTCTTGAAACCTTTCCATATTTGCAGGCTCATCAGATACGGGATGGGATCGTTTCTGAGGAGGAAGGAGTATATCCAGGATCTTTTCTTCTACGTTTCTTTCAGCTTTTTCCTGCACCTCCAAAAGTTTTTCTTCTTTGACCATATCAACAGCAAATCGAACCAGGTCTCTGATCATCGATTCCACATCCCGGCCGACATAACCCACTTCTGTAAACTTACTCGCTTCAATTTTTATAAAAGGAGAAAATGTTAGTTTTGCCAGCCTGCGTGATATTTCTGTTTTCCCGACTCCTGTGGGTCCAATCATCAAGATATTTTTCGGAGCAATCTCATCTGCCAACTCCGGAGGAAGTCTTCTTCTTCGATACCGGTTTCGTAATGCAATCGCCACCGCTTTTTTGGCAGCTTCTTGTCCTATGATATATTTATCCAGCTCAGCAACTGTTTCTTGAGGAGTCAGCTCTATTTCTTTTGTAAATTTCCCGGGTTCTTCTATTTTTTGGGGTAGAATAATGGGCATTTATAATTCCTTAACCGTGATATTATTGTTTGTGTAGATACAGATTTCCGAACTTATCTGCATGGCCTCTTTTACGATCCCTACTGCGCTAAGATCGGTATTTTTTATCAGAGACCGAGCTGCAGCCAGTGCATAAGCTCCACCGGAACCAATGGCGATAATCCCATCATCAGGTTCGACAACATCTCCAGTCCCTGATATCAAAAAAGAATTTTTCTCATCGGCAACTATCAATAAAGCCTCTAATCGCCGAAGGGACCGGTCAAGACGCCAGTCTTTTGCCAGTTCGATTGCTGCCCTGGCTAAATTGCCTCTATACTCTTCGAGTTTGGCCTCAAAACGCGAAAATAAAGCAAAGGCATCTGAAGTGGCCCCAGAAAAACCCGCTAATATTTTATCTTTATACAGGGTTCTGATCTTGCTGGCCTTATGCTTCAATACTGTATTACCGAGAGTGACCTGTCCGTCTCCTGCGATAGCCACTTTTCCCTTATGACGAACACAGATAATTGTAGTTGCTTTTACCATGCTTACACCAACTTTCATATGATAATTCATAACTATAATAATTTCAATTGTAGAAGTAAGAAGTTGATGCAGAAGCAAGAGGGCTGGGAAAGTTGAAAATTTTTCAAAGTTTGCATAAAATGAGCAAAAAATGAATCGAAATTTTATTTGCAGAGTTTAATAAAAATTAAAGGACTACGGTTCTGCTTTTAACCGGTTCTCAGGGATGGGATCATCCTCTGAAATGGTTAGCTGGTTGGTTTAATTTGGTCAGCCTTCTTTTTAAAGGCACATTTTTTTAAATAACTGAGTAAAGGACACTCAAAAAATGAACCAGGCAAAAGCCCCTAAGATAAGGAAAATAAATAAGAAAATCCGGGTCTTTCCAGTGACCCTGACTCTATTTATTCTATCTTCCAGTTTTTCTATTTTCCCTCTTGACCTGCCAGAACCACAAAGCAGCATCAATATATCTGGGATTGTTGATCAAACAAAAATCCCATTGAACCGAATTTTGACACTTAAGGTAACCCTGTCATGGATTGGGGATCCCGGTATCTTCACTATCCTTAACTTTAACGACCCGGTCCTGACGAATCTGGAAATAACCGGCACCTCAACCTCGAGCCGGACCGAAGCAGTTGACCAAGGAATTCGCGTGATTCGAGAGTATGAGTATTTACTTAAACCGGAAGGATTGGGCATGGCCTATATAGAAAGTGTATCTGTAAAAGTCCATAATAATCGGGATGAAACAGATGAAATTCTTCAGACCCGACGTATTCCGGTCGAAGTGGTCGAACCAGTGCCAGAGAAAGAAAAAAAGGGAAACTGGATTCTCTTGTTTATAATACTTATTTTGACTCCAGCTTCGGCTATAATCATCCTAATCTATTTAAGACAGAAAAAAAATCAGCAAATGTCACTTTCACAAGAAATCCAGGAGCCTACAGAAATTCACTATCTCAATGAACTGAGAAATACCTGTGATCCGGATAACTTGGATCTGCAAAAAGATTTTCCCACTCTTTCCCAGCTCCTTCGCCGTTTTCTTACTGAAAAATTCAAAATACGGGCTATGGAAGCGACCACAAACGAACTGGTAGCGGAACTTAGGTCCACTGAAATGCATGAAAATCAAATCCAGAGTATCAACGAGATATTATCACGAACGGATGAAATTAAATTTTCCGGAACAAAAGGAAACAGGGAAGAATTCATCCGTTTTTATACCCTTATAGAAGGAATGCTGGAGACATTTCTCCGCAAACCTGAAAAAAAAACACAGCAATCTGATAAAAACCAAGGTGAGGAGATCCAATGAACAAAGACATTCAAGCCATCAATACTATGATCCAACAGGAAAGCGCTTTTGTTGAAAAATTATTATCGGAGATCGGAAAGGTTATTATCGGCCAAAAATATATGGTAGAGCGGCTGCTGATCGCCTTATTCAGCAATGGTCATGCCTTGTTGGAAGGAGTCCCTGGCCTGGCGAAAACGCTTGCGGTCAGAACTTTGTCAGCAGCGATCCAGACAAGGTTCCAGCGGATCCAGTTTACACCCGACCTTTTACCTGCAGACCTGATCGGCACCCTGGTTTACGATCAGAAATCCGGCGAATTCCGTACCAAAAAGGGCCCCATTTTTTCCAACCTGATCCTAGCCGATGAGATCAACCGTTCACCCGCAAAGGTACAATCAGCCCTACTGGAAGCCATGATGGAACGGCAGGTAACTATCGGAGAAAATACCTTTCCCATGGATGATCCCTTTCTTATTCTCGCTACCCAAAATCCGATCGAACAAGAAGGCACTTATCCCCTGCCGGAAGCCCAAGTTGACCGTTTTATGCTGAAGCTGGTCATTGGTTATCCCAATAAAGAAGAAGAATTAAAGATCATGCGTTTGAATGCCGGAGAAAAACTTCCCCAACCCGACCCTGTAATAACCCCCGAGGATATTAAACGAGCCAGGCTGGCTGTATCCCAGGTCTATATCGATGAGAAAATAGAACGTTACATAATCGATATCGTATTCGCCACCAGGAATCCCTCGGAATATAAACTGGAAGACTTGAACGAATTGATCGCCTACGGAGCCAGCCCCAGAGCCTCTATCTATCTCTCTCAGGCCAGTAAAGCCCATGCTTTTCTGCGGGGCCGGGGTTATGTCACACCAGAAGATGTCCGGGCCATCGGACTGGATGTCCTGCGGCATAGAGTCATAGTCACGTATGAGGCAGAAGCAGAGGAAACCACAGCAGAGGATGTTGTTCGTAAGGTCTTGAACCACATTGAAGTACCTTAAGGGACAGCTCATTGATACATCCCTAAGATCGATATGTTCCGGTCAAAAATGAGGAATTGACAATGATCCCCAAAGAGATCCTGAAAAAAGTCAGACGAATAGAAATCACCACCCGCAGTTTGGTGAATGATGTCTTTTCAGGAGAATACCACTCTGTTTTTAAGGGCAGGGGCATAGATTTTTCTGAGGTCAGAGAATATACCGTTGGAGATGATATCCGGACGATTGACTGGAACGTCACCGCCCGAATGGGTCATCCCTATGTCAAGATCTTTCAGGAAGAAAGGGAACTTACAGTTATGCTGATGGTGGATGTCAGCTCCTCAGGAAATTTCGGTACCTACGAGCAGATGAAAGGAGAAATCGCCACTGAGATATGCGCGCTCCTGGCTTTTTCCGCCATTAAAAACAACGATAAAGTGGGACTGATCATCTTTACAGATAGAGTGGAAAAATTCGTTCCGCCTAAAAAAGGAAAAAGTCATGTTTTACGGGTTCTGAGGGAACTTCTCTACCATAAACCCGAGAGCAGCCAAACCGATATTGCCGGTGCTCTGGAATTCCTCAATAAGATCACCAAGCGGAGAAGTGTGGTTTTCCTGGTTTCGGACTTTATCTCCTCAGGTTATGAAAAAGCCCTGCAGATCTCTAATAAAAAACATGATGTGGTCGCAATAACGGTCACAGATCCCAGGGAAACAGAGCTGCCGCCTGTGGGATATATCGAACTGGAAGATGCCGAATCAGGAGAAATATATGTCCTCAATACCAGAGATGCCGGAATCCGGGCTGAATTTTCCAGAGAGGCGGATCAAAACCGTAAGCAAAGAGAAAAGCTGTTTAAATCCATGAATGTGGATTATATCGATATATTCACTCATCTGCCTTATATCAAACCTTTGATCCGTTTCTTCCGGATGAGGGCTAAGAAATTCCGTTGAATACTGATTGAGACCAAGGAGAAAGAAATATGAAAAACCGGGAAAAAAAGAAAAAATGGTTTACTTGGCTTACTTCAGTCATGGCAGTCTTTTTACTATTTGTTTGCTGTCAACAAAAAAACCCTGTAGAAGCAGAAGGCGATAAGATCCGTGAATATGCTGCTGAGCTATACAACCGCTATCTTTTTCCCCAGGCGATAGAACAGTACCAGCATTATCTTGATACTGTTTCTTCTAATAAGGAAGAACGGGCAAATATTATCTATCGTATTGCTGATATTTATTTTGAACGTTTACATGACTATGAAAATGCCCTAGCGGAGTTTCTTAAAATAAAGACATTTTACCCGGAAGCGGCCATCACCAACGAAGTCGACAAAAAAATCATCTCCTGCCTGGAAAGGCTTCAGCGGCCGGAAGATGCCAGGCAGGCTCTTAGTGAAAGTGCAGACCTGGAACCGCCCCAAAGGGATAGCCGTCCCGGGACTGTTCTCGCTGTTCTGGGAGACCGTCAGATCACTCAAGGAGATCTTGATTTTGAGATCAGCCAACTTCCACCGGAAATACGAGAGCAGTTCCAGAACAAGGATAAAAAATTGGAATTCCTCCGAAGACTCGTGGCCACGGAATTGATGTATGATTCAGCCAAACGCCAGGGTTTAGACAAAGACCAGGATGTACTGGAAAATGTTTTCCAGGCAAAAAAGACATTCATGGTACAAAAACTCCTGCAGGAACAAATCAGCGACCGGATAAAAATTGAGCCCCAGGATGTCGAACTCTACTACAAAGCCAATAAGGAACGCTATCAGGAGAAAGATTCGGAAGGAAACCTTGTCAGGCAGATTCCATTATCAGAAATTCAAAATCAGGTAACCCGGGATCTTATTCAGGAACGCCAGCAGCAGATTTATGAGGATATGATCAATTCATATATCCGGGCTGAAAACATTAAAATCTTCAGTGACTTGGTAAAATAGATGAAAAAAATATCATTGCTTCTGTGCTGTATATGCCTTACTTTCGGAATCTGTCCGCTGGAGGTACAATCATCTCCCTCAGAAGCTCCGATCAGTATTATATCAAGTACAGACAGAAGCACTATCACCATCGGTGATCTAATCACCTACACTGTAATAATCGAGCATGAAAAAACTGTAAATGTAATCCTTCCCTCCCTGGGAGAAAACCTGGGCGGATTCGAGATACGCGACTATACTGTTTATGATCCGGTCAAGGAAAAGGATCGTATCATAGATAGGGTGGATTATATTATTTCTACTTTTGAAACCGGAGAATTCGAAATACCTCCAGTAGAGGTCCGCTACACTATTCCTCCTGATACAGAGGAGCATACTCTCAAAACTGAAAGCATAAAAATCACAGTGGAAAGCCTAAAACCCAGTGAGGAAGGTGACATCAGAGATATAAAATCTCCCTGGGAAATCGAATATGACTGGAGACTGCTTTTGTTTTACGGACTTGCGGGTCTGTTTGTTGTTCTTCTGGTCATTGGAACATTGATATACTTAAGGAAGAAACGTAAGGGTGAAACTATTATCCCGCGAAAAAGACAACCGAAACGTCCTCCTCATGAGATTGCCTATGAAGAATTACAGCGTCTGGAAGAATCCGATTTTCTGAAGAAGGGAAAGATTAAGATTTACTACTCTGAGATCGCGGATATCATCCGGAAGTATACAGAAAATCGTTTCCAGATCGAGGCCATGGAGTTGACTACATGCCAGCTTCTAGATGCACTGGAAAACATCCAGGAAGAAAATCTAATCGAGCTTTACAGGAAATTACTCGAACTCTGCGATCTGGTCAAGTTTGCTAAATTCTTTCCAGAGCCTGAAAAACATTTAGAAGCTATACAGCAGGCCAGAAAAATAGTTGACAAAACCCGATGGAGAGAGACTGTTCCGGCTGTATCAAAAGAAACAGATGCAACGCTACAGCAGCCGCAAGAGTTATCTAATTTAGATAAGGCTGCTTCCTCTGCCCCTGAAGATCAAGAACAGGAAAATGCAGGCAGCAGGAAACAGGCCTCAAATAAAATCCAAGACAACCAAAAAAAAGAAGATGAAGTGAGGTCAGAATAGATGTTTAGATTTGCCGATCCCTATTTACTCTATCTATTTATAGCTCTGCCTTTCATATTCTATATACATCTGCGCCGCCGTCGTCCGCAATCCGTAACTCTTCGTTATTCCAACTTGGGACTAATAAAATCAACAGGTAAATCCCGCTGGCCGTTTTACCGCAATCTTCTTTTCGGAATGAAGATAGCGGCGTTAGCTTTTTTGATCCTCGCCCTGGCGCGGCCTCAATCAGGAAGCAGGGAAGAAGAAATTACCACAGAGGGCATCGACATCGTAATCGCCCTGGACATCTCCAGCTCTATGCTGGCAGAAGATTTCAAGCCGAAAAACCGCCTGGAGGTCGCTAAGATTGTGGCCGAAGATTTTGTTAAAGGACGCAGCAATGACCGCATCGGCATGGTGGTTTTTGCCGGGGAAAGTTATACCCAGTGCCCTTTGACTCTGGATTACGGAGTACTGCTTAATTTCATTAAGGATGTTAAGATTGGGCTGGTAGAGGATGGCACAGCCATCGGCATGGCCTTAGCCAATGCAGCCAACCGTCTGAGAGACAGTAAAGCCAAGAGCAAAGTGATTATTCTTTTGACAGATGGCCGCAACAACGCCGGCCAGCTTCACCCCTTGACTGCCTCTCAGATCGCTGAAGCATTGAATATAAGAGTTTATACTGTAGGCGCAGGCAGCCGGGGAACAGCCCTTTATCCCATAAATGACCCCATATTAGGAAAACGCTACCAGCGTATGCAGGTAGAGATCGATGAGGAGCTTCTGCAAAAAATCGCATCTATGACAGGAGGAAAATATTTCCGGGCTGTGGATAAAGAATCCCTGGAACAGGTGTTTGCTGAAATTGGAGAATTGGAAAAAACCAAAATCGAGGTTAAAGAATATACCCGATATGAGGAACTTTTTCCTTTTTATCTAATCCTGGGATTGAGCTTTTTAGGATTGGAGCTGATACTCTCCAATACACTATTTAAAAAGATACCATGAGTTAATAAAATGCTGCGATTTTCCAATCAAGAATTTTTGTATTTATTGATCCTGATCCCTGCTCTGATAGTCTTTTATATCTGGGTACGCCGTTCTAAGAAAAAGATGCTGAGCCGGTTCGGCCGGCTGCATCTTTTGGAAAAAATGATGATATCCTACAGTCCGTCCAGGCAGAATCTTAAAGCGATTCTGATAACAGCTGCCGTTTTTTTCCTTATTATTGCCCTGGCTAGGCCTCAGATTGGAACCAAGCTGGAAGAAGTCAAGCGCAGAGGCATAGATATATTTGTGGCTTTGGATGTCTCTCTTTCTATGCTGGCTGAGGATATCAAACCCAATCGTTTGGAAAAAGCCAAACATGAGCTTATAGGATTGATCAATCGTCTGGAGGGAGACCGGATCGGCTTGATCGCCTTTGCTGGTGAAGCCTTTGTCCAGTGTCCCTTAACTCTCGATTACGGCGCTGCAAAAATGTTCTTGGATATAATGAATCCGGAATTGATTCCTGTCCAGGGAACCGCCATCGGCAAAGCCATAGAAAAAGCCATCCAATCCTTTGTCCAGACAGAAAGAAAACACAAAGTCCTGGTGATCATTACCGATGGCGAGGATACTGTCCAGGACCCTATGCCGGCGGCTGAAATGGCAGAAAAAGAAGGAATCATTATTTATACCGTGGGAATAGGATCTCCTCAAGGTGTTCCCATTCCTCTCTATGATGATTCGGGACGGCAGATTGGATATAAAAAAGACGACAGCAATAATGTGGTTACCAGCAAATTAGACCAGATCACATTGGAGAAAATTGCTCTTCAAACCCATGGGAAATACTATAATGCCACCCCTTCGGAGATGGAATTGGGGAAGATCTATGAATCCATAAGCGGCATGGAGGAAAAAGAATTGTCCGCGCGCATTTTTTCCCAGTATGAGGACAGGTTCCAGTATTTCCTCTTTTTTGCCCTTATTTTGCTTTTTGTGGACATTTTTGTTCCTGAAAGGAAACGTGTTAAAATTGAATGGAAAGGACGATTCGAATAAAGAGAAATTCATGAGACATCATATTCTATTCACAGTCATTCTTTTACTGGCCTTTTCTCTGGGGATATCCGCAGAATCACCGCGAAAAAAAACCAAAGAAGCCAATAAACTCTACCAAGAAAAAAAATACGATCAAGCCTTAACTAAATATCAGGATGCTCTGCTTTCTGACCCGGAAAATGAGCGGCTTCAATTCAATGTAGGAAACACCTTTTATCAAAAGAAAAAATTTGAAGAAGCACTTAAAGAATACCAGAAGGTCATCGGAACAGAAGAGCTTCCCCTTGAAAGTCAAACCTATTACAACATTGGTAATGCCTTATATCGGCTGAATAAGCTGCCGGAAAGCATCCTGGCTTATCAGCAGGCTTTAAAGATCAATCCGGATGATATGGATGCCAAATACAATCTGGAATATGTAAGGCGTAAATTAAAGCAGAATTCAGAAAAACAGAAAACACAGCAGGATCAACAGCAGCAGTCAACACAGGAACAACAAGAACAGCCCCAAAAAGATCAGGGCCAGGATGAAGAAAACCAGGATCAAAACCAGCAAGTACAGGAGGATAAAGCAGAACAAATGCAGCCCCAGGACCAAAAAGAGCTCAGCCGGGAAGAAGCAGAAAAGATCCTCGATGCTTTAAAACATGACGAAAAAGATCCCCAAAAGAAACGCAAAATGCAGGTTTCAGGGAGGCCCAGGATTAAAAAGGACTGGTGAACCTATGAGAAAACGCATCCCGGCAGCCATCATAGTGAATATATTTTTCATATCTGCCGCTTTATTCTCAGTGCCTTTTCTGCCTGCTCAAACCAGCGATCTTGAACTCAGGACCTATGTAAATCGAACAACCATTGGGATCGGTGAGCAGTTCTCCCTGACAGTAGAACTTTCCGGTTCAGAAGCCCAGTCCGCGCCTTCTCCTCAGCTCCCCGACCTCTCTAATTTTTCCCGCTATCTAGGATACAACACTTCACAAAGCATTCAAATGATAAACGGACGCATGAATGTTTCCAGGAGTATGGTTCATTATTATATTGCGCAGAAAGAAGGATCCTATCAGATCCCGGCTGTTACCCTTGATTTTAAAGGCCGGACAATTCGATCCGATCCCATTGATATAAAGATCGTAAAAGGATCCACGTCTACGCCTCCGCCTTCAGGAAGGCAGCCGCAGCCATCTCCACCCGGTCAAAAGAGCCGGATCGAGCCAGAGGTCTCTTTAGAAGGAAATCTTTTTTTAAGAGCAGAAGCAGACACCACCAGTGTTTATGTTCAGCAGCCCATAACTGTTTCTTTTAAAATATATACCCGAGTGGATGTTTCCAATTATGTCATTTCTGAGCTGCCTGACTTTCTCGGCTTTTGGATCGAGGACTATGAACTCCCGCCCCAGCCCAGAACAAGTGAAGAGATTATCGGAGGAAAAAGATACCTGGTTGCAGAGATAAAGAAGTCAGCACTGTTTCCTACTGCTGCCGGAGAAAAGACCATCGATCCTCTTGAGATCGAATGCGAAGTCAGGATTAGAGACCGTTCGACCCGGGATATTTTCGACCGATTTTTTGATAATGACTTTTTCCCCAGCCCTATTGGAAGAACAGTCCGGACCAAGCTCGCCAGTGAACCTTTAAAAATAAATGTCAAACCGCTCCCTGCAGAGGGCCGCCCAGCTGATTTCTCAGGTGCTGTGGGAAAATTCAATCTGGAATCCTCTTTGGATAAAGACCAGATAACAGCTAATGAAGCCCTGAGCCTTAAAATAAAGATCAGCGGAACCGGCAATATCAAGATGCTCCCTAAACCTGAGATCGCTTTTCCCAGAGATTTTGAAATTTACGATCCGAAAGTAGAACAAAAGATCAACCGCAAAGGCAGCTCAATCAGCGGCAGTAAAGAATATGAATATGTCATGATACCCCGCCGGGGGGGAGACTTCCGAATCCCCTCTTTTTCCTTTAGTTATTTTGATCCCTCTGCCAGTGTTTATAAAAACCTGGAGACGACTGAATATTCCCTCTCAGTTGCTGCTGGAGATGGCTCTGCAACCCAAGTTCCAGCAGGATTATCCCGGAGAAATATCGAATATATTGGAAAGGATATCCGGTTCATAAAACCCACAGTTAAAGGATTCCACCGGATGGGTTTTTATTTTTACCAGTCATTCTGGTTCTTTTTTTTGATCGCGGCAGGATTTCTCGCTTTAGGCAGCGCCGGCCTTTACCGGCACAGGGTGAATAGAATGCAAGAAAACATCGCCTATGCGCGCAGCCTGAAGGCTCAAAAGGCTGCAAAACAAAGGCTCATCCGGGCCAGAAAATTGATGTCAGAGAAAAAACGTACTGAGTTTTACGCCGAACTATCACAGGCACTTTTGGGATTTGTGGCAGATAAGCTTAACCTACCGGCTGCCGGGCTGATGACGGAT
>Ga0180433_10009922_pt1 | contig 11566 bp, 14 predicted proteins | sample SS_ome_8_FD_132980 | JGI IMG/M metagenome (GOLD analysis project Ga0180433, IMG submission 132980) | Hypersaline lake sediment archaeal communities from the Salton Sea, California, USA - SS_1_D_1 metaG | ecosystem: Environmental > Aquatic > Non-marine Saline and Alkaline > Hypersaline >... | reverse complement strand
TTCTTATATCTATTTATACTACTTTTAAACTAACCTTGCTACGGGACCAGGACCAGCAGTTACAGACATATTATTGTTTGAATCTCTCATTGGATCAAACTGATTTCCATAAGGGGCACCAACTGTACCCCCTACTTCAGTCCTCACTTTTTTTTTCCAGAGTCTTCTTTTTCTTCAGCTGCAATTAGTTTAGCGAGTAACTTTGCTTCTTCCCTAGATAAACCAGAGTTCTTTTCCTTGGCTTGTAGTCTAGCAATAATAACATCTCTTTTTGTAGTTGCACCATCACCACCGTGTTCAATAGACTTAGTTCCTTTTTTGCTCATCTCATTTAGATATGTTTGCATCTTTGGTGAGATTTGCTGTTCTTCTTGAACTTCCTCTACATATTGTTCGTCACTTTGTTCTAGTGCAGGAAGAAACTCTTCCTCATAAATCCAAAGAACATTTGCTTCAGTAAGTTCGTCTACATAATAGTTTTTATCAAGGAACTCTTCAAATAGTTCAATGACTTGTTCTTCTGTTAAGTTCATTTTAGTGTTCCTTGTTTATTAGTTACCATCTCGTTGCATTTGTGAGAAGAATTTAGATGCACTAAATGGCTTCTTTCTTTCTTGTGCTTCTTTTCTAGCAACATATCTACGACCTTTACTAGTTAATCCATATGTACCATCTGGGCCTCTTCTAGTAACTGGTGTCTTATAATCTATTTTGGGAGCAGATTTTCTAGCTGAAGCAGCTGGTTTTGCACTAACTTGATTTCTAGGAGTTGGTTTTGGGGCAGATGTAATTTTAGCAGCAATGCGATCAACTGCTTTTGATAAACCAGAACCATCATACATTGGATCTTCTTCTGCTCTTGGATCTAATCTTTGTCTTTCAGCAGAAGCACCTCTTTCAGTCTCTCTTGCTATTTTTTTTAGTTCAGCTTCTTTTGCTCTTTGTTGTGCTGCTGCTGCTTCTGGTGTTTTTGGGTTTTTTGCAAGAAATTTTTCACGGGCAGCATCTAGAATCTTATTTCCTGCACCTGGACTTTGTTCCTCCAACCACTGAGGAAACTCATTTTCAAACACATAATCTAGGTCTTCTTCAGTAAGCATTTCTACGTGGAAGTTTTCTTCTAGGAAGATAGCAAATGCTTCTGCTAGTTCTTCTTCAGTGAACTGAACTTCTTCAGCTTGTGGTTTTTTAGCAAGCTTTGGTACAGTACCACCCATAGCCTTATAAACATCTTTTGCTGATGGTTTAGTTGCTTTTTTAGGAATAACACCTTGGACAGCAAGACCAACTCTTTCTACTGCTTGTCCAAGACTTGTTGGTTTCTGTTGTTCTTCCAACTGCTTTTCGTGAACTTTCTTAGCAGCTTCAATAAGGTCTTTTGGTAGACCATAATTCTTTGCTGAAAACATTTTAATCTCCTTGTTTTCTTATTTTTATTTTCTACTATTTATAATATTTAAACTCTCATCTATAATTTTCTTTTTGATGTTTTCCATTCTAAATCTTTTTCTATTTGCAGTATCTAAATCGTTCTCTGCTCTTGGAACAACATCAATCTTTTCTCTATCTGTTTCTGTGAATCGTGGTGTTGCTTCTATATCTTCACGAGATTCTACCATTTTTCTTGTAATACGACCGCCACTTCCTCTAGTTTGTGTCTCAGTTGGATGGTCTACATCAACAATACCTCTTGCTAAATCTTCTGCTGATTTTTTATCACCACCAGAAGCCAATGCTGCACCAGATGCAGCACCAATAGCACCTTTTCTTCTTTTTGCTGCTCTAGAAAGTCTTCGTGATAGGACTTTGGCTCTTTGTCCACCTCTTTTCAAACTTTTTAAAATAGACTGTCCTATTCTAGGTGCGTTTCTTATAATACCACCTAAAAGTGCCCTACCAGCAGCACCTAATGCAATACCTACAGGTACTGCTGCTAAAGGAGCCAATTCAGCAAGATACTGTTCATCTTCTTCAGTTATTACATAGTTTTCAGCAGCATAATCAATAAATTCTTCTAGTAATCTTAATTCTTCTAAGTCTTTACCACTTAAAACATCTCTGATTTCGTGTTCTAGAGTTTTCATAGAATTAACCCTTTATAACTGATTTTAGCATCCAATGATGCTTTTTGTGGATATCTATTCTACCTTCTAGGTAATTAATAAGACCAAACTGTCTTAGTCTTTCTGCTTCTGCACGAGCAAATGTAAGTGATAGAATAAGTTTCTGATTATCATCAAGTAGATTCTTGCACATCATTGCTGCTGATGGAATATTCTCATCACACATAATCTCTGAAAGTTCTTTATATCTTTTAAGACTACCTGGAGCATATGCATCTAGAGCACGAATTTGTTCTGCTGTTTGGTCAATTGAACCGTGAATCTCTTCATAAAGATTAGCAAAAAACTGATGATATTGAGAGAAATTAATTCCCTCAACATTCCAGTGATAGTATTGTGCTTTAAGATAAAAAGAAAATGAAGTTGCAAGAACAACTTTCATTCTATTTACGAGTTCTTCCATTATATTTATCCTTTACAACTTTCCTTATTAGTTTAAGTAATCTCTTTACTTCTAACTCTTGCCCAGGTGTATCCTGAGCATATTTTAGTGCTTGTTCTGGAGTTCCATCAAACCCTGAACCATATTCTTCTTTCATTTTAATCTCTTCTTGGATCTCTTTTTAAAATTTCACCAGCAATGCTTAATTTTGGTAGCTTTGATGGTGGAGTAATTTTATTAATAGATCGTCTAAGACTTGAGTGAGAATCCTTAGATAAATCATTAGGTGAAACAGTCATTTTTTCACCTGGATTATCTCCACTTATAATTTTAATTTTATGACTTCCATTATCAGTGACACCGTGATGCATACCTAAGACTTTCTGGCGTGTTTCAGGATGTGTAAATTCACCTAATGGTTTACCTTGTTCTTCCTCATATAGAGCAATATCTTCTTCTTTAATATAACCTGTTCCAGAAGCAGTTTTTACTTTTACTCTACCATTACTCTTAACTTCATATGATTCAATGATTTCACCATCAAGTTTATGGCCTTCTTTAGCAACTACATACTGAACTTCTGTTTCTTCTTCAGATTCTTCTACAACTTCATCAAATAGTTCTTTTACTTGATTAGAAAGTTCAACAGCTTCTTTTACTACAGGGTCTTTTGCATCCATATAGTCTGCAACTGAATCAATATAGTCAGATGCTTTTGTAAGTTTGCTTTGAACCCAAGCTTGAAGATTACCTTCACCTTTTCCTAGTTTTTCCATTAGTCTTTTAATTGCAGTAGCAGAAGTCTTTAATTGACTTCTTGCCATTTCATATTCGTGGTCTTTACCATCATCTTTTTCTACGATGTGACCGTACTGTGCAATATCAAGCTGTTCTAGGAATAAATCTTTTGTAGTCTTCATTGTTGATTGTCTTTCCTCTTTTAGTGTTTTCCATCCACCACCCTTTTTCTTATACCATTTTGCAGCCCATCCATTGGCGTAGGCAGAAGGATATACATCAAACTTTTTCTTGGCTAGTGATTTTGCTTGTGACCATAGTTTAGGATTTGTTGGTTCATTCTTTTCAATTAGATATTCTTCTTTTACTAAAACTGGTCCTTTATGAATATCATTATGTGCTTTTAATCCTTTTAACATTTTTAAATATGTTTTAACAGATGGAGAACCAGGTTTTGGTTCTGGTTGCTCACCAGTTAGCATTTTTCTTGCTTTTTCTAATTCTTTAGGATCATAACTCTCAGTCTTCACATTAACAGGTTTACCACCTTTACCTTTCCTATCTGCCACTGGGTCTTTCCTTCTTTTTCTTCTTGCTGCTTTAGCTCTTTCTGCTTTTGACATACTTTCAGCACGAGAACGATTTAAACACTTAGGTTTACCTTCACCTTCTTCTCTTGCACAAGGACCTTTAATATCTCCATCAAGACCTATTCTAACCCAATCCCCTTTAGGATGAGTCTTAGAAAACCAGTTTCTTAAATCTTCTGAAACATATTTCATTTTTACCTTGAAACCTCTTCCCAATCAATAGAAACTAGAACATCATCGCCACCTGTTGCAGGTGCTACAGCAACTGTAAGCGGATATGATGTATTAGCTAAAGAATCTCTTTCTAATTGAAATTTGAATAATGCCTCTTTTAAGATATCTGTAGCAACTGATGCTTGAGTTGTGGATGTAAGATATCCTGATGCTAATGTTCTACCACCAGTTACAGTATTTGCAACTTGATTATATTCAACAGAAGAATTAGTTCCAGCAGATGTAAATGTTGTATTACCACCAATTGTAGGATTTGATAAAAGTCTCCATTCAAATCTAGCATTGTTACCAACACCCAACATAGATAACGCAGTAATAATAACAATAGCATCATTTCTAGTATTTTTTAATCTCAAAGAAACTATAGGATAAAAAGTCCCTGCTACAGCTAAATTTACTGGTGCATTTACTGGTGTTGCAATTGCTTGTTGTGAGCCTCTTAATTCATAACCACCTTCAGATATCACTGAAGAACATATCTGTTTAAGTGTAGAATTATTTGCAGTTGCTCCTGTATTCTTAATTTCATATCTTAAAGGAAGTGATGCAGTTGTAATATAAGTTGAAGTAATTTCATTTGCGTGATGAAATGAATGACAATGAATGAACTGACCATCAATAACAAATCCCATACGAACAGAACCAACACCTAACCATTCAATGTCACAAAATAAAATTTGTGCTTTACTTAAGTCAAGTGTTTTTAAGGATGGTCCTGTTCCATCCATAACATCAATATTCCAATTTGCTTGAGCAACTTTTGTTTCAACAACAGAACCTGTTATATATGACCTTTTAACAAAATATACATCTGTTCCATCTTGTTCTAAAAATAGACCGTTTTGTGCACCAAAATATCCAATTCTTTGTCTTAGATTTTCTTTAGCAGGTTCCATTACAAATGTATTAAGAATCTGTAAGGAATTGTGAGTCACAATATGATTTTTTGTAGTAAAAGTGTGGTCTTCTGATGCAACTCGAATGCACGTAGCATCATATTCTCCGATTTCTTCTATAGAATATACATATCTATCAAATGATGTTCTATATTTTTTTCTCCATTTTTTTGCTTTTCTTGAAAGTTTAAATGGATTTGTTTGCATTATAACGACGACTTTATATGAGGGAGAACATTCTATTCTTGTGCCGTTTTTAGAATTATAAAAAGTTTTTTCTTTATATTTTATTTTGGCCTGACCGCCCAAAGAACGAACAAGAAATGCTATGTCTTCAGATAATTGTTTTGATCCTGTTGCAATATAACAGCATCCATCCCTTTCAATCCAACCATCAGTGTCCATCAATCCTTGTAAAACAGACAATCTTACCGAACTATCATTAAATAAATATTCAGTTGGAACAAATTTATCATCAAATTTTTTTCCTTCAAGAACATATTGTCTAATATTTTCACTAAGTCCTCTTAAACCATATCCATATTTATTTGCTAACTTTGTTATTTGTGAACATTTAATAAAATCCAATAATTCTTCATCGGCAGTTGTAATACTAACAGAACCAGAAGATGTGATATGCCCGTCTCCAAGAATAGCACCTAATGTATATGGGTCAATTGTGACATCTACTTTTTCTATGTTTAATACGGGAGATGCGGGAATTCTCCATCTTAATCCTGTCTTTGGAACATTGCCTTGTTCTCCTATCATTTGTTTCGTAGTTAAGATACGTTTATCGCCCTTTTTTCCTTTTTTTCCAGATTTTCGAATAATAGTTACCCAAAGATGTTCTTCATCTGCATCTATAAAAGTTTCGTCATCAAAAGTAAATCTATATATTTTTCTTTTTCCTTGAGGAAATACACCAACAACATTAGTTATATTACCTAAACCATCAAAAATTTCATCTCCAACTTGCATATCTTCAATATTTTTCCATCCATTTGTAGTCAGGATTGGTTCACCGTGTCTCAAGGCTTTCCCTGGCTGATATCCAAAGACTTTAGTAGTTTCTCTTATTATTTCTGCATCTGAAGTAGTGTCTAGTACCAAATCTACTAAACCTTCATTTGAATCAAAAGCATATGTTGCAGTTGCTGTATTAGATGTTGCCCAAAGACCATTATCATCATATCTATGAGATGAATCAAAAACAGTTAGTGGTTGTGATGTTCTAGCTCTACCAAATGCATCAACTGACATACCTGTAGGATTTGATGGTCCTACAAGATTACCATATTGGTCAGCAAGCATTACCACTTCAAATATAGTTTTACCATCATTAAGATATTGGTGGGTGTCTTTACGAAATTGTGCCATAGATATAATTTCCCTATTAGGTTTTATATCTATTTATTTATAAAAAAAGGCACCTTAATTGGTGCCTTTGTTCTTTCTTCCATCAAAAACATGTCTTACGAAACTAACATCATCAGGATTTGTTGGATGTGGTACTGCGTGAAGAAACACACCTTTTATTCCGTGTTTATTAGCCAAATCACTAATAACTCCCTTCATTCCCTCATTATCATCTGCCATTATAACTTGTTTATGTTCTTGTGGTGTGCCTTTTTTAGATGTTATTTCATCATCTAAAGCTTTAAACTTTCTGGCGTGTGGTGTTCCTTTTACACCTGGAGCAATGTCATATTCTGGATTACCTGTTCTTACAATATGTAAATGGGGACCACTACCGGGCATTGTTGGAAGACCCTGTTTTCCAAATTCTTTAGCAACAATTTGTTGTGGTGTTTTACCTGGTGTTGAAGATTTTAAATCAGATCTTGCTGTGAGAATAATAGGTTTCACTATACCCTTACCTGCAAGCCTAACAGCAGATTTTAATCTGCCAACTGCTTTTGGATACCAATGTACTTTTTGCATACCTTCAGCAGAAATATGCTCATCAAAATTATATCTATGATGAGGAATTTTTTCAGAGTTTTCATTGAATTCTTTATCAGTCATTCTAAATTCAGAGTTTGGATTAGATGTTCTTTCATTATGTAAAGATTTATCTAAATTATGATGACCAATTTCTTCCATCGCTTCACTATTAGAAAGAACTTTTTTGCCAGAAGAATGGTTAATACGAACTCTAGCATCACCGTGACCTGTTGTTTTATCAAAATCATATGCAACAAGTGTGTTTTCTATTAGTTCAAAAGATTCATCTAATAAAAACTGTTTGAATGATAGCATTTTTTTATTCTTTCTTACCCTCTACAGGAATTCTCATTGCAGATTGTGGACTTCCTGGAATTTTTCCTGCTGTAATGGTTGGTCTTCCTATTTTACCAGCTTTAATTAATTTAGCAACATTACCATGTGTTAATCTCGTAACATTAGATACATCTTCAGGATTTGTAGATAATTTGCCTTTTTCTAATGGAACTGTGGCCATATGAGTGGCAGGTCCTTGTTCTCTAGTGTATCTAGATCCTGTTTCGCTTTGTTCTTTAGCTGTAGCTCTTTTAAATTTTCCAGCACCTGAAAGTGATTCATGTGCCATATGAACATGAAGTTGATTTATGCCATTGTGATTTGCCCAAGTTGGATTATCTAAAATACCTTGAAGGATTTTATCTGCTTTTTTATGTCTTCCCTCATTCATATGTTCACGCATTTCATCTAAACGCTTATGTGTTTCAGCTACAGCTGCTTCAAATTTTTCAGGTGTATCATTGTAACTTTTTTTCGTTCTCATTACATTCAAAGAATGTTTAATAATTGCAGAAGATTCTGATGCTCCACCAGAAGAACCTTGTGCTTTTGTTTGTTTCAATGATATGTGCACTCCACCTACAACAACAGCATCGCCTTTCCTAGTGCTTCTTGTTGTGTACTGTTTTGGAAATAAATTTGAGTCTCCTAATCTTTCTTTTTCTCCTGCATCAAATTTATCTTTTGCTTTATTATGCCTGTCTTCATCATTTTTTACCCTTTCGCTATGATATAATTGAGTCATAGGAGCTGTATCAGAACCTGATACAGTCATTTCACTTCCTTTATGAAAATGTTTTTCAATATCTTCGTGATTTGCTAATGAATGTACAGTATGTGCAGCTGCTTGTAAATTTAAATGTCTTGTTTTTTTCGCCTTTTCACTATTTTTCACACCGCCTCCAAATTCATCTTCGGAAGAATGAATGTGATGCAAAGGATGATTTTCGTCAGTTTTAGATTTTTCAACTTCTGATTTAAGTCTGTCTAAATTTAATTTTCCATCATTTCCTGTGACAAGATTTTTATTTTTTGTAGAAAAATTCCATAATGCTCTTACTGCATGTTCGTAATTATGCTTACCATCATTTTCAGTTGGAGTTTCTATTGATGTAGCAGGAATAAAATGATGGGACCTATAACCATTTGGTCTAACAACTGTAGCACTTATATGGGGTCTATTAGTTGATGATGGTCTATACACACCAGCTCTTCCCTCAGTACCTCCAACACGAGGTATAACTTGTGATCCTTTAGGAATTATAATACCACCATCATTTATATCTCTTGATGTTTTTAAAGGAGAATCTTCATTATCGATATGAGGATCTACATATTTACCACGATGTCTTTCAAAATTTTCTCCTGAACCACTGAGGTTTTTTGCCATTTCGTATAAAATAAACTGTTTAAATCCTAACATTGAATCCATTCTGGAGGTTTCCTATTTTTCCAACTGTGTAGATGTTTCTTACCGTATTTATAATAGTTACGATAACAAACAATACTATCCTTTGAAATCTTGTAAACATCATCCATAGCAGGTGTTGGTTGTGTGAAAGGACCAATATCAATATTGTTTGGTGTAAACTTTAGATGCTGTAATAGATTTTCTGTTTTATGTTTCTTATTTCCATAACGATATTTATATTCTTCAATAAGTTGAAGAAGATGATTATACAACCAGTTGTAGTTATTGTTTGTTTTCATACACCAAATAGCAGATGGATGTTTGATATGAGATGCAAGATACAATACATCATTCCTATCATCATCCAACATCCATCTTTTCATATTACGACCAGATGGATTCTTTTGAATAACCATATTACCATCAAGTAAACGATGTGCAGTTGATAATAGTTGTGAGGTTTCAACAATCATTTTTGTCACATGCTTATCAACCATCCATTCAGCACATTGCATTGGTGATTCATGAAGATAAAAAATATTCAAAATATAATCCCCATTTCAACTGATTTCATATATGAATTGATTGCTTTTGGATACAATCTATGTTCTACTTTGTGAATTCTATCACTGAGACTTATTATATCATCATTTTCTAAAATATCAACTCTTTCTTGTTTGATGATTGGACCAGAATCTAGTTCAGGTGTGACTATGTGAACAGTAACTCCTGTTTGTTTTATACCAGATTCTAATGCCATTTCAATAGCATTATGTCCTTTGAAATTTGGTAAATATGATGGATGAATATTCAATATTTTTCTTTTCCACCTTGATACAAATTCTGGTGTTAAGATTCTCATAAATCCTGCGAGAATAACTAAGTCAATATTATTCTGTTTAAGTTTTTCGTGGACGGCCTTATCAAAATCAAGTCTATTTTCATAGTTTTTATGATTGATGATAGATGAATTATAATTATTATCTATTGCCCACTGAATACCTTTTGAATTAGGATTGTTAGTAAGAATAAGTTTTACTTCTTTTGGGAAATGTTTAACAATTGATTTCATATTACTACCAGTTCCAGAAATCAATATTGCTAATCTCATTTTGAAATAACCTCACCAATAACTTTATGTTCTACTGTAATTTTATCAATATTATCTTTTGATACTACACCAATCATACCATATCCACAATTAAATGTGCTTTCAAACTGTTGCATTCCCATTTGATTTATAGTTCTACATTCCCATACTCTTTCATTGAATGTGTTATATAGAAATTGTTGAGATGGTGGAAGAACAGTTTCTGTAATAGAATAAGTTAAATGTTCCGGAAAAATACGAGGAAGATTGCCGTGAATACCACCACCAGTGATATTTGCAAGACCTAACAGATATGGTTTGATTTGTTTAAATTCTTTAACATAAATTCTAGTTGGTGCTAGAATTTCATCCATATATTCTTCTGGAAAATCATATCTATATTTCTTTAGTTGTTTTCGAATCAGACTATATCCATTACTATGAAACCCAGAACTTGGTAAAGCAAACAATACATCACCTGGAATCATAGGTCTTGGTAATGAAAAGTCTTCAACCACACCCATAGCAAAACCAGCAAGGTCAAATGTTTTATTAGAATATACATCTGGCATTTCTGCAGTTTCACCACCAACTAGATCACATTCTGCTTGTCTACATCCTTTTTTGATACCGTTTAGAATACGAATTGCAGTTTTATAATCCAAATGACCTACAGCATAATAATCAAGAAATGCTTTTGGTGTTGCACCCTGACAGATAATATCATTGACACACATAGCAACCAAATCAATACCAATGGTATCATATACTTTATCAAACTTTTTTGTGAGAAGAAGTTTTGTTCCAACACCATCTGTTGATAATACAACTTGTTTACCATTAACTTCAACTGATGCACCAAAACCTTTATCAAATCCCATATCAGTTACGAGTTTATCAGCAAGTTCGGTATCAACACCAGATTCTTTATATTTCATTGACATTTCCTATGAAGTAGTTGCAATAAATTCATTTGATGGTAACATTTTACGATAATATAATAACAATTTATACAATTGTTCGTGTGTATCATCAAACCATTCTGATACAACATAATCAGCTTTATAATCACTTACAGTAGGTAATGGGTCTACTGCTTCCATAGATACAATAAAGTCTGGTTTTAAAACCTTTCTTGCAAGAAATGGTAATATAAATGTATCCATTACTACAACTCCACCAGCAGAAACAACACCAGAGGAAAAGAAAGACATACAATCGTGTAAATTAGGAATGTCTTCAAAACTATCTTGTCTTAGATATCTACTATTGGTATTGATATAATCATCATCAACATATATTGCACCAAGTAGCTCAGATAAAGGTCTGGCAAGTGTTGTCTTACCAGAACCCTTACTTCCTGTAATCAATAATTTCATATTAACCGTTCACGGCAATGTATATCAATGGAATGAATGTGCATAGAAACATAAAGAATAATGCACACCAACCAAGATAGAACGAAAACAAGTAAGGGTAATCTTTGATTTTCATAATATATTTCTCCTTTGTTACAGATATATTATACCAAGATACTGTTTATATGTCAAGCACTAAGTTTCATCGGTAATAGATTTATACAAGTTTTCTCGTACATCTATTACCTTTTCATCTTCTATAATGTTTATGATTGTTTTAGTGAGGTCTATTTCTTTTTTCACATAGAACATCTTCTCTTGGAGTTTTTGTAACTCTACCTGATAATATTCAAGTTCTTTTTCTTTACGAACTTTTGTCTCTATTAGGTCTGTGAGGAATATTATCTTTTTGTCTTTGGTCATAAAACCTCCAGTTTTACTGGAACAACTCCTGCCCTTCT
>Ga0180433_10009921_pt1 | contig 11567 bp, 10 predicted proteins | sample SS_ome_8_FD_132980 | JGI IMG/M metagenome (GOLD analysis project Ga0180433, IMG submission 132980) | Hypersaline lake sediment archaeal communities from the Salton Sea, California, USA - SS_1_D_1 metaG | ecosystem: Environmental > Aquatic > Non-marine Saline and Alkaline > Hypersaline >... | reverse complement strand
TGACGGATCAATAGGTTTTTCTTGAAGATAATAATGAACCATCAAAATAGCTGCTTCTTCACAAGCATGGTCAAAAGGATAATTCCAATCTCCTAAAGGGGCTTGGCAGACAAAAGGAACATTCAAAACAAGCTCTTGGGGCAATTCTTCTTCAGCTTCTTTAACCAGCTCAACCTCTTCTTCGTTTGTCTCAGGAAGCTCAGGAGGCTCTGCCGGGCTAAGATAAAAATAGGTCTCCTCTATAAGCAGACCTGTCAGAATTAAGATAATTAAAATTAAAATTTTGTTAATACTCATCTTCATCTTATTACCACCCCACTATAATTGAAACTCTTCCAATTTGTCAAGAAATAGGAAAGAGACCAGTAAAGTCTTCCCGAAAGAGGATCGTTGATGATAATTTTTGAAGGACCACCATCTTCCTCAATAAAACCAACTATTAACCTGACATGAGTTTCTTTGAAAGCTTTAATATATTCGCCTTCAGGAGTAAACCAAGAACAGTCATTTAATTTTTCCTTAGGAAGAGTCCCCCAGAAAATTATGGGGTTACCTTCCCTAATTTCTCTGGCCAGGTCTTCTGCTCCCCACTCAGAAAAAGATTCGGCTTCCCGCCAATTACTAGCTGCCTTAGCTACTGGCTGCCAATAAACACCATAACCAGTTTCACATATCTCTCCATTAATATCTCCGACGTAACCTTGATAAGGATTACCCCAAATGTCTTTTTCTCTCGGAGTCGGATCATAGCCAATTTTTTCCATAATATCATCTTCTGAAACATTTAATCCTTTAAAGCCTAGGGCCATCTTTAGAGAAGCAGCCTCACAGGAAAGAGGATAATCCTGCCAATCTAAGGGAATGTCTAAAAGAATAACCTTCGGCTCCTCGATAGATTCAATGGGATTCTTTTCTTGAGAACTTTTCTCAAGAGGGACATTTTCAGTTTCAAACTCAAATGAAAATTCATTTTTAAATCCCGAGCCGAGAACTCCTGATATACTATTTATCTTAACCTGGTACTGGGTGCTCGGATTCAGATCAATAGCAGGAACAAAGATTAAGGTTCTGAAGAGATGATTTTCTATTAATGGGTTTTCAAATTTCCATTCTCCATAAGCTTCAGGAGAAATAGAATGCTGAATCTCTTTTCTTTTCACTGGTTTATCAAATTCAATCACCAAACGAGAATTAAGAGCAACATTCTTTTCTCCCTTAGAGGGAGTGGTCTTAATTACCTTCGGAGGTAGTATAAAAAAATAAATACTTATCAAAATAAGTCCAATTGTAAATGTAATCGAAATAATTGTTTTTTTATTCATGCTTTATTCTATCTGGCAACGATAAGTGATTAAATACAGAGCTCGCTGGAAAATTCTTGCTGGCCACGACCCGGCTGACACCTGTATTCGGTCAAGACAATCTCTCCTAATTTCCATGCCTTATCTACATAATGAACCCGAGCTATCTTTCTCTGAGCCTGAACCGAATCATCTCTCATCCCTTCATAAATAGCCTCCACAAACCAAACTCCGTCCCTACCATCTAAAATATTAACCGTAAGTTCAGAACACATGTCCGGTATACAACCTCCCCAGTTTTTCTCAACCAGAGTAGCAGCTGTTTCTTCTGGCAAGGCTATCTCCGGCAACTCCTTAAGACTTCCTTCCTCTATTCTTAAATACTTTGTTTTGCCAATCCAAGGTTTAACAGAAAACGGTTCCCAAGAAGCTCGGTCAGCATAGTTATGCCGGATAAAACCATCTTTATCAACATGAGTGTCTTTTGGAGCTATTCGGTCTCCGATAAGAATAGTATTCGCCCCCCTATATCCTTTGCTGGTTTTAATAGCAGCCGTAATATAGTAAAAAGTTCCGCTTCCTCCTGGGTCATGAGTTAAAAGTAGAACAGCATCATCAACATCATCACTGTTTATGTCTCCCCAAACCGGTTCGCCAAAGATGCTCGTTCTTATCTTGGTTGCTGAACCGGGAAGTATTTCCTTTTCAGCTGTCCCGTTTTCAAGAGTTACAGGATTACCATCAATAATATATGTGCTGTTAAAAGGATCTGTCCCGAGAATTATTTCTTCTTTCTCTGAAATATCTATTTCAGGAATATCAGCTTCATCTTTTCTTATCTCTGAATATTGCCACCAGGTAAAACCTCCTACTAATATAACTAAGATGAGAATAATACCGATAGCTATTGGCGTAGAGATTCCCTTGTTGAGATAATGCCACATAATATTTTATTATTATTTTATATTCCTATATTCTATCAAAAAATCGCCCCTCTGGCGATTCTTTGAATTCCTAAAGGTGTAGAATTCCCAGCTGGTTGATGGCCTGCTCTGTCATAAAAAAAGGAAGGGCATAAAACCTTCCTTTATCATTTTATCTAATGGATGTTCGACTCCCACAAACTGTCCAGCCAAGCTTCGTACGTCCTTTCAATAGAAGGAGCAGCCTCAATACAGAGTAATGTTTCATCGGCCAGTTTTAACTTGTCATCCTCTATTTCAACTTTGAATCCATGCATCTCAAGAAGATTTCTGAGTTTGCTCCTGGCATCTTCATCATCAATAGCCCTAATTATGCCGACAATATTCTTCTTAACTTTAGGATTATGACCAGCTGGAAATATTTTCGCTACAGCAAATTCTTCCATTTTTACCCTCCTTATTTTCGATAATATAGCTTATATTAAAACTAGATTATCTGTCAAGAAAAAGCCACCTCTATCAAGAGACGGCTTAACTTCTCTATTGCTGTAGAAAAATTAAAGATTCTGTTGCTGTTGTCCTTGGTATTGAACCGGCTGGTTGCCTGAATCATTGTCTATTATTGTAACCGTAGCTGCTTTAAAGACACCAAGCTCAGCATTAACCGGGCTCTTTAATTTAACGTAGAACATTTCATTCCATTCATTAACATTGTCATCAATAATAGCTACTGGTATTGTTTTAGAGGTCTGATTAGGTTCAAAAGTGATAGTTCCTTCAACAGCTTCGTAGTCACTTCCAGCCTTAGCAGTAATATTAGCAGTATAGTAATCTACAGTAACGGTTTCGGGGATAGCTTTAGATAAACGAACATTAAGAATCACTCTTTGGTCGTCCTCGTTAATGTTGTTTAGGATAGGATAGAAATAAACTTTCGGTAAGCTTCCTTCATCGTCCTTAATGGTGATAGTGGCTTTCCGGCGAGCGCCAAGTTCAGCATTAACTGGGTTACTTAAAGAAATATTAAATATCTCGTTTCCTTCATAAAGCTCGTCGTCCATGATTGTAACTAATATGTCTTTAGAAGTTTCCCTAGATTCAAAAACAAGAGTCCCGTTAGTTGCCTCGTAATCGCTCCCGGCCTGAGCAGTAAAGTCAGAAGTATAGTAATCTACTAGAACTTCGCTAGCGCTAGGCTGAGATAAGGAAACATTGAATCCTAAAGTAACTGAGTCTTCGTTTACGGAACGAATGAAGGGTTCGAAATAAACTTTAGCAAGCTCTTCCTCGTCGTCCTTTATAGTTATTGTTGCTATCCGACGTAGGCCGAGATTGGCATTAACTGCGTTCTTGAGAGTAACATTAAATATCTCATCTCCTTCCTGAATACTGTCATCAAGGATATTAACCGCTATTGTCTTAGAGGTTTGATTAGAGTCAAAAGTAAGTGAGCCGCTAACAGCTTGGTAATCACTTCCTGCTTTAGCAGTAAGATTAGAGGTGTTATAGTTTACTGTTACAACTTCTGGAGTAGAGTTGGAAAGAGAAACGTTAAGGCTTAAAACAGCTTCATTCTCTTCTACAGAATAAAAGAGAGGCCTAAAGAAAATGGTCGGAGTTGAACGATCATCATCAACTATGTCAAGGTCAGCTTCAACTGTTGATCCTAGGATACAACCATCGGTGTTGAAAAGCTTTAGCTTAACTATTTCATCAGCCTCAGCAATTTCATCGTCAAGAATGTTTACATTGAAAGTTGCTGAATTCTGGTTAGGGTCAAAAGTTAAGACTCCTTCGGCTGGAACATAATCTATATTTGGAGTAGCTGTGTCTTCAACAGTCTTATAGTTTACACTCACTTCTCTGTCAACAGATTCAGATAAATTAACTGTAATTACTGCCTGAGCTTCATTTTCAAGAGCAGAAAACACAGAATAGCTGAAAGAAACAGTAGGCCCTGAACTTAAAGAAGGAGCTCCTTCGTAACGCTTACAGATTTCACTTAATTTCTGCCTGGTAGTTTTCCCGACAAAGCCAGTTCCTTTTCCTAGCCCCCAAGGGCTCAGAACGTCACTAGCGTATCTTTCTTGAAAAGCAACTACAGCAGCACGAGTAAAATCGCCGAAATACTGAGAAGCTTTCTCCTGGCCCAAACTAAATCCTTCTTTTTCTAATATTGCATGTAGGGCATTCATCTCTGATCCTCTATTTCCGTATCTCAAATTAAAACCAAACTGGCAAGACGCAACTACTGCTTTAGGCGCAGTCACTGCCTTGTCTTGTGTTCCAGCCAGCTGACTCTGGAGTTGAAGAATTTTAGCTTTAAGCTGGGCTATTTGAGCCTGTAAATCAGCGATTGATGTTTCTTCTCCTATTGCTTGAGCATTAAAAGCAAAAACAGAGAAGAGAAGAACAATTAGGAATATTTTTATAAGTTTGTTCATGTTTTTAATTTATTTAATAATAATTTAACCTTTTAATATATAACGCATTTATAATAATTTGGTTTCGTTCTTTCCTTATTAAGTATATCATAATTTTGGACCCGGGCAGAATTGAACTGCCATTTACGCAATGCGAATGCGTCGTTCTACCGTTAAACTACAGGCCCGTCTTTTTAGTCGGGGTGGTCGGATTTGAACCGACGATCTCTACGTCCCGAACGTAGCGCCTTAGCCACTAGGCCACACCCCGAAATTTTAAGTTACCCAGTATTTTTTCTTAGTCATTTCATCTTTCTTCGTTTCTATTGCCTCCCTCTGCTCTCTGGCCTGTTTGGCCAGCTGTTTAATCTTACCCTCTGATAATTCACCTAATTTATTTATTTCCTTTTCTAAAACATCTTTCTTATTCTTCTTTGGATCTTCTATAACATACCCAAGCAAGATACTTAAAATATTTCCTATTTTTGGTCCTGGTTTCATTTTCAAAATATCCATCACGTCATTGCCGGAAACTTTTAGTTTTTTAACTGAGATAGGATCTTGAGAGATCTTCTCAATCAGATATTTCATATGTCTTAATTTGTACGGTTCAGCCTTAGGACAGCCTGAACCGATTCTGTCACACATTCTAACCTGTAAAAGTTCCTCCATGTTCTCCGGTCCTACCTGTCTGACCAACCTCCTGACTGAATTCTCACCAACTTCGTCAGGATGATAATAGAAAAGATGATACCTAACCAGCTTGGCAATTTTTTCAATATCCTTCTTAGAAAACTTCAAACGTTCAAGAATCTGACAGGCAACCTTAGCTCCAACTACTTCATGATTATAGAAGGTAGACTCAGGCCCTTCTCCTCTCTTAACTCTAGGTTTGGCAATGTCATGGAGCAAAGCAGCTATCCTAACATACTTATTGAATTTCTTCTTAGCTGCGTATTTTAAAGAAAGAAGAGAATGCTCGTAAACTTCATATATATGATGCTTATTCTGACCGACCTTATATCCCTCTTCTAATTCCGGAATGGCATACTTCAAAAGCTTCAATTCCCTTAACAGCTCAATTCCCTGAGCAGCCTTGTCAGCCATAATAATTTTCATTAATTCATCTCTTATCCTTTCTTTGGAAATCGCCTGGAGCCAGTGTGAATTCTTTCTAATCGCTTGGGCGGTTTTGGATTCAATCTCAAAATCAAGGGTAGTAGCAAACCTAGCTGCCCTCATCATTCTCAGGGCATCTTCGGAAAACCTATCTTCGGGATTACCTACTGCTTTAATAATCTTGTTTTTTAAATCCTTCTGTCCTTTAAAAGGGTCTATGATCTCCAACTTATCTTTTGATTTTAATCTTCCAGCCATAGCATTAACTGTAAAATCCCGTCTAGCTAAATCTTCTTCGATTGTTTTGGCCCAATGAATCTTGTCCGGATGACGTTTGTCGGTATACTTCTCATCAATCCGGTAAGGAGTAATTTCAACCTCTTTCAAGGATGGTTCTTTAGATTCAGTCAAAACCGTAACGGTTCCAAACTTATTGTCAGCATAGCTTTTTGGAAAAAGCTCAGTTATCTTTTCAGGTTTAGCATTAGTAGCTATGTCCCAATCTTGAGGTTCAACTTTCCTTAAGAAATCCCGAACGCAGCCTCCAACAACGAAAGCTTCAAATTTGTTCTTCTCAAGTTTGCCTATAATAGCTTTGACTTCTTTTGGAATATTCATTATACTTTAATCTTAATTCAGAAACTTGTTTTTTTCAACTTTTCTGGTAGAATAGCAGAAACAAAGCCCCTGTGGTATAATGGATAACACGAGGCGCTTCGGACGCCTAGTTGAGGGTTCGAATCCTTCCGGGGGCATAGTAGGAATTATGAAAAAAACATTTTTACTAATTTTACTAGGAGGAATATTTTTCCCTTTCATCGTTCTGGCAGCTAACACATACACGATTATTGACGTTGACTCAGCTACCGCCTATACTGTAACCTACGAAGGAATCATTCCTTGCGGTAGGTGTGCTACTGTTAACCCGGCAGCTATGGCATTTATCCAAGGAGAGTGCGGAGAAGAGATTGGAGGCGTTCCGGTTCCGGTCGGAACTCTTATCAACCATAAGTATGTTCACTGCTCTCTTTGTCACGGTTTTGTCATGCTCGATGGAATTATTGATTTCGCTCTATTGAAAATTGTTCCTCCGCTAGCAGCCTTAATCTTAATAATTAGTGGGATAGCTTTTTATCAAGCTGGGGCTAGTCCTGAAAAATTCCGTTGGGCCAGATCAGTTTTCCTCTCGGTAATTATTGGCCTGGTTATCATCTACACATCCTGGATAGTCGTTAGCGCTGTTATGGACATAGTTGGAATAGCAGACTGGGTTGGTTTTGGTGAAGGATGGTTTCAAATAGAGTGCGAGATAACTACAAGAGGCTGGTAAAGACTAAAGCCCTCATAACTCAATCGGTAGAGTAACTGCCTCTTAAGCAGTGAGTTCCAGGTTCGAGTCCTGGTGGGGGCACAGAGAAACAGAAGCTTTTCTGTTTTTTGATTTTAAGGTAAAATTAAATAACATGTTAACACCAGAAGAAAAGACAAAAGTAATCGAGAAGTGTAAGCTTCACGATAAAGATACTGGCTCTCCGGAAGTCCAGATTGCTTTGCTTACTGAAGAAATCAAACAACTTTTACTTCATTTAAAGAAGCATTCTAAGGATTTTCATTCCAAAAGAGGACTGTTGAAAATGGTGGCTAAGAGAAAGACCCTTTTAAGTTATTTAAAAGGAAAAGACGAGAAAAAATACAAAGCCCTTATCAAAAAATTAGGGCTGAAAAAATAATAATCTCCCTTTTGACGGGAGGAGTTTTTAAATATGGCCATCAAACAAAAAGAGCAGAGAGTAGAAGTTTTAATAGACGTTCAAAACCTCTATCACTCAGCAAAGAATCTCCATAAAGCTAAGGTTAACTTTGGAGAGATTCTAAAAACCGCAGTTTCTGGAAGAAAGCTCATTAGAGCTTTTGCTTATGTTGTCAGAACAAAAACTGGGGAAGAAAAACCCTTCTTTGAAGCTCTGACTAAGCTTGGGATAGAAACTAGAGTCAGAGATCTTCAGGAATTTTATGGCGGGATGAAAAAAGCTGACTGGGATGTAGGAATAGTTGTTGACGCTATCAGAACATCCCCCAGTTTAGACGTTATAGTCCTTTGTTCCGGAGACGGTGATTTCATTCCCTTAGTCGAATATCTTAAAAATCAAGGTAAAAGAGTAGAAATTTTGGCCTTCGGAAAGACCACCTCTTCTAGATTGAAAGAGGCGGCTGATGAATTTGTAGACTTAGATAGAAGGCCTGATAAATATCTTCTTAAAAAGTAATATGGAAAAAAAAGAATTCAAATTAGGATTAGGAAGCCAAGAACTAATTGTTCAAATTAGAGACTTGGCTGAAAGAGCAAACGGAGAAGTCTTGGTCAAATATGGAGACACTTTAGTCTTAGCTACCTGCGTTATGGCTGACCAGGAACGAGAAGGAATAAATTTCTTTCCTCTAAGCGTTAATTACGAAGAAAGATACTATGCAGCCGGTAAAATCTTAGGCGCCCGATACATCAAAAGAGAAGGGCGTCCTTCGGATGAAGCTGTCATTAGCTCAAGATTAATCGACCGGGCTATCAGGCCTCGGTTTCCTAAGGAGCTGCATCGAGAGGTCCAAGTCATAATTACTTGTCTTTCCTGGGACGGAGAAAATGATCCCGACATCCTCGGATTAATTGCTTCTTCGATTGCTTTATCAATTTCTGACATACCTTGGGCAGGACCAATCTCAGCTGTCAGAATTGGAGAAAAAAACGGTGAATTTACCCTCAACCCAGTCTACGAAGAAAGGGAAGAATCCAGCATAGATTTCATTCTTACTGGGGTTGAAGAAAACAATGATATTCTAATTAACATGATCGAGCTCAAGGCTGATGAGATTGATGAAGAAAAAGCTCTAAAAGGTTTAGAGTTTGGGGAGAAACATCTCAAACAATTAATAGACTTCCAAAAAGAAATTATTAAGGAAGCCGGTAAAGAAAAAACTAAAATTGAAGGATTTGAAAACAAGAAATTAGAAAAAGAAATCAAAAGTTGGCTTGGAGATAAGTTAGAAAAAGCCATTTACCAGAAAACAACTTTTGGCCGAGAAAGAGAGATGAAAAAGCTCAAAAAAGAGCTTTCTGATTTCTTGGAAGAAAAAGAGCCCGAAGAAAAAGAAATTAGGTTTGTCAATGAAATAGTGGAAAAAGAAACTGACAGGATAATCCATAAGGGCATCTTGAGTAGCGACAAAAGGCCTGACGGAAGAAAGTTAGACGAAGTTAGAGAAATCCAGGCTGAAGCTGGTCTTATCCCCCGAAGTCACGGCTCAGGACTTTTTTCCCGAGGATTAACCAGATCGTTATCTATTTTAACTCTAGGTGCTCCCGGCGACCAACAAATATTAGAAGGAATGGAAATTGTCGGCAAGAAAAGATTTATGCATCATTATAACTTCCCTCCTTACTCAGCTGGGGAAGTCAAGCCTTTGAGAGCACCGGGGCGAAGAGAAATTGGCCACGGAACATTAGCCGAAAGAGCACTCTTTCCTCTTATCCCCAGTTTTGACGATTTTCCATACACTATAAGGATAGTCTCGGAGATTCTTTCTTCTAACGGTTCTACTTCTATGGCTTCGGTTTCTTCTTCCTCCTTGGCTTTAATGGATGCCGGAGTCCCTATCAAAAGACCGGCCGCCGGTATTGCTATGGGTTTAATGAGAGATAAAGATAATTATAAATCTTAACTGACATCCAAGGGCCGGAGGATCACCACGGAGATATGGACCTCAAAGTAGCTGGAACTCAAAAAGGAATAACTGCCGTCCAGATGGATGTAAAGATTTCGGGCATTACCAAAAAAATCTTCAAAGAAGCCCTAGAGCAAGCTAAAAAAGCCAGGCTCGAAATTCTAGAAAGAATTAAAAAGATTCTGCCGGAGCCAAGAACCGAGCTTTCTCCTTGGGCTCCCCGAATCTACACCCTTCAGATAAAACCAGAGAAGATCGGTGATGTTATTGGCAGTGGCGGAAAAACAATCCGGAAACTTACTGAAGAATATGATGTTTCAATTGATATTGAAGAAGATGGAAAAGTCTTTATTACCGCCGAAAAGGAAGAAAACGGAAAGAAGGTTATTTCTTTAATAAAGAAAATTACCCGGGAGATAAAAACCGGAGAAACTTTCCAGGGTCCGGTGAAAAAGGTTCTGGACTTCGGAGCTTTTGTTGAGATTTTACCAGGCCAAGAAGGCCTAATTCGTACTCCTAGATTTAAGAAAGAAAAGCTTGAAGTAGGAGATTTTGTTTCTGTCAAAGTGTCAGAAATTGATTCTTTAGGCAGAATCAACCTTTCTTTAATTAAGGTCTTAAGAAAGAGTAATTAAGTATATATGGCCAAGGACAAGAAAAATAAAAGAGGGGATCCTGAAGAAGAATTCTTGAAAAAAGAGGAGGTCATAACCATGAAAAAAGATATTGAACGGATGAAGTTAGGAACACCGGAAGGGAAAAAGGAATTGGCCAAACAAGAAGCTGAAAGGGAAAAACAAGAAGAGAAGAAAAAACTAGCTCAGCTAGAAGCAGAGAGAAAAGCAGAGAACAAAGAAGAGAAAAAAGCAAGAGCAGAGGCTAAAAGGAAGGAGCAGGAAGCAGAGAAAAGAAGGCAAGAAGAAGAAAAAGAGGCTAGGCTAATGGCTGAAAGAAAGAAGCAAGAAGAAGAACAACGAAAGAAAGCTCTGCTGGAAGCTGAAAGAAGAAAAAGAGAAGAAATAGAGAAAAGGAGAGAAGAAGAAAGGAGAAAGAGAGAAGAAGAAGAGAGAAAATGGAAAGAGAAAGAGGAGGAAAGAAGAAGACAAGAAGAAGAGGAAAAGAGAAGAATGGAAATGGAAAGAAGAAAAAGAGAGGAAGAGAGGGAGAGAAAAGAAGAAGAAGAGAAAAGAAAGCAAGAGCAGATAAGAAGAGAAAAGGCAAAACCTCTCAAAGAAAGGTTAAAAGAAGAGAGAGCTTTGATAGAAGAAAAGCTTGCTTCAATAATTGAAAAGAAGCAACCTTTAGAGTCAAAGAGAAAAGAACTTTTAGACAAAAGAGAAACGATAAAGGTAAGATTTGAGGCGGTTTTAGAAGAAGAAAGAAGAGTTGAGACGGAAGTAAAAGAAATAGAACAAAAAGAAAGAGCAGCTCCTTCTTTTGAAGAAAGGCAAAGAATAGAAGCTCAAAGATGGGAGACAGAAAGAGAACGAAGAGAAATAGAAGAAAAGAGATGGCATATAGAAGACGAAATCAAGGCAATAGAAGAAGAGATTGAAAAAGATAGAGAAGAATATCAGGCAATCTTAAGCTCAGAAAAAAGACTGAGGAAAAGAATTGAAGAAATTATAAATCAAGAAGAGATAATAAAACTAGAAGAGAAGAAGAAAAAGCTTGAAGAAAAGCTTATTGAGGTTGTAGAACAAAAAGAACCCTTAGAAAAAAGCTTGTCTGAAATTTCTCAAAGAAAAGATAAAATAGCAGAATTCTTAACTGCAATTTCAGCAAAAGAAGCCACAATAGAGCAAAAAGTAGCTGAGCTGGAGAGCCAAGAAGCAGCTGCTGCTCCTGACAAGAAAAGACCAATAGAAGAAAAAAGATGGGAAGCAGAGAAAGAAAGAAAAGAAATTGAAAAAAAGAAATGGGAAGCAAACAAAAAGAAAAAGGAAACGGAACTAAAAGAAAAAGAAGTTACTTCGGCTTACCAAGAATTAAAAAAAGAGGCTGAAAAGATAAGGAAAAAGATTAATGAAATTTCCCTTGCAATAAAAGAAAGGGGCGGAGTTTCTCCAGAAGAAAAAGATAAG
>Ga0180433_10009920_pt1 | contig 11567 bp, 21 predicted proteins | sample SS_ome_8_FD_132980 | JGI IMG/M metagenome (GOLD analysis project Ga0180433, IMG submission 132980) | Hypersaline lake sediment archaeal communities from the Salton Sea, California, USA - SS_1_D_1 metaG | ecosystem: Environmental > Aquatic > Non-marine Saline and Alkaline > Hypersaline >... | reverse complement strand
TTTTAATATCACATCAAATGCCACGCATCGTGGCAGCCTTAGAGAAACCAGGTTCTTTAGGCGGCAGTAAAGAGATCGTGGAGGCGAATTTAGTTTTTTATAATGAATATATCAAGAAACAACAGAACTTCCTTCTAAAAGCTTTTAATAAGGTCATGAAAGTTAATGGTCTCAAGGAGTTAGAGATCATTAATGCAAATCCGAGTTTAATTTTATATAGTGAGGCTCTGTTAGAGAAGGTGCTAACTCGAAATGAAATGAGAGAGATGTTTGGTTACGAAGAGTTAGAAGAGGAAGAGATAGGAGAAGAGGAAGAACAAACTATCGAAGAAGAAACAGCCGAGATAGAGGATGAAACTCCCAAAATACAACCCATAAGTGATGGCGAATAATTTAAATATACTATGGATTTCTGAAAATTATGTTAAACAGCAAAGTTCTGTGATGGATTCGGTGGAGAATAAGTTTATTCGAAGCCATATCTTAGAAGCCCAGAATATCCATATACAGAATATATTAGGGTCTCAACTCTACGATGGAATGATAACTCAGTTCGAAGATTACAAAAATGCGGTAGATGCAGGTACTACTGGAGTTACAGTGGCTACATACGTAGATGCTAAATACCTAACCTTAGTAGATGATTATATTCAACCGTGTTTATTATATTATACTCTTTATGAAAGCATGTACGATTTAATGATGAAGTATACCAATAAGGGAGTAGTGGTTCAAACCAGTGATTATAGTGATACAGTAGATTTAGATTTGTTTCGAAACAGGAGAAAGGATTTCCAAAACAAAGCGGAATATTATGCGGAACGTTTAACCAAATATCTTTTAGATAACACTACTACTTATACCTTATTCTTGGATGGAACTTCCAGTGATTCAAATTCCATTATTGAACCAGAAACAGATACCAACTATTTCAATGGCATGTATCTTAAAGATACTTGTAACAAGTGTTTGTTTGATAAAAATAAAATAGTAATTAATGGCGGCTCACTCTAAAAATCAACGGAAACTCAAGATATATTTGAGAAAAATTAAAAAGAAGAATGATGCTAAATAAATTAACTTCTCTTTTACCTCTAGGTGGCGGAGCCGCTGGTGGTGGTATTAAAGGTTTCACTATTGGGATGATAACTTTAGGTGGTATACTTCAAGTGATACTATATGCTGCTTTGGGTGCAGTCGTCGGATATTTTGTTAAATTACTACTGGATAAACTGGTTAAAAAAAAGAAAGACCTTAAAAATTAAGGTCTTTTATTTATATTTGTTTTCATTTTATCTTGGTATTAATGATTTTATTCCTAAAAATTTATCATAACTCATAACATGAATATCTCTATAAGGTGGATTCGTTTCGTTAGAAAACCAAAACTCTATACTATCCCAGTTAAAATGGATCTTAACTTTTCCTTTGTAGTATTTAGTGTGTGTTAAAACTTCTGTGCAAGCAGCCAGTAATCCAAAATAATCATCATCTTTTATTCCCATTTTTTCAGTAAAAGTATCTAAATTCATTGTTTTATAATTTTAAGTTGTTTTTAATTTGATAGTATAAAGATAAGGAAAATTTTGGAAATAAAAAAATTTTTAGGAGATTAATTTAAATAATCTCCTAAAGTTGTTCCATCTGTTAATTTCCAAAATTTATTTCCAGATATAGGTGATCCGTAACATACACCTGAAGCTTGACTTGGTGAGTTAAAAGTATAATCTTTCACGAATCTATCATTTTTGATATAACCTTCTTGGATAAGTTTTTCTCTTAATTTCTTTCTTGTTTTGGAAAGAGTAGTTGCTTGTCTTGGTGAAAAATAAGAACCTTCTAAAACTGTAACTTTTTTGGAAATAGTATTATAAAGAGCAAATCTTCTACGATCTCCAGAGATAAGATTAATAAATGATTGTTTTGATAAGTATTCTTGATACTCATTAAATTCTTGTTTTAGGTTTTCCATTTTTATTATAAGTTTAAATATTCTGGAGAATATCCTCCATTAATATAATTAATGGATAAAAAAGAGAAAAGTTTAAAAAAAGATATAAAAAATTATTTTTAAATTTTTCCTGAATGAGCACCATATCCAAGAGTGTTCCAAACAAAACCACCAGGGCTATCAGTTCGTTGAAACCTTTTAAAAGTATAAGGATCTATACCATCCCAATAGTAAATATCACCTCCATCTTGAAAAGCCACATAACACCTGGATAATTGTTCGTTGTAAGCAATCCAATCTACGTTGGATGAGGAAACATAGAACCATTCTAATTCTACTCCTTGAATATTTCTAGTACCAGCAGGTATAGCCATTTAATTAAATTTTATTTTTTTTAAAACTAAAGATTTTCTATCTTTTCCAAGATACGCTACCATATGAACATAGAATTTTAATTCTATATCACCATATTTAGCATCATCTAACAATTTTTTAAAATCCTTTTTAAGTTTATCTTTCATAGATTTTATTTTATATTAAACTCGGTGATAAGTCCTTCTATAATAACAGTAAATCCAAAAGAAGCTAATCCTGCCAGTATCATACTTACCACTAAACAAAGATAAGAAAAAGGTTCCATAATAAAAAATAAACCTACTCCAGTCCAGAAGGAAAAACACCTACGACAAGTAAAAGGTTTGAAAGGTAAAAGCCATCTAAACCATTTGAATAACTTTTCAGTGGTTAAAAGATGACTAATACCAAAAGATAGTATCAAAAATAAAAGTATACTCATAACTTATAGTCCGTTTATTAAGAAATCGTAGAATTCTCCTTTGGTTTCTGTTTGGTTAAGAAAAGCATTTAAAACTTTTAATATATCAGCATCTGCGCCATGTTCCAGGAAAAATAAATGGATTTGATCTTTAGTTTCACTGTCTCTAAACTCATACCATTCATCCAATAGAGAAACAAGATACTCTGCTTCTTGACCAGTAAATAACATTCATTATTCTTTGTTTTTATCTAAACCCCAGAAATCATCTATATCTTGTTGAGTTAAATCTCCGTTTTCACTTTTAATATAGAAGTCTTTAACTTGATTTTTGATTTCTTCTGGAGGAACTTGTTTTATCTGTCCAATAATCATCTGAATATCTTTCCAGATAATTTCTAATTCGTCCATTTTGCGTTGCAGTTTAGTCATTAAATTATCTTGTTGTTTCAACTGGGCTAATTGTTGTAAGCCCTCAGCAAATTTTTTTTCCATTATATATAAAATTTAATAAGTTATACTATTTATAGTTTTAATTTTTAATTCGGTTTAATTTTTCATTTCTTTTGATAAGTTCCTTTTTTAATCCTAGTAACTAGTTTCTTTTTAACCATAGTAGTTAAAAATCTACTAATTGATCTATTGGAAATTTCATATTCTTTACCTAATTTATTAAATTGAGCCGTGGTAAATATATCGGGTAACTTATCAAACATTTCTTCTTTGCTATCTTTAACTATCTCTATTTCTTGTTTAGGAAAACTACTAAATAGTAAAGAAGTATGTTTTAATAAAGTATCAATAATGGTAAAACTATTTTCAAAATCTACCTCTTCACAATAGATAACATTTTCTATATCATCATTAAACAATCCTCTTTTTTCATAATTTCTAATAGCAGTGAAAATCATCATCATTCTAAAACAATTTAGACCCATTCTTTTAATAGCACTATCTATTTCTTTATCATTAAAAATAATATAGAAATCTAAATAACTACTCATCTTTTCATCAAATCTATCCCATTGTTCTTCTGTTAATTCAAAACGAATAAAACGATCTTGATAATAACTCCAAAAATCATACATCCAAGAAGCATAATTATTCTTAAATAGATCTGTTTTATTATGAGCGCTTCGTGGTGATTTCCAAACCGTGTCAGTTTCAAAAGCATAATATAAAAATCTACTAAATAATCCATCTTCAGGACTTTTGATTAAATTTTTAAATTGTTTAATAGTTCCGGTTAATAAAATGGAAATTTTAGGACTTTCTATTTCTATATGTTCGTTGTTACCTTTTCTAGCACTACTTATAACTTCGTGTTGAAAAGCCTGTCTTATATCAGTAGAATAGTTACCCCAATCTTTATTAGAACTATCTACCATTACATCTGCCTCACTTTCAAAAACAAAACCAATTCCTTCATTATCATTAAGTATCTTTTGAAAAGCAGCATGGCTACAATTAGCAGGTATAATGAATTTTTTTAAAGTAGGTTCGCTGCCTACTTTACCATCTTTAACCCAACTATCAAAGACTTCTTTACTATCTTGATAGATAGTTTTCTTTATTTTTGATAGAGTATTCACTCCATATTTTAAACTTCTTTTACCAGAAGCAGCCGGAGCAACAACAAAGGAATATAAGTTGGGAAAAACTTCATCATGGTGATAGACCGATTTGAATTGGTCTAGAGTGGAACTCACGGCCACTAACTGGCTTAAAAGAAAACAATCTCTTTCTCTTCCTTCTTCAAACTTACTACAAGTTTCTTCGAGGAAAGAAGGTAGCGTTTTAAATAACTCTTCTGGAAAGGTAGGTGATTTTTGTAGATCATTTTCTAAATCTACTTCTTTATCTTCATCAGGAAATTCAACACCTAATTCTAGGGCGAGATTTCCAAAATCATTTCCTCTTCTACATCTCTCAATATAAGTCATTACTTTTTGATTAACAGAATTTCTGGTATACCAAACTTGAAAAGATTGGTTAAACCAAAACTCATCTTTCTTTTCTTGGTATTCTTCTTTCTTACTATAAAAGATTCGGATTAAACTATCCTTAAGTATATCTTGATTTTGATTAGTTATTAGGAGACTTTCTAAACTGGAATCTAATTCCAGACATGAAATTTGAATGAGTTTGAAAAACTTCTTATTACTTTCGTAATTGAAAAAAGAACTTTCTATTTGATTGATTAAATCACTTTCTATAATTTTAAAAATAAATAATAGTTCGATGTTTTGATTATTCTGGTTCTGTTTCATTTTTAACTCTTTCTAATTTTTGTTTTCTTTCTCGTTGAAGTATTACTCTATCAAAAATCTTATAGATATTTAAATTCTTCTTCATGGTATATCTTCGGAAGAAGGAATAGTCTACTTCTATTCCTTGACCGTCAAGTGGAAACGAAACCATCCAAGTATTTCCTGATTGGAATAGAGTAAAATTGTAATTTTGATCTTTAAATTCCATGATAGTATATATAAAATTTTTCCCTTAATTTTTATATTATCTTGAATAGAAAAAGTTTAAAAATTATACTGGTGTATGATATAATATAGGTGGAATAGTATTCTTGGTGAATTTTTATATTATCTTGAATAGAAAAGTTTAAAAATCATGCTGGCGTATGATATAATATAGGTGGAATAGTATTCTTGGTGAATTTTTATATAGTAATAGATACTTTTGGCTGGAAGCCTCTTATATAAAATTTTGGATAGTGGTTTATGTTGATTTTATTGGGTTTGAATTTTTACTCTCTTTTTAATAATAATAATAATAATAATAATATAATATATATATAGTAAAGAAATAGGAAGAATTCCACTAAAATAGATCACGCCATTATCACGCCATCTATCCCGCCACCTGACGGGAAATATTTTTTAAAACTTTTTAAGTAAATTCTATTATAATATAGATGAATTATAGATTTGGTTAAATTTAATAAAAATAAAAATATAAGAAAGAGGGTACTGTCCTTGGCGCTTAAAAGTGTATTTTTTTGGATCAAATGTATATATAATCTATGTTTTAATCACGACGCGATACGACAAAGATACACCAAATGGTTTTAATTTTTTAAAAAAGGTTTGTAATGTAGATATAATCATTAAAACGGAAACGCCACCTATGGCTTTAAGTTATGAAAAAGTTTAAAACATTGATGAGACAAAGTATAGAGAGCCAGATATATCTATACAAAAGAAATGGTCGTGAGTTACATCATTCTGGTATGACTTTTCAAGAAATAATAGATCAATTTATTTTCTATTATGATATAGATGTAGATAACACCTCACTTTATTATAGATATGTTATTTGGTTTCAAGAATTCCATCAACAAAGAGTTAATCGAAAAGATACTATATTAGTAAGTTTGACTAAACAACAACATCGAGAAATTCATAAAAAAATCAAGTGGTAAAAATTACCACTTGAAAATTTAAACCTTTCTTTAAAATTTAACTATAAAAATGTAGAAAGAGGAACAGAATTACCTATTTATTTTGTAGATTTTTTTTAAGTTTGAATAGTTATTTTAAAATTTAGTTAAATACATATTGTTTTATTATTCTCTGTTCCTCTTTCTCTTAAGACCTTTTTTTTTTATAAAACTTCATACTTTACTAAAACCCTTGCTATGTCTTGAAATGCCAGCAAGGGTTTTTTAAATTTTCCTCTTTCTTTCACATAAACCTCTACTATAAAAAAGGGAGCGCGATTTGCCTTATTTATATCCAACCTAAATAAAGTCCCAAATTATTATTTAAAAAGCATTTCTTACAAAATAAAAAAGAAAAAAAGGAAAATGAAAAATTTATTGCCTGTCCGTCGGACATGATAAATTTTATATATAAATTTATGTCTGGAAGAACATGTACTAAATGCGGAGAGTGGAAACCTTATTCCGACTTTTATTTCCTGAATACTGGTAAACACCATTGTTGGTGTAAATGGTGTTGCCGACGAAAAAATTACGAAGAACGATATACCCCAGAAGAAATAACAAAACAAGAAGATGAGTTTAGACGGAGATATGATCTATTATTTCCAGAATATAATTCTATCTACGGTAGAACCCGTCGAAGTTTTCTCTATATTAAGAAGGAGTGGTTTGATGATGTGATGGATGATGAGTGGTTTAAGATGATGTACGCCATCCATAAACTTTGGTGGAATAGTTTAGAAACCAGAGTCTGTATTAAATGCGGAGAAGAAAAAAAGATAGTAGAGTTCAATTATAGAACCAGTGGAGATAGAAGGAAAGATTGTCGCAAATGTCAATATATTCGGACCAAAAAAAGAGGCGATTTAAAGACATAAAATTTTCTGGTATAGATTATCCTATAAAAATATAGAAAGTGTCTCCAGATTAAAATAAACTATCAAATTTTAGATTTAAATATAGAGGATGGAACCAGGAATTTTAAAAGAAAAAATCAAGGACTATATGGCGGAAAAATACTATACTTTTTTAGATATAGCCGAACATATGACTAAAGACCGGGAAACCGCGGTAGATTTGTTACATACTACTTTATTAGAAATTATGGAAAGAGAAACCAACCTACATAAATTAGAGAAAGCCTATAAAGATAATTTATTTGTTTATATCTTTGTGGCTTTAAAGTTTCAGTACTTTTCCAAGAATAGTAAGTTCCATAAACTATATCGAGATGTCTGGTACTTTGATGGTGAGATTAATGATATAGCAGATGTTGTGGAGAAAGAAGATGAGTTTATAGAAGAAGTGATAGAATTGTTAGAAGCCCAGAATATATTTTGGTATGATAAGAAGGTCTGGCTCTACTATTGGTTTAATGAGTGGAAAATGGACCCACGTCATTTAAAAAATTATAGTCGAGAAGAAGTTTTTAAAATGAGGAATATCTCGTATAGAAAACTACAAGATGACTTACATATTCCAAGGTCCTCGCTGAATACTACGGTGCTTGGAGTAAATGAGATTATGTTAGAAAAAATAAAAAGATTATATGAGAAAGATAGAAATATCCTATAGTATTTGTAATAGAGATTATCTCTACGATGGCTACGTCTATGATGATAAACAAGAGTATTTTCAAGACTTAATGAAAATGTGTTACCGAGATGAAGGACACTTAATCACTTTTCAAGGAAAACCTTATCAAGAAGTAGAGAAATTAGATGTGATTAAACAACGTTTATTTAGATCAGTTAAAACTAAGAATTTCATTTTGAATAATTGTCAACCTGATGAATATTTAATTTGCATTAATAAAAAAATATAGTGATATGAGTAAATTAGAAAAAGTTAATCTATCGCCTTGCGGTAGAGAGTTTAAGAATAAAGGCAGTATGAAAACCCATATTAGGTTTTGCGACCAATGCAAGGAACTAACCAAGACTGTGGCTGATAAAGAGATAGAGGAAAATCCCATTGAAGAGAAACCAGAACTATCTCCAATAGACCAAGCCAAACTAAACCTATATAAATGGATTAGAGCCTTGAATGGTAGAACCAGTGGAACTCAAGGAGAGTTAAAGAGAATGACGGAATGGTACAATACTATTAGTGGTAAGAATATACCATGGAACAATTGCCCGGGTTGCGTTAAAAGAACCTTCAAATGGGCTAAACAATTATATGACTCCGAAGGAGCAGAGTTTTTAAAAAATAACGAATAAGATTATGTTTAATTTGTTTAAGAGAAAAAAGAAAAGATCTTTCGAAATTTTAGAGGATGCTACTTTAAAAATAAACCAGGATAAGAAAGACTTATTTATTCAAGAATTTGGTGATATATTTGAAGGACCTTATGACCATTTAGCTATAAAGACATGTATAGAACCTATGTATACGTTTAAGTCTATCACTGGTGATTTTAGTCGTGATTATTATTTAGCTGAGTTAATCGAGTTATATAAGAGTGGTTCAGTAACAAGCACCAATATAATTGAATATAAAGGACACTATAAAAGTTATAGATTTAAAAATTTTACAATATTAATAGAAAAAATAAGTGATTAAATTATGCCAACACCAGAACCAAGAGAAACCAAAGAAGAGTTTATCGAAAGATGTATACCTATCGTGATAGAAGAGGGTAAGACTCCGGAAGAAGCCACGGCTATCTGCCACTCTTATTGGGAAAGTAAAGAAGCCATGAGAAAAGTGGCTGAAATCAAAAAATTAATTCAGGATAATGAGTAAATATAAATGTCCTTATTGTGGTAAGGAATATAAATCTTTACCAGTATTAAAATATCATCTTCGAACTAAACATTCTGATGAGGAATTTAAACCGATTCCTCAACCAAAAAATAAAGAGGAAGAAGTCAAACAATTATCCAAAGAATTGGATGATATAGATTTTACCAAACCAGTTCAGGTTAAAAAGAATAGAAGATACGAAAGTAAAAAAAGAAAAAAGGAAAGACTTTTAATGGCTTTGGAAAATAGTTTAGGAGTAATCACTACTGCTTGTAAAGCGGCTGATCTTTCCAGAGATACTTACTATAAATATATCAATGAGGACCCTGAATTTGAAGCTCAAGTAAATCAGATTAAAGAGATGGCAGTAGATTTCGTAGAAAGTAAGTTATATCAACATATTCAAGGAGGTGATGTAACTTCTACTATCTTTTATTTAAAATGTAAAGCCAAGAATAGAGGTTATGTAGAAAAAATGGAAGTAGAGAATACCCATAAAATTGAACAGATTTTAATAGAACCTTATAAGAAATTAGATGAACACAAAACAACAGATAGTTCAAAAAAAGATTAAGGCCCTACCTCATTTTTATGTTCTTTTAAATTCAGATAAAAGATATATTATGTTTAGAGGTGGAACCAGATCTGGTAAGACGGTTAGTATATTTTTATATTTATTTAATATTATTACCAAATATCAAGATATATCTATCGTAGTAGGGGTTGAGAGTTTACAAGCTGCTCGAGGAAACTTACTCAAAGACTTTCACGAGTGGATACAGATTTTTAGTTTATATCCTAAACTAAAGATTAATTTGGCTAATCATACCTATACCCACTTAGAAACCAATAGTACCATATATTTCGTGCCTTGTGATAAAGATACCAAGTGGTTTGGTTTAAAAGCAGATATATTCTGGTTTAATGAAGCACCCCATATTCCTAAGAAGATATTCGAACAAGCCCAGATGAGATTACCCGATAGAGATGATTTTAAATGTAAGATAATTTTAGATTATAATCCTACTAATCCATACAGTTGGGTAAGAGAATTGGAAAATAGTAATCCACCAGGAGGAGTAGAACTTCATACTTCTACTTTTTATGATAACCCTTTTATTGGACCAGACCAAAGGAAACTCTATGAAAGTTTTAAAGAAACTAACTATAACAAATGGTTGATTTATGGAAAAGGTGAATGGGCCGAGATTAGAGGTGCCGTCTTTAAAAATTGGGAGACGGTAGATGAGTTTCCTGACTGTAAAACGTTTTGGTATGGTTTAGACTGGGGTTATGCGAATGATCCTACTGCCTTGATTAAAGTAGGTATTCAAGGAGGACAAATTTATTTAGAAGAAAAGATATATGAAGTGGCTTTAACTAATCCTGATATAGCCAATAGAATGGCAGAAATAGGAATAGGGAAAAGAGATGAAATTATCGCTGATAGTGCTGAACCTAAGAGTATAGAAGAGATAAAACGATTTGGATACTTTATTAGACCTGCTAAGAAAGGTCCTGATAGTGTTTTATTAGGTTTAGACGTGTTATTACGATATAAAATTAATATAGTAAAGAATTCTAAGAGATTAATCGATGAATTTATAAACTATACGTGGATGGAACGAGATGGAAAGTTTATGAATCGACCCGTAGATGATTGGAATCACGGAATAGATGCGGTAAGATATGTAGCGTTGAATAAATTGAATAAAAAGGCGACCGGTGGTATCAAAATTCGTTAAGGACAGATTCGAAATAAATATATCATTAGATAGAAAGATAAAAATTAAAAAAAGAGTATATGAATAAGATTATTTTACAAGGAACAGAGTATTCGCTGCCTTCCTGCTGGGAAGAGGTGAATTTAGAGAAATTTTTAAAGATTATAGAGATAAATGACGAAAATCTATCGAATTTAAAGAAATTATTGAAATTTATCAGTATTTTGACGGATATAGATGAAAAGGTATTAAGACAAGTTAATTTAGACCAAATCAACCAAATTGATATATCTTTTATGAATAAATCCTTTGATGAGAAGATAAATAAGACCATTTCTATTAATGGAGTGAAATATGGTATGGTAAAAGAGTTGGATAAGTTAAGTTTAGGAGAATATGCTGATTTAGAAGAATTAGCCACTAATAAAGAGCAAGATTCTAATAAAAATTTACATAAAATCGCTGCTATCTTAATGAGACCAGTAATAGATGAGGATGGAGACCTATATACCATTGAAAAGTATGATTGGGAGACGGTAGAACAGAGAGCCAGTATATTTTTAAAAGAAATGAACGTAGCCCAACTATTTGGAGTATCCAATTTTTTTTTAAATTCCGACAATGGCTCTTTAAGCTCTTCGAACCTCTCTTCTCTACTCAACCAAGTGGAGAACAGGAAGACCAGGAGGAAGATAGCGAAGGAGATGAAGAAAGATCTTGGGGATGGCTTGGGATAATCTTTGATTTATGTAATGATGATATAACTAAGGTAGATCAAGTAACTAAACGAAATATAATTGAGGTTTTAAACTATTTATCGTATAAAAAAGAGATGAACGATAAATTAAAAGAAAAATATAGGAAAAATGGAACTAACTCTTAAACGAATAGTAGATGAATTAGAGGACTTTG
>Ga0180433_10009919_pt1 | contig 11567 bp, 9 predicted proteins | sample SS_ome_8_FD_132980 | JGI IMG/M metagenome (GOLD analysis project Ga0180433, IMG submission 132980) | Hypersaline lake sediment archaeal communities from the Salton Sea, California, USA - SS_1_D_1 metaG | ecosystem: Environmental > Aquatic > Non-marine Saline and Alkaline > Hypersaline > Sediment... | reverse complement strand
TGGCACTTGTTTAAGTTTTAAATTTCTTAGGGATTGATTTATTTGTTTTTTTATATAGTTATAGAGTATTTCAAAAGATATTTCATCCTTAATTTTAATTCTAGGTAATTTTGAAATAATAACAATATTTTTAATTTCTTCCTTGTCTTTTGATGAAATAAATGAACCTATTATTTCTTCACTATTTCCATACATAAGAGCAGTATCAAATGCATTAATTCCATTATTCCAGGCATAATTTAAAATTTCTAATGACTTATTAAATCCTGGTTTTCCTTCAACATTCGCAATTCCATATTTTAAGCCTAGTTGAACTGTCCCTAATGTAAGCTTTGATATTTTCATCATATGTTATCTAATACTAAACCTATAGTCTTATGATTGTTGTTATTTTTAATTTTAGAAAAGAACTATTAAGAATTAAATCAATAGTATGTGCTTGTTAAATTGAGATGGAAATGTATTTGTGTTATTTTAATTATTGTTCTTCTTTTTTTGTCTGTAATGTTGAGTCTTTATTAAATTTTTTTCACCTAAATTTAATTTCATGTTGTCTGAGATTTTTTTTAGACTCTTTTTAACTTGTTCTTCAATCTCTTCCTGTCTTAATTTTGTTAAGTTTATTCTAAAATCTTGTCTGTCACCCATTTTTAGTAAATATTCTTCATCATCCTTAATTTGTCCCATCTCTTTAGCAACCTCATACATTTTTGTACCTGGTTGAGGTAATAGATAACCGGCACTAGGATAAATATTACATTCATTACAAACATCAAAAGTTTTTTTAATGGATTTAAGAGTTTCTTGAGGATATCCAATCACTAAACTTGTCCATGCTGACAATCCCGCTTTTTGCAAAAGTTTTGATTGTTCTATAAACCCTTCAACAGTGATATGTTTATTCATTGCTTCAAGGATGTCTGGATCAGCATTTTCTAAAGAGTAAGCAAGACCAAGACAACCCGATTCTTTTAATTTCTTTGCTAGAGCTAAATCTTCTTCATTATCTTTAAATAAACCAGCTCTACAGTCGCCTGACCAAAATATATTCAAATCTTCTTGTATAAACTTCTCAGCAATTTGATTAGCTCTTTTTTTTGAAGAAATTGAGAGTTCATCCCAAAAAAAAATAAAGTTTACCTTATATTTTTCTTTGACCAATTTAATTTCTTTTACAATATTTTCAACGGATCTTCTTCTATATTTTTCATCTCGAAATACATGGTAACAAAAAGTGCAATTAAACGGACACCCTCGAGCGGTATTTACTGGAAATCCTCTAAGCTTTTCATATTCTAACGGATAAGGTTCAGGTATAGATCGTTTGCTCTTTTCTATATAAAACTCTATATCAAATAAATCAAAATTAATAAATGGTAAATTATCAATATTTTGAATTATTTCTCTTTTATCTGTAAAAATTATTTTGTCTCCCTCTTTATAAAAAATACCTTTGACATCTTTTATAGGCTTATTTTGACGTAGAGCTTCTAATAGTTCTATAATCGTTATATCTCCTTCACCTATAACACCAATATCGGCTTTTGTCTTTTCTACTAAAATCTCTGGAATTGAAGAGGCTACAGAATTACCTACTATTATTGGAATATCAGTATATTTTTTTATTAATTCACAATAATTTTTAACAAATTTATATCCTGTAACAATGCATCCCATTGCTATTATGTCAAAATCATTGGTTTTAATATATTCTTCAAATTGAGTATCCGACAATCTTAATTTATCAATGTCTAATATTTCTAATTTATAACCAGCATTATCAATTGCTGTTGCTATGTACCCCAAACCGATTGGAAATAAATGAACAGTACTTTCAGGTCTTAGACTAATATTGATTAATAAATATAAATTAAATCTCTCATATTTAGTTATATATCTATGATATCCTTTAATTAAAGATTTCATTTTAATCAGATCTTATTTATTTATAATGAATATGAAAAAAAATCATGATTTAATCTATGGAAAAAGAATTTATTTAAGAATCCTGAGAAAACAAGATGCTTCAGAGAAATATTGCTCTTGGATAAACGATAATGAAGTGAATAGGTATCTCGATTCAAAAAAAATCTCAATTGAAGAGTTGAGAGAATATGTAAGAGTTAGGCGTCTTGATCCTAATTGTTTATTTTATGGTATTTTTCTAAAAAGCAATGATACTCATATCGGAAATATAAAATTAGAACCCATTGATTATATAAAAAAAAAAGCTACTCTAGGTATTCTAATTGGTATGAAAGAATTTTGGAGTAAAGGTTACGGAACTGAAGCTTTAAAAACATTAGTTAATTATGCTTTTAAGTCTCTTCATTTAAAAGATATTAATCTAGGGGTTATTAAAAAAAACAATGCTGCTATAAAAGCGTATGAAAAAAGCGGATTTAAAATATATGAAGAAACTGACAATGGATACAAAATGAGGATTTCATTAGATAATATATAATACTCTTATTTATATAATAAAATCAAGTAAGTTAGATATTGAACATAAAGACTGGATTTTAATAATTTAATAATATTATAATTTAATTATCCTTCATACTTCTTCATAATTCATTTCTCTAAAGAGAATGTATAATTCTTTTATCATAGTGTAAAGTTAAAGGAAAGGATTTTATTTAATGAATTACGATCTTTATAGAAATTTAACAAATTCTTAAGGATTAATTATAAATGCCTGATAATAAGGAAGTAAAAAAGAAAATTTTCGAAAGTAGTAGCCTAAGCGTTATATTCTTGTATTTAAGCTATATTATTAATATTATCAATACATTTTTAATCGTAAGGTTAATTTCACCAGAAGAGTGGGGTTTATTATTACTAGCTATATCATTTTTAAATTTTGCTGTATTTCTCACTAGTTTTATACCACCTAGTGCACAAACTTCTATAAATTTTTATATCCCTCAATTACTAGCTGAGAAAGAAAAAACTGAGGATGAATTGGTAAGCTTCGTATATTATAATTATAAGAATAGATTTTTTTTCTCATTACTTATCTACATCATTTTTTGTATAATAATTTTATTATCCAATTTCGAAACTCAAACATTTCAAATAATTATGGTACTTTCACCTCTTATTCTTATCAATACCTTTCAAAATCTTAACATTTCGCTTTTGTTGGCTTTTCAGAAGTTTAAAAGAGTGTTTTTGATTAATATGTTAAACCTTTTAATAAAAACAATGGGTTATATAATTATTTTTTATTTTCAACTAGGGAATCCTCTAATTTTACTCACTTCTATGAATATAATTCAAGGAATCTCTTGTTTTTCAATTGCACTGTTTTCAATAATACCTCTCGTAAAAATAAAAAGAAAAACGAATCATAAACTAAATTATAAAGATTATAAGAAAAATTTTCAAGAATTACAAAAGAACTTTGCTCTTAGCTTAACAATTTCAAGCTTAATTAGTCAATTTGTAGGTGTATTGATTAATATATTATATGTTAATTCTGGAATGATCATTTTTATCACATATATATCGGTATGTGAACATGCAATAGGTTTTATTGTTAATACTTCGAGTTCAAAACAAGCAAGTCCAATTTTTTCACAACTATATAAAGAAAATAAGCCAGCTTTTAAACATTATATAATCAAATATTTAAAATATGCCTCATTGGCCAATGCTGTAATGGTGGGTTTCATGTTTTCTTTTATTGAGATTTATATTGGATTAGTATATATTGAAGCATATTTTATATTAATAACTATAATTCAATTCTATGTAATACTTACTTTTTCGAGATTAATTCTAAGAACATTAGGAATGATCAGTTCTTCTACAAATAATACTAAAATAATATTACAACTGAATATATTTCAAGTGAGTTTCAATATTTTGAGTGTAATTTTAGTAATAATTTTCTCTAGTTTTGAATTATTAATATTTTTATTAATTATTTCTTCATATCTTGCCACCATTGTATCATTTATATTAATTAATCATTATACTAGTGTAGACCTCAAGATCAGGGATATTTATAAACCTGTATTATTATTTCTACCTAGCTTCTTTATTGCTTTTTTCCTATCTTTTTTTATCAATATCAAAATTTTTGGTAATTTCATCTTTATAGATATTGTTTTAAATAGTAGCATAAAATTTTTGATATTTCTAATTGTACTTTATCTCACCTTATATCTTACAAGATATATTACTCAAGATGAATTTGATAATATTATTGAAATTATTCCAATTTTGAGATCAAAGAACAAATACATTCAAAAAATTGTAAATACTATTAAATTCTTTTTTCCTACTGAAAAAAAAGAAGACTTAGCAAAAAAGGAATAAAAAACAACTAAAATCGTTATTCAATTTTTTCAATAAAATTAATTTAGACTTTTGCTTTAAGTTAAATTAACAATAAATATGTCTATCTTCAAATAAATGAATGACATGGCACCTACACTTGATTTACATTTTTCTATTTTAATGGCAAATTATAATAATAGTAAATTTATCGCAGATGCAATTTCAAGTGTAATATCTCAGACTTACGATAAGTGGGAATTAATAATAGTGGATGATTGTTCTACAGATGATTCTATTGAGAAAATTAAATTGTTTTTGAACGACAATAGAATTAAGTTGATAAAAAATAAAAATAATCTCGGATATGGTGGGACCTTAAAGATTGCTGCTGATAACGCCAAAAATCCAATATTAGGAATTCTTGATGCAGATGATAAGCTTCATGAAAAAGCTCTCGAAACGATGAGAAAAGTCTATCAAGATAATCCTGAATACGGATTTATTTATAGTACAATGTGGAACTGCGATAAAGATTTGAGAAATTGCAGATTAAATACCAAGATAGGAGAAATTATTCCTGAAAAAAGCTTTATCTTTAATCCAAAAATTTCACATTTTAAAACTTTTTTGTTAGAAGCGTATAATAAAACAAAAGGATTTGAGATAAATCAAAAAAGGAGTGTGGATAAAGATATTATTTACAAATTAGAAGAAGTAACTAAATTTAAATTTGTCAATGAACCCCTCTATTATTATCGGCATCATGAAACTGGAATATCACAGGGAAAAAATAAATATCAAGCCAGGATTTTTCATTATATAGCAAAATGTAAGACTTTTCGAAGAAGACTCAATTCAGAACTTCCAAATTTTACACTAAGAGAATTATATTCTGAATATTTCAAACTTACATTTTATCAAATATTTCGCGTTGCTAAAATGCTTTATCGAAAATTCAAGATCTCGTATTTAATCGATTTAATTTTGAGAATCTTTCCTAAAACTCCTATTAAATTGAAAAAAAGGCTTGAATATCTTCGAGAAAGGTAAAAAATCATTGAATGTTCTCATTTTTTATGAACCATTCGAAAGTTTCTTTTAATCCCTTTTTTAGATGACAATTAATAGTGAATCCTAACTTTTGGTTAGCTTTAGTTATGTCCGTATAATTATAAATTATTTCTCCCGGTCTTTGTTTACCGTGCTTAACATCAAAATGTTTCAAATGATAACTCTCTGTAATTTCTTTTAACATCTCTACTAATGAATTAATTGAAGTTTCTACTCCAGTACCGAGTTGAAATAAATCAAAATTCGGCTCTCCTTTAATTATTGATAGATAAATGGCTGAACATATATCTCTAACATGGATAAAATCTCTGGTTTGGTTTCCATCTCCATATATTTCAAGAGACTCTCCTTTTAAAATTTGTTTCATAAATTTTGCTATAACACTTCCCTTATTATATGATTTTGGCCCATATACATTTGAAAATCTAAGGACAATCCCTTTTAATGCATGTATTTCTGAATATACTCTACAATACGCTTCACCAGCTAACTTACTTGCTCCATAGGGAGAGATCGGTTTTGGTATTTTATTTTCATCCATTGGCATTTCTTGAACTCCTACTGCCGCTGCTGAAGAGGCGTGGATAAAAACTTTCACATTGTTTTCTATAGCTCCTTTTAAAAGATTTAAAGTGCCTTTTATGTTAACTTCTTCGTCTTTAAATGGATCATTAACAGAATCAATCACACTTGTTTGAGCCGCTAAGTTAATTATATAATCACAACTTTTCGTAGCTCTTGACACATCGGCTACATTTACTATATCTCCTTGAATAAACTTTACTCGATTATTAAAATCAGTTAATTCGCTGATATCTTTCAATTGTCCCGTACTTAAATTATCTAAAACAATTATTTGCCAATTTGTATTGGTTAGAAGATATTCAGTTAAATTAGAACCAATAAATCCACATCCACCAGTGATTAATACTGAAGTCATTCTATAACCTTTTCGATCATTTCAATTAAGTCCTTTTTCGATTGAGCACCTACTTTTCTTTCGATTATTTTCCCGTTTTTAAAAGTGAGAAAAGTCGGTACCCCTGTTAATTCGTATTTCTTTGGAATTAGTCGATTTCTATCTACATTTAATTTAGCAATTTTGACTTTTTCTTCATATTCTTGTTCTAAATCTTTGAGGAGGTATTCAATAGCCTGGCAGGGAACGCACCACGAAGCCCAAAATTCGATTAATACAGGCGTCTCTGAGTGAATTATCTCTTCATCAAAATTTTTATCATGGACATTCATTTTACACGTCAAATATTGGTTTATATCCTTTAGCGTCCTCTTCCTTAGTTCCAGGGCTATATTTTTCTAACTCTCGCATCTCCCGTTTTTCTCCTTGCCAGGTAGTTATGGGCATTATTGTATGTTTTTTCATTTCAATTCTATTTTTAACTTCTTTTTCCAATAGAATCTTAAACATTCTCTCAATTTCTTCACCTAATTCAATTTGAGGTGTAAAATCAAATACTCTTGGCAATTTTTTAGAAACTACCTCAAATGGATGCATATCTGCCTCAACTCTAGGATTTTCTAATCTCTGAATTGTTACACCTAAATCAAATTTCTCATTACCTACCTTAGCTACGGTTTCTGCTAAATCTCTTATTTTATGTAAACCAGATACTTGATTTACAACATCATATTGTCCAGGTTCGGGAGGTGATACTATTAATCTTAACATGCATTGCATGGCATCATTCAAAGCAATAAATCCTCTAATTTGTTCGCCTTTTCCATAGATAGTTAATGGAATGTCTATAGATGCTTGAGCGACAAATCTGTTAATTACGGTTCCAAACCACTCATCCATATCAAAACGTGTTCTCAATCTCTTGTCTAATGCTAATTCTTCAGTATAGACTCCAAATATAACTCCTTGCATTACATCGTAAGAACGGAGCCACCAGTACTTACAAGCTTCTAAAACATTAAATGTATCTTGTACTTTACTCACGTGATAAAAACTAGCAGGATCTCTTGGAGTCGTTTCTCCTCCAAGACTCCATTTTCGGTCGTCCCATTCTATTACTGCATCAGCAGGAAAAAGCCCTTCAAATAAAGGCCTCCCAGTAAGAGGTGTTCCATATTCCCCCATTGTCCCTAATTTTATCAAGCTCGCCTCTGGAACCACGTCTTTTATTAACCATAATAATTTTAACGTTCCTAAAACATTATTTTCTTGAACTTTAACTGCATGAGATAAGTCTGCCATGCTATAAGGGGCACTTGGAATCTCTGCATAGTGTACGATTGATTCTGGTTTTACTTCCTCTAAAAATTCTCTTACTTTAGAAAAATCATTTAAATCAATTTTGCGAAAATATATATTTTTTCCTAATATTTCTTTTACCGCTTGCAACCTTTCTGTCATTCTTTTTATAGGAATTATTGTATGAGCTCCTTTTTCCATGACTGTGTCTCTACGAGTGTAATTATCAAGCCCGCTTACTTTAAATCCTAATTTTAATAATTTTAAAGCTAATGTCCACCCTAAATATCCATCAATTCCTAAAATCATTACTTTCATTTCCTTTAACATGTACCCAAAATCTTTAGCAATCCATTCGGGACATTGTTCAAAAGTAATATTTGGTTCAAAAAAACCTAATTCTGGACGCCTTCTACATTCGATTAGGATTTCTGTTTCCTCATCCAATTCTGCACTCATATCTCGCGCTTGACCACATGCTCGAAAATCAATATTTCCCATGAGTTTTGCTGCTGGACAATTCCAGCAAGTTTTTTCTGCATTATGTAATTTTACCATCTTGTTCATTCACTCCATCAATCCAACCATGTCAATAACAGTTGGATTTATTAAATCTATATCTTTATTTATGAAAAGAAACGCATTATCATCATGTTTTCCTTGAAATACCGTCTCATCTTCAAATATTTTTTTTTTTCCAATGACACCTTTTAATTGGAAACCTTCATTTTCTATTAATACTAAATCAGGGGCATTATCAATCATTTTCCCCGAATATATTTCTTCTTTTTCGTATATCTTTTTGATGACTCTTTCGTTTTTAAATTTTAAATCACTAAATAATTTTTTTAAATCTTCAATAACATGTTTCTCATCATATTTTTCTACTGTTCCATTAGGATATAAACTCTTTTTATTCAAATAGATTCTTCCAGGATCTAAAGCAAAAGCTTTTGAACCTTCTTGAATTCGGTTATATCTTTTTAAATTATCCGATAGCTTTATAAAACCTTCTTTTACTAAATATGAATTTAAATTTACATTTTGTTTATTTCTTTCCATTCCATGATCAGATAAAATAATAAATGTATCGTCAGGTTTTAATTTGCTATTTAAATCACCAATTATTTTATCAATTTCCTTAAAAAAGTCTAAGAACTTTCCATGATATTGGTTTGTATTATCTTCATAGGTTTGCCATAAAAAATGACCAATTCTATCACTCCCCGTAATCACTACCATAAAATTATTCCAATCACAAACATTCCAAAGCTTTTGGTAAGTTTTTTTTCTTATTTCTAATACTCTGAATAATTCGTTAAAAAACGCATCTTTGGATTGTTGATGTGCCAAACTTGAGTCAATATCAATTTCATAACCGATATCTTTTAAATATTGAAAATAACTTTTTGGATAAATAGCGTCCTCCAAATTTATAGCAACAAATCCAGCTATATGGATTCCATTTAATTCTTTTGCAGGATAAGTTGATGGAACATTGATTATAACATGTTTCTTTTCTACTTCTTTTTGCCAAAAAGTATCACACTTTAAAGCATTAAAATTAGGAAAACTAATTGAGTAAGTATTTTTAATAATATCTGTAAAACCGTAGATTCCATGCTCACCGGGATTTTTTCCCGTGATAATGGAACTCCATGATACTGATGAAATATGTGGTATTGAAGATTTCATTAATTTGAAAGTAAATTCTTTCTTTAATTCATTGAAATTAGGCATGAATCCTCTATTTGAGAGGTTATCCATTAATTCGAAAGGAACACCGTCAATCCCTAATATTATATTCCTTTTTTTCATGCTCATTTTTATATTTTGTATAATTAATATTTGTACTTTTTTCTGTTATATTAAGATATTAAGCATTGCTCAAAAAATATATTAGGTTTTATTAATAAAAATAATCATATGGATTTTTTTAATCAAATTCTAACTACCATCAATTTCATATTAAATTTTTTCAGTTCTATTCATGTCTTTATTATAATTCTTATATTGATCTTCATTTATCAAATTTTGTTAATCTATGTAAGAGATAAGAAGTATGTTGAAGCATTTAATAGTCATAAAGATCCCGAAATCAGTTCAAGAGACAATTTAGATGAGTTTCCCTTGGTAAATATTATCGTTCCTGCTTGGAATGAGAGTGAAAGATTCAGAGAATGTTTACTATCTATTACAAAATTAAAGTATCCAAAAATAAAAGCCATTATTAACGCCGGTGGAAGCGATGAGACACTCAATATAGCTAATTCATTTAAAAATAACAAAAATTTTATTATTTTAAATCAAAAGGGTGGTGGGAAGATTAAAGCTTTAAATGAATGCTTACCACACGTAACTGAAGGGATTTTATATTTAGTTGATGCTGATGTCTATTTTACAGATGAAATTATAATAAGAATGGTCTACCCTATTGTTAATACAATAGAAGACGTTGTTGTTGGAAGAATTAGACCTTTGAAAGCTCAAGAAAATAAAGATTTAGTTAAATATCTTCTAATTAATCGAAATTTGTATTTTCGTGTTAAATTTACGAGATATGACACTCATGCTCTTTCTGGAGCTAATACTTGCTTAAAATTAAAAGTAATGAAGGATATTAATAAATTTACTGAAAGAAAATATTGGGCTGAAGATAAATCCAGAGGTGCTGATGTTCTTGCAAAAGGATTTAAAATCTATAGATTAACTGATTATAGAGCAAGATTATTTTCAGAATTTCCTAATAGTATAAGAACATGGTTACCTCAACGAATTAGATGGAGAGAAAATCACATGTTATATTCTTTTAAACAAAAGAAGTTGACTATATTAAAATTTATTGTTGTATTCCTTATTTCACTTTATTTAGTATTATTTCCTATATTAGTTTTTCTTCATATTTCATTGCTGTTTTTCGGATTATTTATTTATAGCTATTTATATCTATTAAAAATTCGAAGGCTTATCTTTTTCAAAAAAACTACTAATGAAGAATTTCTTCAAAAGTATACTGTATTATTCTACTTAAAATTAATTCTTTACTCTTATATTGAGATTTTAACCAATATTATTGTCTTCTTTGATTTACTTCTCTTTAGAAAAAATTATAAAAGAAGGAAAAATTTGCTAACCTTTGAAGAAATCTAAAATTAATTAATACTTCTAATCTATCTTTAATCTATTTAATTATATTAAGAGAATTACCTTCCATATATTCCAATTTTTTAATCTTAAATAGTTCCAATATTGTTGGAGCAATATCTAAATAATTTATTGGTTTACTCCTTTTATTCATGATGTTTTTCCCGTAAGCAATAAAAAATCCTTTTTGAGAATGGCAAATTATATTTCGATTTCTAATTACGAAAAGTGAAGGATGATGATCAAAGAAATATTTCTCTTTTAAAATGATAAATAGATCAGGAAATCCGTCCGTTTTTGATGGAATGACTTCTTCTACTCGTTTTTCTTTTTCAAGAGCATCTTTAATAACCATTTTTTTTGTTCGGTCTTTATCATCTAAGAAGAGCCCTCCTACATTTGAATTGAAAGACATTGCTTTTGTTTTTTTACTTTTATCTTGAATTACGATTGAATCGTCTAGAACATTTTTTAGAAGGATATTTTTTAAGAAGAAATATTTACTATAATTTATTTTTATAAATGGTCGAATAAAATCATAAAGTTTAGCAACTATACTATATAATTTATTTCCTTTAGAGCTATTAATAAATAGAAGACCTTTCTTTTCTAACCATCGGCTAATATTAAATTCACGATCATAGAATTTAAGACCATGATCACTGAAAATTATGATATTATCAAAACTGTGAGTTTTAATGATTTCTCCAATAAAATCATCAATTTTCTTATATGCTAATTCTATATATCGTGTTATAATATTCTTATCTAAATGACCATGATGAGAAATCGCATCAGGCATTCTGATTACAAATGTCATCAGATTATAATCTTCTTTTATTTTTTT
>Ga0180433_10009917_pt1 | contig 11570 bp, 10 predicted proteins | sample SS_ome_8_FD_132980 | JGI IMG/M metagenome (GOLD analysis project Ga0180433, IMG submission 132980) | Hypersaline lake sediment archaeal communities from the Salton Sea, California, USA - SS_1_D_1 metaG | ecosystem: Environmental > Aquatic > Non-marine Saline and Alkaline > Hypersaline >... | reverse complement strand
TCGATCCCTTTGACGTCTCACGCCCACCGGCCAGAGATCCAATGCCAGCCCCACGATCCCAAGGAGGCAGAGAGCACTTCCCGGTTGGTCCCGTTGTCGTCCACCACCAGGATCCGTTTGCCCAGGATATCGGCCGGCAGCACCCGCAGAGCCTCTTGACGCTCCCGCTGTTTATCAAAGACCGCCGTAAACCAGAATGTCGAGCCCTGACCCTCCTGGCTCTCTACGCCGATCTCGCCGCCCATCTTCTCCGCAAGCTGTTTGGAAATGACAAGTCCGAGACCGGTGCCGCCATACTTGCGCGTGGTTGACCCGTCTGCCTGGGAGAACGACTTGAAGAGACGACCCAGGTGATCGGCGGGAATGCCGATCCCCGTGTCCTTGACCACGAAGCGAACCGTGGCGTGCGTGTCGCTCTCTTCGTCTAGCGAGACTTGGATGGCTATCTCGCCTTGCTGCGTGAACTTCACGGCGTTGCCCCCAAGGTTAAGCAATATCTGCCTAAGACGCCCAGGATCCCCCCGGAGCCAACATGGAACCTCGGCAGGGATCATACACGAAAATGGGACGTCTTTCTTGGCAGCTCTCTCCGTCAGCACATCGCACACGCCTTCCAAGCTGGTTCGAAGATCAAAGTCGAGGATTTCCAGGTCTAATTTCCCAGCCTCAATCTTTGATAGGTCCAAGATATCATTGATTATATTCAGCAACGAATCGGCGCTGATGCGCACCGTTTCAGCATAGTCCCGTTGTTCGGGAGTCAATTTCGTGTCGAGCAACAGACCTGTCATGCCGATGACGCCGTTCATGGGGGTCCGGATCTCGTGGCTCATGTTGGCTAAGAATTCGCTTTTCGCGGCGTTCGCTACCTCTGCTGCCTCTTTGGCCTTCTCTAAGGCCTTCTCGGCCCGTTTTCGCTCGGTGATGTCTCTGAAACTCCAGACCCGCCCTACTGTTGCCCCGTCTCGAATCAGTGGAGACGAAAAGCGTTCGAAGACCCGACCATCTTTGAAGATAAGCGTGTCAAGGTTTTCTGCTGATGACTTGTATAGCTGTTGGACTTTTGAAAGGAACACGTCGGGTTCTTCTAACTGATCTAGAACGTAGTTCAGCAACTCCTGGTCGTCCCGTGACTTGATCAGTTCCTCTGGTATGCGCCACATGTCAGCGAATCGCGCATTGGTGTGAGTGACGCGTCCTTCGTGGTTCACCACAAGGATGCCGTCCCCGGTGGATTCGATCGTGGCTCTCAGCAGCTCCTCGTTCTCTCGTAGCGCGTCCTCGACCCGCTTGCGCTCGGTAATATCTTTGTCTACTCCGCGGTAGCCTCTGAGAGTTCCACTTTCATCGAGGATGGGAACACCGTTGGTAAGAAAGCAGATTGGTTTTCCATCCTTGGTGTGGTTCCAGTTTTCCAAGTCTTGGACAGGCTCTTTCTTCTGGGCTATTTTAGAAAATATTTTTCCTGTCCGTTTGGCTTCATCCTGTGGCATGAAATCAAAGGGTGTCTTTCCTAGCATTTCGTCTGGAGAATACCCCAGAAGGTCTTCAACCTTCGCCGAGCAGTAAGTATATACGCCGTTTTCATCAACTTCCCAAATCCAATCGGCCATACTATAGGCGATGTCTTTAAAACGCTTCTGGTTCTTCTGAAGGGCCCTTTCTGCCTGCTGGCGCTCGGCGATCTCTGTGGATACACTTTCCACCATCTCGTTCGTTACGTTTTTTAAGGATTCCAACAGGTCTACTTGTGAAATGCCAGAGACCCGGGCACTGAGGTCACCTCTTGAGACCCTGTGCAATACATCAAAGTGCTCAGCAAGTCCGATGGCAAATTCATGGGATAGATCAACGATTTCAGCGAGATTTTCAGCCGTCAGGTTGACCATGTGTTTGAGCTTTCGGATCAAATCGAGGTCTGAGGTTTCGGGTGTCCTGGCTCCAGAGTCCCCTGAAGCAATCTTTTTTAGCGCCTCGAAGACCTCGGATAGGCCCAGAGCCAACTCCATGCTGGTGCCTTCCAACTCCCTATCTCGCTCCTCGACCATATGCCTGAATTCTGTGATCTGTCTATGAACCAGCGAAAGCGTCTTTTTGATGGAATGGGTATCTATGTTTGCTTCAAAGGGTGGGCATGCAATGCACATCTCGATTTTGTCCAAGAACTTTCCTTGGATCTCATTTCGACAATGGGTGCCTGGGACGAGCCAACAATTCGGCACCTTTGACTTGAAAACCGGGCATTTTTCTTCCTTACATTGAAAAAATTCCCAGCATTTTGCTTTTCTTTTCATTGTTTAACTGCTCTTTTCACAGGAAAGTCTGTCCTAGGCGGCCCGACGAGCGTATTGCCCTTGCCAGAATATAGGCCATGACGTGCCGAGGCTTATTGATCGCTCATGTGCCTTCTAAAACTGTATCTGGATTATCTTCCTGTTTTGCTCTTCCTCCTTCACGGAAAGAAAGACTTTACCCAGCCGCTCACACCAGGTTCGCACATCTTTTTCAAAGGTCGGGCAGTCTCCCAATACCTCCAAGATATCACCATGCTTCATGTCCGGGGCCTTCACGGCGATCTTTAAGACCGGCTGAGGACACTTCTGGCCCAGGGTGTCTAGAATTTCCACTGCCATGGTTATCTCTCCTTACATGAGATCCTACAGTTAGACTGCACAAGGGCGCGCATTCCCCGTGCCGATTTATCGGAACTTCAGAAGTCTTCAATTCCCTCGTTGGCTAACACTGCGTCATCCTTCTGCATAGCAGGAATCATGCCGAAATCCGAAATGGTCGCGAAACAGACGGTCTGCAATCTCAGGACGCTGACGATTCTTGGTTGAGCTCATGGGAGTCCTAAGGTTGGGAGGCTTGATTTAGGCGTGTGTCGTTTGTCAAGGTTTTGACGTTAGGCGGCACCAGGCCGAACATGACTGTGGATTCCGCGGAATCAAAAAGAAGGCTTCATGACAATTCTTGGGGCTCTTTGTAGGCGCATTCCTTGTCCAGACAGCTGAGATGCAGCCCGTCTTTCTTGGTGGTGCGCTCCACGAGAAAGGGGGCGCCACATTGGGGACAAGCCTTGGCAACGGGTTTGTCCCAGATCGCGAAAGTGCAAGCAGGATAACGGCTACACCCATAAAAGACCTTCCCCCGCCTGGACCGGCGGGAAACAAGCTCGCCACCGCATCCTTCCTCGGGACACCTGACACCGGTAGGCTCGGGTTCAGATTGGGCCTTTCCCTTCAAGGAACGGGTATTCTTGCAGGCAGGGTAAGCCGAGCAGGCCAAGAACGGGCCAAAGCGCCCCTGTTTTTGCACCATGGGGCTGCCGCACTTTTCGCACATTTCATCTGTTGGCTGGTCCTTCAATGGTGGCGCTATCTCAATCTTTCCTTTTTCATTGCGCGTATAATTTTGTGTAAAGGTGCACGTGGGGTAGCCGGAACAGGCAAGAAACGGACCATTCCTCCCGATCTTGATTTTCAGGGGCATGTCACATGCCGGGCAACGAAGGTCAACCGCCAAGCCTTCGGCTCTGACGCTTTGCATCTGTTTTTCTGCCCGTTCCAGGTCCTGCTTAAAGGAGTGGTAAAAATCCTTCAACACCGTGAGGGCGTCCGTTTTTCCTTCTTCAATTTGGTCCAGACTGTCCTCCATGTGGGCCGTAAAATCGACATTCAGAACGTCTGGAAAGCTCTCTATGAGAAGGTCATTGACAATGAAGCCCAGCTCAGTGGGCCTGAAACGCTTCTTGAGCAGTTCTACGTATCCCTTACCCCTGATGGTGGTCAGAATGGTGGCATAGGTGCTGGGCCTCCCAATGCCATTTTCTTCCAATGCCTTGACAAGGGAAGCCTCAGAAAACCGTGGCGGGGGCTGGGTGAAGTGCTGTTTGGGCTCCAATCTGTGGCAGGTCAGCACCATGCCTTCAGACAGGGGAGGAAGGGTTTCAGTGTCGCCTGATGGACCCTGGTCTTCATTTGAGGATATGTATAGAGCCATAAAACCGGGGAAACGGATCACCGACCCAGAGGCCTGAAAAATATAAGGCCCCGCTGAAATCGTTATGGATGTTTGGTCGATGACTGCCGCTTCCATCTGGCAGGCCACAAATCGTTTCCAGATCAAATCATAAAGGGCCTGCTGATCCTTGGAAAGAAAGCGCTCAACATCTTTTGGCTTCCGAAAGACCGATGTCGGTCGGATGGCCTCATGAGCATCTTGAGCCTTTTTCTTGTTCTTGAAAGCATGGGGTTTGTTGGGCAGATAGGCGTGCCCAAACTCATCCTGGATCAGCTGCCGCGCTTCAGTGACGGCCTCCTGGGCAATACGGGTTGAGTCGGTGCGCATGTAAGTGATAAGACCTACAGGGCCGCCCTCGGCGGATTCCTGGCCTTCATACAGCTGCTGGGCTACTGCCATGGTCTTCTTGGCCGAGAAACCGAGCTTTCGAATCGCCTCTTGTTGGAGCTTGCTGGTGGTAAAGGGGGGCAGGGGTTTTCTCCGCTGGGTCTTCTTGACGACCTTTTCCACCGTGAAACGGGCCCCTTGAAGCTCTTTCAAGATAGCCTCCGAGGCTTCCTGATTGGCGATTTGGCATTTCTTGTTATCCTTTTTGGTGAGTTTGGCCAGAAAGGCAGGAGGCGTCTCGCCTTCAAGCTCTGCCGTGATGCTCCAGTACTCCGTCGGCTCAAAGGCTTGTATCTCCCTTTCCCGTTCGCAGATCATCCGGACCGCAACCGACTGAACCCGACCCGCGCTTAAACCCCGCTGGACCTTTTTCCACAACACGGGCGAGACCTGATAACCGACGAGGCGATCCAGGGTCCGCCTGGCCTGCTGGGACTCATATTTGTTCTTGTTCAGCTGCTGCGGAGCGGCCATGGCAGCCCGTATGGCGTTTTCCGTGAGTTCATGGAAAAGGACCCGGTAGAATCTCCGTCCCTTTTTCTTCAGTACTTCAGCTGTGTGCCAGGCGATGGCTTCGCCCTCTCGGTCCGGGTCCGGTGCCAGATAGATGTCATCCAAATTGGCAGCCGCCTTTTTCAAACTCCGGACAATCTTCTCCTTGCCCTGAATAGTGATGTACTTTGCCTTGAAGCCCTCCTGTACAGAAATGCCTAGCTCCTTTACAGGAAGATCTTTGATGTGTCCCACGGTGGCGGCGACATCAAAGTCAGGGCCGAGGTATTTCTTAAGAGTTCGTGTCTTTGTGGGCGATTCAACAATGACAAGAGATTTGCTCACAAGTGATCCTTTCTCAAATAGATTCCGACCTGGAAAAAAGTTTTCCTGGGCTTTGAGTCACCAGGCCCTTCAACTCCAGTTGAAGCAGGAGGCTTGAAACTTCGCCGGCGGACAGTGACACCTGTCGAGCCAGTTTATCTATATGTATCGGATAGGGGCTTAGTTCACTTAGGACTATTTTTTCTGTCTGGCTCAGGGGTATGGCCGCCGGCTTGTTTGGCTCCACAGTCACTCTCTGCTGGCCGATATTAAGTTCCTCGATGACATCATTAACATGCTCCACAAGCTTGGCGCCCTCCTTGATCAGTCGATGGGTGCCCATACTTTTGAAAGAAGTCACACTGCCGGGTACGGCGAAAACCTCCCGCCCTTGCTCGGCAGCTAGTCTGGCTGTTATGAGGCTGCCGCTCTTGTGAGTGGCTTCCACAATAATTGTCCCAAGGGCTAATCCGCTGATGACCCGATTTCGGATGGGAAAGTTGTGGGCTTCGGGAGGGGTAAGAAAGGGAAACTCTGAAATGACCGCCCCCCTTTGGCCAATTCTATGGAACAGGGCTTTGTTTTCAGCTGGATAGACTGTTCCTAGCCCACAACCCAACACGGCAATGGTTTCGCCTTGGGCAGCCAGCGCCCCTATGTGAGCAGCAGAGTCAATGCCACGTGCCATGCCACTGATCACAGTGAATCCGCGGCAAGCCAGATCACCGCTCAACCGTTCGGTGACGGCGCGACCGTAGGGCGTCGCATTGCGTGAGCCGACGATGGCTATATTGAGGCTGTCTGGACGAAGTCTGCCGTAAGCGTAAAGGACAGGCGGCGGGTCGTGTATTTGTCGCAATAGGGCGGGGTAGTTAAGATCTGAAAAGGTAATGATTGTGAAGTGGTTTTTCCGCTCAAGAGCAAGATCCTCTTGGACGGTCCTGGGGATTTTATAATCGGCAATCATCGATGCCAGTTGGATGTTCATCCCCTCCACCTTCAAGAGTTCTTCTCGAGATGCCTTGAAGACGTTTTCAGGCTCTCCGAAATGCTTGAGGAGCTGCAGGAACATGCAGTTGCCCACGCCGGGCACCGTTTTTAGGGCAAGCCAGTATGTAAGGGATTCCATAATGCCTATTGAAGTCTCTCAGCGTCTGTGCAGTCCAATCGTGTCAGTGGTGTATTGCTGGGCAACGGCCCTATACGAACAAACGGCTCCCTGTGTCAAGGCTTTTCACGACAGGGAAGGGTAGCAGGAGATGGAAAAAGAACGCCACTATAGGTTTTCAAGTTCTTTCAACTTGGCTAGGGCCTTGGACTCAGCTTCGCTGAAAGGATAATTCTTGATGACTCTTTTCAAAAAGACACGAGCATTGGTGGGATCATCCAAGGCCACGTAAGAATAACCCATCTTGAGCAACGCATCCGGGGCCTTGGTCTCCTCAGCATAACGAGTCACAACCTCCTTGAAGGCAAGGATCGCATTGGGATAATCCTCCAGGTCATAAAAAATCTCCCCAACCCAATACTGGGCGTTGTCCGCCAGGTGATGTTGAGGATAGTGCTTCAAGAAGTCCTTGAACAGGGTCAATGCCTCATCATAGCGATGGTCCAGATACGCCTCGTAAGCCTTCTCATAGTCTCGCTGAGGCAAATGCTTGTCAGATGCGGGAGCTTTGATCTTTGTTTCAGGGGACGGCTTTTTGGGTGGCGATGCCTTCGCCACCTTTGTTGCACGACGTTTTACTCGCACTTCGGTGGGTGCGGGTTTCTGGGAAACCTGGGAAGGGCGAAGACCCTCATCAGGGACGGTCACCACAGGTTGAGGCTCAGGACGGCTCGCCAATGCTTCAACAGTGTCTCCCAAGCCTTCTACTTTGGCATCAAGGGCGTGAAGTTCGGCCTGGACAATTTGTGTAGTCTTCTCAGTGGTTGCTTGCGATATCCTGATCTGCCGCAATTCTCGACGCAGTGCGGCCATCTCGGGATCTTCTTTGGCTTTGAAGGAGGTGCAGGCCGGCAGCGCCGTGACAAGGAAGGTCACAAAAATGCCTGTCCAGCCGAGGTGGGTATAAATATGGCGCATCATATTCTCCCTTTTAACCCCTTCCAGTCGAATTTGGCATCTATTTCGTATATTGGATTCTCCGCTTCCGTTGAGTCATCGACGTCTTGCTTTGGGCCGGCCCTTAGGGATTTTCATGGCCTGTTGCCAAGCAAGGAGAATAGGGCTTGCTACATAGACCGATGAATAGGTGCCTACCACAACGCCTATAATGAGGGCAAAGGCAAAATCGTGAATAATGCCGCCTCCCAAAACGAAGAGGGCGATGACCACGACCAGGGTCGTGATCGACGTTAGCAAAGTTCGGCTCAGGGTCTCGTTGATGCTGCGGTTTATAATGATTTCGTAAGGTTGTCGATGATATTTGCGGGTGTTTTCCCGGATTCGGTCAAAAACGATAATGGTATCATTGAGCGAATATCCAATGATGGTGAGTAGAGCCGCAATGATTGGGAGGGTGAATTCCTTGTCCATCAAGGAGAAAACCCCCACGGTGATCATGACATCGTGGACCAAGGCAACAATCGCCCCCGTGGCAAACCTGAGTTTCAGGTAGAAACTCAGCGCCAGGGTGATCAATATGGCTGCTGCGATAAGAACGGGGATACTGACCCCAAATCCCTTTAGGGTGAAAAGAGTTACAAACAGGCAGGAGGCCAGGATGATACTTAACATCCATTTGAGTTCGAAGCGCCCCGAAATGTAAACAACGATAAAGAGAATAGCAGAAAACATGGCCAACAGGGCCTTTTCGCGCAGATCTTGACCTACCTTCGGGCCCACCATTTCCACGCGACGGACTTCTGCTTTGTTATCCGGATATGCTGACGTAAGGTCCTCCTGAATCTTGGAGGAAAGGCTTTGTAGAGCAACAGACGAGCTGGCTGCCCTGATCAAGTACTCATTGTCTTTTTCTTCTCCAAATCTCTGGACTGACGTGATTTCCATCTCGGTGGAGGCGAGGGCTTGCTTGATGTCCTGTGGAGATATGGTCTCTAAAAATTGAACTTGAATGAGGGTGCCCCCAGCAAAATCGATTCCGTAGTCCGGTCCCCCTTTTACGACTAGGGAGATAATGCTAGCGACAATCAACAACAGGGAGCCGGCAAAGGCGATTTTTCTCTTTCCAATAAAATCAATATTAATGTCCGGTTTTATGAATTGCATAGCCAGGTCAAAAATTCCTTTCTCTTGTTTCCAGAACAAGCACGCCTAAATACTCAAGTGTTGTACACGTCGCTGAAATACAAAATAGTCAAAAATGAGTCTCGCAACGATGATCGCTGTGAACAGGCTTGCCACGATACCAATACTCAGGGTCACGGCGAAGCCTTTTATAGGCCCAGTACCAAACTGAAAGAGAACCAAAGCAGCAATCAATGTGGTGATATTGGCATCCAAGATGGTCATCGTAGCCCTGCTGTAACCTGCATCCACTGCAGCCCTGGGCGTCTTGCCTAAACGGATCTCTTCTCGAATCCGCTCAAAGATGATCACATTGGCATCTACAGCCATACCGATGGTGAGAATAATGCCGGCAATGCCTGGCAACGTCAGGGTGGCTTGAAACGCCGCAAGCGCAGCGGCAATGAGGATGATGTTCAGAACAAGAGCAATGTTGGCAATGATACCAGCACCCTGATAGTAAATCCCCATAAACAGGACCACGAGGATCCCACCAATCAACATGGAGAGCAGGCCTTTTTGAATCGAGTCGTGTCCCAGCGAGGGCCCCACCGTGCGTTCTTCAAGAATCTGGACCGGGGCGGGCAGGGCTCCAGCCCGCAACACGATGGCCAGGTCGTGAGCTTCCTCGGTGGTGAAATTGCCAGTAATGCGGGCATGGCCTCCCCCAATCTTTTCCTGAATCACGGGCGCTGAATAGATGTGATCGTCCAGCACAATGGCAAGTCGCTTCTTGACGTTTGCCTCGGTAATCCGTTCAAAGAGACGGGCTCCTTTCTTATCGAAATCTATGCTGACATAGGGCTCACTGAACTGGGTATCGATTTGGACCCTAGCATCCGTCAGGTAAGCTCCGGTCAAATAGGTTCGTTTCTTGATCAAGAAAGGTGTTTTTCTCGTCCTGCCTGTGGCCTTGTCTTCCACCACTTGGTAAAGGATTTCGTCTCCCGGTGGCACCTGTCCCTCTAAAGCCTGTTCTACATCATGGTCTTCGTCCACCAACTTGAACTCAAGCAGGGCCGTTTTGCCAATGAGATCAATAGCCCTCTTCGGGTCCTTGATCCCCGGCAGCTGCACCAGGATGCGGTTTTTGCCCTGGCGACGAATGTCGGGTTCACTCACACCGAACTGATCAATACGATTTCTAATGGTTTCCATGGCCTGTTTTGCGGCCATTTCTTCTATGTATTGCACTTCCTGATCAGGCAGGTCGAGTCGAACCAGAAGGCCTTCCCCTTCAGTGGTTCTGGACACCATGCGAAGCATGCCAAAGTCCTTATCAAGCAAGCTGTCAAAGGCCTCGATGCTTTCTTGCCTAAGGACCCGAACCGATATTTCCATCTTGCTGGGGCTGCCAAGTTCCACAGGTCGTATTTTTGCTTTCTTCATGGCGGCTCGCAGCTCCTCGGCCGTGCGTTCTATCCGATTTTCGACAGCCTTTTCAACTTGGACTTCAAGCACAAGGTGCACACCGCCTTGAAGATCGAGCCCAAGGTGAATCTTGTCCGACGGAAGAATCCCAAAGTTCTTCCACCACCCAGGCAGCGTTGAATAGAACGAAGGAAGAAGGTAGATCCATGCTAAGACAATAATTCCAGCGATCAAAATTAATTTCCACTTAAACTGCTTCAATCCAATACTCCTCTGGAGACTATGACAGAGTTATACTCAAGGCTTTCCTAAAGCCAGACCTTTGAGATCGCAGACAAGTAAAATGACTCAAACACGCATAAGGCCTGCGTTATCCTTTTTTCGTATTCGAATTGTCAGCTTGCACTGAGCCTGCGATGTTGCTGCGCCCCACTTTCACACGCACCTTTTCGGCAATCTCAAGGGTCACAACTGTGTCAGTCAGCCCTGTGATGCGTCCGTAAAGGCCGCCGCTGGTCATCACACGATCCCCTTTCTTAAGATTCGTGATCATCTCCCGATGCTGTTTCTGCTTCTTTTGTTGAGGGCGAATCAAAAGGAAATAGAAGATAACAAACATGAGGATCAGAGGAACTAGGGCCCCAAATCCACCGCCTTGTCCAGACGCGCCTCCCCCAGTGCCCATGGCATACGCAATGTCAATCAAGATAAATACCTCCTTTATGGAATTCTTAACCCGTTTCTATCCATGTCTCGGATTCTAATTGAAGATCCCTGCAGTCCCGACTCTTCGGGACAGAGCATCTTCGACTGTAAGGAAGTCTGCCGTTTTCAGAAACACTCGCCTCCGCGGTTCACGATGGCTCCAGATTCCAAAGCATTTCAGCGGTGCCCAGCACGCTGGTGATGATGAGTCTGATTTCCTTCGTATTATTTCCGATAATGGGCCTATTTGTTTCGGGCAGGTTGCAAGGAAACCTTACCGCGTAGACTGACTTCCAAGGCGTGATATACGGGAAAAAGTGGGACATGACAGCCTTTTGTCCTTTGACCTTTCGCACTTCAATAGGGACCACACGCTCGTCGTCATCGTTCAGCAGAAGAAGCTTCCACATGGAATTGGCCTTGTGAAAGTCATCCCACTTTGTTTCAGGCAGAAAAGCTGCCATGACAAACTCGTGGCCAAGACGGCCGGCCCTAGTCTGATCTTCGATAAACCGTTTTTTCGCCTCCGGTGTGAGTTGGTACGCCTCTGCGTATTCATCAGCGTAAGCCCGTCGAAAATCTGCGGATTTCAAGGTGGCCGACACAATGAGAGGCACTTCAAAACCCCGATGTAAACGAGCCTCTCGGCTCCACTGGTCACAGACCTTTTTGTAGGTGTGCGTGTGATAAGGATCGGCAGATTCGACAAACTGACTTACCCTAGTGCAGTTTCCTGAAAAGAGCAACAGGGCTGCGCAAAAAATGAACATCCTGAGTCGAGCAAGACAATGAGTCATAGGCTCTGTGACATTTTTGCAGACTTTCGAGAAATCTTTGAACCGATTAAGCGAGCGCATTCCCCGCTGCTTGCAGCGGGGTTAGCGAGCGTATATAAAACTAGTACTTACCTGCATAAGTCAGCGTAAGAACGTTTGAAGCCAACGGGTTTAACAACTTTTTTCTTCCATTCGAATGGGGCAGCGTCTTCGTTGTAGGCTGCAATGAAATCATCAACTGC
>Ga0180433_10009916_pt1 | contig 11571 bp, 17 predicted proteins | sample SS_ome_8_FD_132980 | JGI IMG/M metagenome (GOLD analysis project Ga0180433, IMG submission 132980) | Hypersaline lake sediment archaeal communities from the Salton Sea, California, USA - SS_1_D_1 metaG | ecosystem: Environmental > Aquatic > Non-marine Saline and Alkaline > Hypersaline >... | reverse complement strand
TTATCCACAATCGAACGGTTTGGTTTTACCAAGGCTGATTTTTCATAAGGAATGAGCGATGGAACCTCAGGTCGCATTCAACTGGATCGTAGGTGTTGCCGGAACTCTTGGCGGCTGGACGCTGAAGGTGATCTGGGATTCCATTCAATCGCTGAGATCGGATGTGAAGAATCTTGATACCAAGATGCACGAGGACTTCGTGCGCAGGGATGACTTCAAAGAAGCTGTAACAGATCTGCGTACCGACATGAAGGAAGGCTTTAAAGACACCAAGGACATGATCGGCCTGCTGTTCAAAAAAATTGAAGGCAAGGCAGACAAATGAAAGTCTTTGCGCAGCTCGGTTGGCTAATCATCGGGCTGCTCTTGGGTGGCCTGCTTGCTATATCTGTCAACGCTCTAGCTACCGATCCAACGGTTATCAGCAGTACGGTATCTACCACTTCCAGCTCGTCCAACACGGTTTCCTCCAACACTGTTACTAAAGGTGCAGCAACGGCGAACAGCCCAAGCCTGACCCTGACCAATTCCGACATCTGTAAATCTGCATCCGTGTCTGGCTCGATCCAGACGCAGGTATTTGGCATCAGCACAGGCGGTGTGGTGGTACGGGATGAGCATTGTGAAAAGCTCAAGATGTCCCGCGCAATGAATGCCATCGGCCTCAAGACCGTAGCAGCAGGTGTGCTGGCACAAGACCCCATCGCCTTCAAAGCCATGTGGCATTCCGGTGTGTATCCACCGATTGCTGGCAAGCTGGGTACGGAAGCCCGTGAGCTATGGATTCTCAACCCTGAGAAGCTGCCGAACGGTGTCGAGCTGTCTGACCTGCTGCTCGAAGATGAATACCTGATGCGTAAGCAGGAAGCCGCTAGACTCACTGCCGCAGAAGAAGCCCCGTGGGAACAGGAAGGTTATGTCGGAACTTGTCAGGAATGGACAGGAAGCTACTACCGCTCCTGCTGATTGCGACAACGGCTGTCGCTGAAACCACTGGCAACCTATTGACGGATCAGTGGGATGTCACAGGGAATGTCTATGTTTATCCGACAGGCGATTTCGTATTTAGTTTTACCGAAGGCACAGTCAGTCAGACCATTGACCTAAGCCAGTACGATCAAATTGACTCCATCGCTTTTGGCGGCTCTAGCCTTGGCTGCAACAACTATGTCGGCGGAAGCTGCGGCTCAACTAATCCCAACTACTACGATCAGATTACCGTCACGCTGACTTATGGCAGCGAAGTCTGGCAGGAAACCTACACGCTGGACTACAACGCAGGCTTCATTGATTACGGCATGGAGGTGACTCCGACCGGATCAGCGGATGCAGCCTTGCTGGAATTTACCTCAATCGACCCCGGATTCTGGGGCGGATATTACGCCAGCTACACCACTAATCCATATTTGACGGTGGTTCACAGTGAGGCCGCACCTATTGTCGCTCCGGCAGAAGATCCTGTTTTGCAGACTACGGTTCTGGATTCGGTGATTACACCTGTCGAGATCCCGACAGTCGATGTCGTGACAGTGGAAGTCGAAACTCCGACAGTGGAAGTTGAAGCCCCTGCTGAGGCTCCACAAACGGATTCGTCACCCGCAGAGGCTCCACAAACTGAATCACAAGAAAGCCCCTCAGAAAGCCCACAAGAACGCCCTAGCGGGCCGACAGCGGTGGTGTCCACCATGATGACGCTGGATGTGGCTTCCGCCGATATGGAAGCAGTGGGGGATGTTGCAGGCGATCCTGCTTCACCCGTGGCTCAGGTGCTGGCGTTGGCTGTCATGGCAGCGCAGGGTGTAGAGATTCAAGATGTGAAGCTAGACCAGCCTGAACTACCGAAAGGGCCAGAGATCCGTGACAATCGCAATCTGGCAGATCGGTTCTGGATCAACGCATTGGCCTCGGATGCCAAGTTCGACAAATACATGGTGGAGGCACAATGGCCGAATTAGGTGAAAAACTAGATCAGTTGGAGGAAGCCAAGGATGCATTGGCGAACAAGAAAATATCCGTGCTGGGTTTCAGTTTTAGTTGGACTCAGTTGGTTCTGGCTGCTGGTGTGGTCAGTAGCGCAGTCGGTGCTTTATATGCAGGGTTTCTGATGTACCAAAAGGTTGAGGAAGTTGCCAACTTGGATGTCGGTGCATTTGAGCAGCGGATGGAACTGATTGAGCAGAAGGTGACTAGCGTGGACGAGAACATCTACGCAGTGAAGAACGACCTGAAGACTGACATCCGTAGGATTGAAGGCATATCGGATGATGTTGAACGCAACAGCAAGGAAATGAACCGTGACCTGAACACTGAGCTTCGTGCCTTTCGTCAGGAAATGAAGGACATGGAAGACCGGATTCGCAAACAAATCAGGGATGCCCTGACCAACTCACTGGCAGAACAATGACCGACTTTGAAAAGGCTGACCTCAATGGTGATGGAAACATCAGTAAGCAGGAGATGGAAATCTACCTCGAAGCCAAGCGCAGAGAGATGGAGGACGAAGATGCCAAGCGTGACCAGCAGCGTAAGATGGTCTGGTTTGCTCTGTTCGGCATGCTTGGATACCCGCTGTTTGTGTTCGCCTCTGGCGCACTCGGGTTCGACAACGAGTCCAAGATCATTGGGGACATGTCTGGCGTTTATTTCATGTCCGTAGGTTTAGTGGTATCTGCCTTCTTTGGGGCTGATGCCTATGTCAAGGGCAAGTCCAAGAAGGAGGACGACAAATGATCCCTGTTGAATTACTGACGATGGCTGGTGGTGCAGCCATGGGTGGCGTGTTCAAGATGATTGATAAGGCTCAGGAAGCCAAGGCCAAGCAGCAAGAACTCATGATGGGCATGATGAAGGCCAAGACTGAGGAAGCAGATGCAGCCTCTAATCGTGCTACTAAGGCAGCAGATGCAGCAGCGGCACGAGTAGGCAACGATCCGTTTGCCAAGATGACCCGCCGCATATTCGTACTGTCGATGGTTGGTTTAGGCGCGTGGGCCATGATGGGTGGCCTGACTGGGTTGGACATTGTGGTTCCTGTTGAGCAGCAAACAGGCTTCAACTTCCTTGGTTTGATTGACACTACCAAGACGGTGACTGAGTTTGTTCGTCTTGAGAATGCCATCGTGCATTTTGAATGGCTGAAAATCTCAATTCTTGCTGCCGGCAGTTTCTATCTCGGCAAGTCGTGAAACCAGTCAAAAACATGGCACAGGACGCCTTGTTATGGGGTGTTGTCATAATTTTGGTCTTGGCATTAACTGGTTGCGCGGACTTGCGGCGGCTCACGATGACGAAAGACGAGCTGCGTCTGTACGGGGATTTGACTGTCCGCCATTGTTTAGACCCGGACGTTGTGTGCATCCGGCCCTAGTGTCCCTTCGACGTCCGGTACTGCTTAATCGCGGATCGTAACGCCGTCTGAGTCTGCGCCTTGTCGTCCAGTGCCATAGCTTGCGCCTGATCCAAGGTATCCTTCATCAGGACACGGTGGCACATGACAGGTGCCCCTTGTCCCTGACGCCGGATACGGGCGTTGAACTGCTCGTATAAATCCAATGACCAGTTGAGTCCGAACCACACGAGTATATTGCCGTTCTTTTGTAGGCCGTCTACTCCGTGGCCCATACTCGCGGGGTGGCCGATCATCAGCTGACAGTTGCCCGTGGTCCAATCGTGCATCGCCTGCACCAGCTGCTTCTCGGTTTTGCAGGCGGTCAGATTGATTGGCTTTAGATCCTTGAACCGCTCCATGATCCGCTCCGCATCGGACCGATATTGGTAGGCGCACAATACAGGTTTGCCACCCGACTCTTCGAGAATGTCCTCCAAGGCATCTAGTTTCAGATCGTGTAGTGGCTCCCATAACGGCAGCCCAGCGATGGGATACATGGCTCCATTCGAGAACTGCAGGCAGGCGTTCGTGAGCGACGCCTGATTGAACATTTCCTTTTCCTGCCCGTTGTCTAGCTGGATAAAGAAGTCGCGCTCCATTTGTTCATACCGGGTGCGCAGGTGTTCGGGCATTTCGATTTCGATATTGTTCACAATCAAGTCGGGCAGCGGGTTGTAGTCCTCGGCGGACATTTCCAGTGTGATGTCACCGATTAGCTGCTTAATCGTGCTCTCGGTATCGGGGTACGGAATTTCCTTGTAGGGTCCAACTTTCCTATAGAAGCGAGTGCGGAACGCTGTCTTCGATTTGCCCAGCCGTTCACCTTTATCCAGTACTAGAAATTGTCCGTGTAAGTCCTTGTACCCATTAGATGCAGGCGTGCCCGTCAGCCCGGTCAGCCACTTGAACTGATTAATCACGCGCATGACTGCCTTGACGCGCTGCGTCGTGCTGTTCTTCATCTTGCTAATTTCGTCCCACACCACCCCGTCGAATGGAATGTCACGCTTCTTATTGATGAAGTACGTGTGCAGCGTTTCCCCAAGCCACTTCAGGTTCTCGTAATTCACGAGGTAAATATCAGCCTCACGCAGCAGGGCACGGGTACGCTGGTCCCGTGTGCCCGCCACCATGCTGAACTTGAGGTGCTTGGTGTGCTCCCACTTCAACGCTTCCTGACGCCATACGAGTCGAATGACGCGGATTGGGGCGACAATGACTACACCGCGCAGGAAGCCTGACTGCAGTAGATGCGCGATACTGGTGAGTGTGATTACAGTCTTGCCCAACCCCATGTCCAACCATAAGGCGGATGCAGGGTGTTGGGTTTGGAAATTAACTGCCTTCTTTTGATAATCGTGTAGCAGATCCGGTGTAAGCATCGACTAATTCTTTCCCATCCATGATTGTGTCAATCACGTACACCTTGACGTTCTGTGCGCGCAACCGGGTGTGCTCCCGATCTTGTGCCGGTGTAGGCTTTTGACCCGTTCGTTTGAATTCAATGAAGAAAAACTGTCCGTTGGGTGAGATGAACAATCGGTCAGGGACTGCAGCACGGGAAGGACTGGTAAACTTATAGGCGAGAAACCCATTGTCTCTAGCGTAACGACAGACTGCCGACTCAATTTGTTTTTCCAGCATTAAGCTAACCCAAGGACAAGTTTCTCCACCTCCTGTATATAATACTCGTAATCAATCTCTAGTGTACGCTGGGCAATATCGTTGCATGACTGCACGCCCCAGCGCGCCTCGACCGAGATGCGTCGCCAATCAGTTTTACCCTTGAGTGGCGGCATCAATTTGATCAGCTGCCCGCCACCCTTGGCGATGTAGTACCGCGTGACGTTCTGGACCTGATGATCCTCATTACCATCGTTTAAAACGAGCTTCGAGTTGCGGGGAACTTTCGTCCGCAGCATGAAGTCCATGTAGTCCGGCCAGTTGATCACGCTCTCGCGGATCGGTGCACCATCGATCAGGACCTTTTCGGCGACCTTCGACACCACCAGCGCCGATGCGTTCTGGTGCCATGCGAGCTTGTACTCATACGCACCCTTACGCTTGACGCCGCCGCCCTCATATTCAGCGATATAATTATTAACATCCCTGATAAACATGCGGGAATAGACCGCCTCTTCGAGCTGCAGCTTGGTCAGCTGCTCCCACTCTCCTCGAATTGAATCAACTGCAGCCTTTTGGTTCCGGGGAATGTGGACCGTCAGACCGTCTGTGTTGATCTGGATCAGGCGCAGCCCGTCGATCTGCATCAGCTTTTCCGCGAGCAGACACAACAGCAGCTGCCCGTTGAGCGTGATTGACATGGTGAACAGAGGATCATAGAACACGCTGTAGACGTTGTTGCTGTCGCCGTAGACACCGTTGAGTGCCAGCTTCAGCATCGCATTCTCAGCAGATCCCTTCTTGTATTTAACGCGCTGCTCTTTTAGGTGCGCATACACATCACAGAATGTCTGACCTAAATGCTCAGGATATAGCTGGTTGCTGATCGCGAGACTCGGGTAATAGGAAGTCACGTCCAAGTCGATGATGACATGCTCATCGTCTGACTCGACGACCTCAGACTCAATCGATCCGTGGATGCCGCCAAGCCCGAAGACGAACTCAAAGTCATTGACAATCACAGACAGATCACTGAACACGCCCTTGGTTTCTGTGATCACCTGACTGCGTAGCCAGTCCGCGACTCGTTGGAACCGAACATCGGTGAATGTGATCCACGGGAAGATGGCGTCCTTCAGGGCAATCTGAGGCCGTGGTGTCTGTCTAGGTTGACGCCCGCCCTGACCGTACTCGTAGCACTGCACCCCGGCCTCTTCGAGCTTCATCACAAAGTAGTCTTTGCCGATCTTCGTGTCGTTGTGGTTCATAAAGTCGCGCTGGTATTTGTGCGTCAGCTCCTCACGGAACCGAATCATTTCCAGCGTCTCCTTATAAAACCGTTTGGTCTCGCTAACGTCGTGGTGGTTGTACTTCTTCAGCACGTCCACCTGCTCCCGGTTGAGCATGGTGCCCGGCGGGAACGGCAGATCCTCGATGTTGTCGGAACGCATGTTGAACTCCAGCAGCTTGAGGCTGGTGGTGCGTGCCTTGTTATCGAAGTGATGGATCTTGAACAGATCGATCTGCTCCACGAACCGATCGGTCGGCTTGACCTGATGCTGCCAGCGGTTGCCATCCTGCGAGTCGAAGATAGCCTGCGCCTTGTCGTACAGGTTTTTCGCAGTTGCATTGCCCATCTGCACCAGCGTGTGAACCACCGGGTAGTCGAATCCAAGGTTATTGAATCCGACCATCCGGGCGTTCTGCTGCTTCAACCAGAATAGAAAATCAATGATCTCTTTGCTGTCATTGCGCCAGTCGCTGATTTCAAACATCCACCGGAACGGTGCGTCCGCATGCTCCACGGCGAGCGTGAAGACGTTGGGATAGGTTTCAATGTCGTAGATGTAATCCTTCACCGTTTGTTCCATTCAGTCCGCAGTCGGTCGCCCAACATGTCACGCTTACGCGCAAGGCGAATGTACTCTGGACTGTTGATCTCGTACTTGTCGTAGCCCGGTGTACCGCTAGGCTGCCGTGCGATTTTGATCATGGTGCGGCAAACATATTTCAGTTCATCACGGATTTGCTTGATGGTGATTAAATCGAACTTGCTCATTTTGTCAGCAACCAAATCAGGCCGAGTGCCGTTGCACCAAGGATTGTGACTGCCACGGTAATCACAAAACCATCGGTGTACTCTTCCATTTTGCTCCAGTTGTCTTTGCCGACATCATTCGGCATCTTGACCTGCGGCATGGAGTCTTCGACTGCTTGCTTAAACTTTTTCTTAGGCGCAGCTTTCTTTTTGACTGCTGCTTTTTTCTTGACCGCGACCTTTTTCTTAGTAGCCGCTTTCTTCTTGGGTGCTGCTTTCGCTTCCATTTGTTCCATCCTTATTTGTGTATGTATCCAACAACTCAAGCGCCTGTGTGATTCTCATGCGCTCATATTCAAGTCGGTAATTACGCACCTTCGTGTTGGGTGCCGCCAATCGATACTCAGCATGTCGCAATCGATTGACCAATGAGGTGCGGAATCCCGAAAGACTCGGTGCTCTCATTTGTTCTTTTTCCAAAACTCTCTAAATTCTTTACGACCCAATCCGATCAGGATCACCAGCGCAGTCATACCCAACAAAACATAATAAATCGGGGTGAGCATCAACTGCCATACGAACTCGATGTATTTCTTCATTATTGTCTCCGTAAATAGTGGTCCGTTTATCCCGCTGGTGGACCAAGCCAGCCGCAAGCGAAGGGATTAGCTCATAAAACTCGGCATGCCCGGAGCGCCGGGGAATGGCGTTTCTGGCATAGACTCACTCGACTGTTGAGGAGTTGTCTGAGCACCTGCGACACTACCGAACATGGAGCTTACATCAGGCTGGCCGTCCCCGAACGCTTCTCCATCTCCGGCAAATTGAACCGCAACCAAGTCGCAACGGATGCCGCGACCATGTGAGTTATCCTGCACCCACGGCTTGATTGCAGCGTTGACATAGCAACCACCGTACAGCTTACGCGCCATCGCCTGATACGCCATCGTGTTGCTCGGATCGACTGGCTGGCCGTTCTGCTCGATCATCTGCGGTGCTTCGATCTTGTTGGCGCTGATAAACGCTTGACCTGCATAACCGCTGTACGGCTGGAACGTCTTTTTGTCGATCTTTTCATCACCCTTACCAAAGCAACGCAGCTTACGGTCGCCTTGGATCAGCTGCATAACCTGTGCGGAATGCTGCCCCCACTTGGCAAGTGCCAGTTCGCCGTACTTCGTCATAAACTGCTTAAAGCCCGGATGATCCTCCGGCATGATGAAGTCAGCCGAGTACTTCTTCAGGGCACCCGGATTGTTCCCGGCAGCATGTGGTTCAGCGAGATGCGGAAACGACAAACGTACCTTCGACAGAAAAATAATATCGCTCATAACAAAGTCTCCTATTTCATCCAATCAGGCAATGCCTGTTCAACTGCACCGAACATGTGTGCAGCACTAAGTTCAACAGCCTCACGACTGTCAGATTCCGGCACGATCTGCAGCTTACCCGGTGTTTTGCTGACATACTCTTTCTCAAGAGTCTCCAGCTGACGCTCGGACAACTGCTTTTTCGTACCGTCTCGCTTTTCCCAGACGAGTTTGCCTACTTGTGCAGGCGTGACCAGTTTCGTCTGATAAAAGACCGTCTTCGGAATGCCCATCTTCTTCAGGCGCTCCGCAATTTCTTCTTCACTCATAGCCCAGCTGCGTGTACCACGACCGCGCACCGCCTTGAGTCCGTCAATTACAGTACCGGACTCGAAGCGGCGTAGTGCTTCAGCTTCCACAGCTTCGAGCATTTGCCGCAGCAGTGGTGCAGCTTCCAGAATCTCGCGGATCTTCTTGTCGCTCAGATCGTTTGGTTCATCTGCGACAACCTGATCCACCATATCCTGATTAAACAGCACGCCCACAGCCTCCATGGACTGCTGCGCCAGTGCAGCACAGCCACCCTTCGCACGGCACCATTTACACTGCTTCTCGCCCGGTGTCAGTGGTGCATCAGGATCGTCAACTGCTGCCGTTGCAACACGGAACTCCGCGATGCGACCCATCAGCTGATCCAACATAATCTCGTGCGAAGTAATCGCCTGACCGCCACGCATCGCCATCTTCGGCTGCACGATCGTCATGCGAACATGGATCGGGGTCCGGTCAACTACTGCGCCAAGGGCATACAGCAACAGCTGCGGATTGTTCTCCGCGACCACCTCGCCCATGCCATCCTTGTAGTCGATGATCTCGATCGCATCGTCCGTAGCCAAAATGACGTCGGCAGTGCCCGTAAGCTCGGCGTGGTCCAGAAGCGCACCGGGATTCACACGCTCTTCGACGATCAGCTCGACCTGCTTGTCAAACTGACTCATTTCAGCAAGGCGTGTATATACATAGTCCAGTGCGACCTGCACACGGGCTGCACGCTCTGCGTCGATTACAAACTCGCCTTCGTGATCGGTCAGTTTCTGACCTACCAGCGATGATGCGTCGATCATGTAATTCTTGAGGCAGTGCTCAAGCAGACTGTGCGTGTGCGTGCCATCAATCGCAGCGGGACCTGAAGGTGGCTCAGGATACTTCGCCTCTTCGCGGACCGAGCCGGGGCACGCCATCCAGCGGTGCGCCGCACTCGGAGATAGTCGTGCATGCGTGCTCATTTCAGCGCCTCAATCCCGGCATACAGCTGACCATAATGCTCAGGCTTTACGTCGTTAATGTTGGCGTAGCCCATACCATTCAGCACGCCCTGAATTTCCAGTCCCTTCTGCGGCCCAAGTGTCTTGTACGATGCCATGACATACGACACAAGGCCATTGGCATCAGTAAAAGGCGCATCAGACACAACAGGTTGTGGTGCAGGTGCTGCTTCGACCACTACATCTTGTGGTTCAGGTTCATTAGCGACTGCTTCTACAACAGGTTCGGCAGCTTTAGCGGCTTTCTTCGGCTTCTCAGCTGGTGCTACACTCGACTGTTCCAGCGTCGTAATCAGTTTCTGGATGGTGTTGTTCAGTGCTTCGATTTGTTGTTCAAGACTCATAAAGTGTTTCCTTTTTCGGGTCTGGTTGGATTGACAGGCGATCATCGAGGAAAGCTTCAACAAGCTCACGCAGAACTTCCGAAGCTCCACCATAACGAGATGCCTTACGCATAAACGCCGTCTTTGCTTTCGGCTTCAGCCGTAGGCACATGATGACGGATGGGGTGGAAGGCATTGCTACTCCTTTGTCGTTGTTAGGAGTTGCAAATGTTAAACGCTTGGATTACAGTTGTCAAACGCTTTTTTGGCAATGTGGTGAAAAATGGCAAACTATTACAATGAACACGATCCCTCTGCAGCAGCATGGATAAAAAAACTCATAGAAAACAATTTGATACCCGAAGGTGAAGTTGATGAACGATCAATTACCGACGTGGATGCTGCCGACTTGGCTGGTTTCACGCAATGTCATTTCTTCGCAGGAATTGCTGGATGGAGCTACGCACTCAAGATTGCAGGATGGTCTTCAAATCAACCTGTCTGGACAGGATCACCACCCTGCCAGCCATTCTCAGTTGCAGGAAACAGAAAAGGACAAGATGACGAGCGCCACCTCTGGCCTCACTTCTTCGAACTTATCCGAAAGTGTCAACCTCCAACAGTATTTGGAGAGCAAGTTGCAGCAGCAATTAAAACAGAGTGGTTCGACGATTTACAAGCTGATATGGAAGCACAAGGTTACGCCACGGGGATGGTCGTATTACCAGCTTGCAGCGTCGGCGCCCCGCACAAAAGAGAACGACTGTTTTTCGTGGCCGACTCCAAATCAACGAGATTACAAAGATGGAGCTGCTCCATCTGTGGTGAATTCGGGGAGAACGGACAAACTTGCACATGCGGTTCACAACATAGTTGGATGGCCGACGCCAGTAGTCAGCGAGAGCACTCATTCTTATGGCGGATGGAACAGAGACGGCAGCAGGAAAATCATTCTAAAGCTCACTGGCACAGCGAAATTGTTGAATGCAAGGATGGAAAGCACCGCCCCATCCCAGCTGAACCCGCGCTTTTCCCTTTGGCTGATGGGATTCCCAATCGAGTGGGCTTATTGCGGGGAGCAGGTAATGCCATTGTCCCGCAGGTCGCAGCAGAAGTCATAAAGGCATACATGGAATACAAAAAATACCCGCCAAGGATCGGCGGGTAAAAACACCATCGGAGGAGATGGATTGAGACAATGAACAACTTCAACACACCCATAAATTCTATGACAACTACATCATCTGTACAAGGACACCCGGCATCCGTCGATGCGTATATCCGCCATGGCTGGAAGCTCGTACCGATTCCGCAGGGCACCAAAGGACCGCGCACACCGGGGTGGAATAAGAAAGAAAACACACTCAAAGCACAGGCCGACCTGCCGCATGGGTACGGCATCGGACTTGCCCATGCCTACAGCGGCACCATGGCCCTTGATGTTGACGATTGGGACGCTGCAAAAGAACTGTTATCGGAGCGTGGCATCGACCTTGACGCCCTGTACGCTGCACCCGATGCGGTCAACATTGACTCGGGTAAGGCCGGACACGGCAAGATGCTG
>Ga0180433_10009915_pt1 | contig 11572 bp, 11 predicted proteins | sample SS_ome_8_FD_132980 | JGI IMG/M metagenome (GOLD analysis project Ga0180433, IMG submission 132980) | Hypersaline lake sediment archaeal communities from the Salton Sea, California, USA - SS_1_D_1 metaG | ecosystem: Environmental > Aquatic > Non-marine Saline and Alkaline > Hypersaline >... | reverse complement strand
TGCTGATTTTGAAACAGGCGCTTTTACCCTTAGCCTGTTAATAGTCTTAAGTAACAGGTTAACAAGATCTTTCCTCGCAAAATATTCATTATTTAAAAGCCAGTATCCATCTTTTCTTTCAAGTAAAACCTGCTCATTAGCTTTATTCACCATAAACACCCTGGTTACTGAAGCTGTATCCTCAACTGCAAAATCCCTCCTGGGTTTCGGGATAGTAGCTGTCTTTTGTGAATAATACAAAATAACGGCTACAGCGACCAGGATCAAAAATACTATTGCATAAACAACATTCCTTTTCATAACAAATTATCAAATTTCCAAATTATCAAATTTCCAAATTGCCACATTGTCACATTATCACATTTCCAAATTTCCAAATTGCCAAATTTCCAAATTTCCAAATTAACAATACCTTCTTTTTCTCACCATCATTATTACCAAACCAAAAATAATAATAAAAAGCACAGGTATAAGTGTATTAATGATCTGCCATTTTGTACGTTGTTCAAAAATCTTTTGTTTATTCAGCAGCCTGAGCTTTATTTCCCTTGCACGCAAACTCATCAAACCGGAATCGTCGCACAGGTAATTGACAGCATTCAGAAGGAACTGCTTATTTCCGCCGTAAAAAGCCTGCTTATACCATCTGTCAGCGCCTAACGGATAAGGATATGGCTCACCATCAGTATTTATAACATAATTTTTAATTATATCTCCGTCTGAAACAACTATCATCTTGGTAGGCTTACTTATATCATAAGTCTCAATCTCCTGCCCCTTTCTGCTGACCGGCAGGATCCTGTTTGTAAATACTGATTTGAACTTACCTTCAAGCAAAACGGCAATGGGTTGTCTGGGTTTGGAAAAATATTTTGGTCCGGGCTTTTGTATTGCTAGTTCAAGACCTATACGTGCAGGAGCCCTGACTACTTTAGAATAGTTTGATGAATAAAGTAAGAATGTCTTTTTAATATCCGGATCATTTCCGACAGTATCAACAGTGCTTACAAACTCAGCTTTTAAAATATCCAGGTTTTTTACTATCGGGTGTTTTTGTTTAGGCAGGATCACAGGAAAATAGTACCACGGATGTGGCTTAAACTGGGGTGGCGCTCCGGCAAAAGCCGTATTCATAGGTATCATAGCGCACTGAAAATCCTGTATAAGGTCAGGATTTATCCTAACACCGTACTTAAAAAGCTGGTCATCAAGATTTGTCCGGTTCATCAATGCTACTGTCGAACGGCTCGATTCAAGGCTGTCCCAGCTCACCTTTACAGCATCAACCAGCCAGAGTGCTTTGCCCCCCTTCATTATAAACTGGTCAATAATAAATTTGTCACCTTCTGTAAAAGCAGAATCAGGACCGGCAATAATAATAGCATTATAATCTTTCAGGCTGTTCATATCGCCGTCTATACGCACCCTTTTCACTATGTAATATTCCATTAATGTTTTTGTAATATCTGCGACATGGTAAAAATCAAACTCACCATGACCTTCGATAAATGCAACAGATTGCTGCATTTTTGTATTAAGCTTCCTTATAGTATTTGTAAAACCATACTCCAGGTTCTCTATGCAACTGTTAAGGCTTTGTTCTGTGGAAACATCCTGTTTATTACTTAGCAGGTCAAGGGCTATCTCCCTTCCTCTGAACCTGATCAGGGCTCCCGGGAATATTACCTGGTTAGATATCTTTCCTGTTTCATCTTTTACCTCCAGAGGCGTGGGGATAATGCCTTTTTTATGTAATTCACGGTAAATATCATTTCTTGTTTTGGCATCAGAGCTCTCCGAAGGATCAATAAATTCATATTCAAGATAGTCCGAATATATCCTGAATTCATCCAGCAATTCCTTGGTAGCATCTTTTAAACGTCTGAAGCCAGACGGAAGGTCTCCCTCAAGATATACCTTAACATAAATAATATCATCAATGTTGCTTAAAAGCTTTTTGGTTTCATCACTAAGTGTATATCTCTTCTCCGCTGTAAGATCAAATCTGGTATATACAAAAGAGGATATGATACTTATACAAACCACTATTAGTAAAGTAAGCACAAGCTCAATAATATTCTGCCTTATAACCTGTCTCCTCTTCATTAACCTTATTTCCAAATTATCTCATTGCCAAATTTCCAAATTTCCAAATTAACTCACCATTTCCTGCTCTGTAATACTGTTTTCGTCAGAATTACAAATGCCGCTATTACGCAAATAAAATATATCATATCCCTTGTATCTATCACACCCCTGCTCATTGACCTGTAATGCCCGCTGATCCCGAGACCAGCAATAGAATCACCGAATCCCCCGAACAATGCAAGGGTTCCGATAGATTCAAAACCAATAAAAAAGAAAAACGATAATATCGTAGCTATAATAAATGATATGATCTGATTCTGGCTCAAAGATGATGAGAACACTCCTATTGCCACATATACTGCTGCCAGAAAGAACAGCCCGATATACGATCCCCATGTGCCGCCCGTATCAATATTACCCACCGGATCACCAAGCAGATACACGGAAAGGAAAAACACCAGTGACGGCAGCAGGGCGAACAGCACAAGGATAAGCCCTGCGAAATATTTTGCCAATACGATCTGAAGATCGGTAAGAGGACGGGTTAACAACAATTCGATGGTCCCTGACCTCTTCTCTTCTGCAAATAATCTCATGGTAACTGCAGGAACAAGAAAAAGGAAGATCCACGGAGCAAGCATAAATAACGTGTCAAGCGTTGAATATCCCCCGTCCATAACATTGAAATCGCCGGGTAGTATCCACATAAAAAGCCCTATTGCAACAAGAAACACAATGATCACAATATATCCTATCAGTGAACTGAAAAAACTGCTTATTTCCTTTCTTAATAATGCGATCATTTACACGGGATAATAATAATATTATTTTCTTTAGTAGCACAAAGATAAACAAATGTTACTTTTGTAATAATGAAATGCACTAAACTGTCCATATCATTATTATTTCTGTTAATATCTTTTTTTTCAGCAGGGCAGAATGACACTAATCCTGCAGGCAATACCTTTACAGAGGTCAATTCAGGCTACGGTTTTATCCTGGCTCATCGCAAATCCATGAAATACCTTTTACATCATGTGCCATCTGTGGATATAAAGATAGGAAAAAGCACTGCGGGGAAGGAATTATGGGAGCAGCTATACAAATACCCCGAATACGGTATAGGCGGTTACTGGGCAAACCTGGGTGATCCTGATCTTCTGGGTTCGGTATTTGCCACATACGCATATATGAATTACCCGATCATCAGAAATCAGAAGTTCAGGTTCAGCTATATGTACGGCGCAGGAATGTCTTATGTAAGCAGATGCTTTGACGTTCAGGACAATTATACCAATATCGCTATCGGCTCCAAGATTAATATCATCTTTAATATCAAATTCAACACCAGTATTAATCTTACCGAAAGGCTTGCCCTGACAAACAACTTCGGGATGACACACTACTCAAACGGTGCATGGGCAAAGCCTAACCTGGGCATCAATGTCTGTGACATGTATGTAGGATTACGGTATTATACGGATAAAAAGAATACGGATGGTATTATCAAACATGATATCCCGGAATTCAAACGTATAAATAACATAGTCGTATTCTATTATTCAGGGATAAAAGCCATTGATCCTCCTGCAGGTCCCAGGTACATATTCTCAACAATATCGGTGAACCTCAACCGGGAGCTTAACCATAAAAGAACAATAGGATGCGGGACAGACTTTTTCTATGATGAATCGCTATATACTGAATTTGCAGACACTTCAGATACAAAATTCATACATGTGATACGTAACGGGATATTCCTTTCCCATGAATATAAGATCAAAAGATTGTCACTGCTGACACAATTGGGGGCCTATACATATACAAAAGTCACACCTGTATTTATCTTATATACAAGAACAGGATTCAGGTATAACATCACAAAACGTATCATTGCCAACCTGTCGCTGAAAGCTCATTTTGCCATTGCCGAATATGTTGAATGGGGAATAGGGTATAGATTTTAGAATAACGATTAACGATTTGAGATTTGAGATTGTCTTGTAACAGGCACGGAAAAAATTTTTGCGCCAGCCCAAGAGCTGGTATTTGTACTTCTTAAATCGTCAATCATCATTCGATATTCTCAGATCAGGGAGTTCTTCTATATTCACGATCTTTACGTCTTTATAATAAAATTTGATAATATCCTTATATCCTTTTCCCTGTTTTGCCATTTGCATCGCTCCTTCCTGGCAGAGACCCACACCATGCCCGTATCCCCTGCCCCTGAAGACCAGGTTGTTTCCCCTGGTCTCTATAGAAAAAAAGGTTGACCTCAGGCTCCAGTCATCCCTGATAGTCTTGAAACGGATCGAATCATTCCCGTAGCGGTAGTATAACTGCCTTGTATTACACTTATAAGAAAAGGAATTCCCCGGATAGATATTTTCTCCTATATTCATACCATAAGCCTTAAGGTACTTTTTCCACTGGTTCACAGTGATCGTCTTTTCCCAGTGTGCATTCCTGGAATTAACACACCATGGGTCCTTTACTGATCTCAAATAACTCTTTGATGTAAGCCAGACATGTTCGGAATTCACTGTCTGTCCTCCGCAATTGGAATGGAAAGCAGCAGTTATTAAAACAGAATCCCGGTCAATGATCACCTGTCCTGCTGTTGAACGTGTAGCTTCTAATATAAGTTTGTTGTTCCTGCATCTCCCCTTATATGCCTGGCAATGAACTTCATCGCAAAGGTTAAATCCCTCCGGCAGATGCCTTTCTATATTCATAAGGGCAAACGTACGGCATAATAAAGCCTGGGATTTATAATATTCAGGATGGGCTTTCGGACCGCCCTCAGCTTCAACAACACCGGCAACGTAATTCTCAATATTCACGTTGTTAATGATCATAAGCCTGTCCAGCTCAATGCTGATCTCAAGATCATCATTATACGATCTTATGACCACAGGTGAAATAAGCGGCCTTACCTTAATGACATTGTCAGTCCCCTGCCCTTTTATTACCAGCTTTTCAAATGTGCCATATTCTGTTTTAAGACTCCTTACATAAACCGAATCATTTACCCGTACTATTTTCAGAATGTCTTCATCATCCAGTTGATAAGTATTTACACTGTCTGCAATAACAATATAATTACCTGACACAGGCGCTACCAGTACCTCCCTGATATTATGGCTGTAAAACAGGCTGACCTTTATATTCCTTGCAGTACAGGACAGTGTAATAAACAGCAGGACGCAAAAATATATGGATCTGAAAAACATTATTATCAGAAAATAATCCGGTATTTATTAAAATAGAACAAAATAAACTTATATATTCGTTCAATCAAATAAAAAAACAATAATTATGACACGAAAAATTTTAGGATTACTTAGCATAGCCGTGATTTTCACAGTTATTTCCTGCAATGAGCAACAAAGCAATGACATAACGCTCACAACCCATAATGATTCTTTAAGTTACAGCCTTGGGATAAACATGGCGATGAACCTGAAGAATATGAAAGAACAGGGTCTGGATACAATAAACATTTTAGCACTGACAAAGGCAATTGAGGACACCTATTATGGTGAGCCTGAATTCAAGGATTTCCTGGCACAGAATATCATCCAGGCTCATTTTGAAGCCTTTAACCGTCAAAAGCAGGCAGAGGAAAACAAAAAATTTGAAAAGAATATCCAGATCGGCAGGGATTTCCTTGCTGAGAACAAGGAAAAGGAAGGTGTTAAGGAGCTGTCCAGCGGTATTCAGTATATTGTGATGAAAGAAGGATCAGGAGAATCCCCGGGCATCAATGACGTTGTAACAACACATTATCACGGGACGTTAATTGACGGGACAGTGTTTGACAGTTCGGTTGACAGGGGCGAACCTGTGGAATTCCCTGTGAACAGGGTTATCCCCGGATGGACAGAAGTATTGCAGCTAATGAAGCCCGGTGACAAATGGAAAGTATTCATTCCGGAACACCTGGCTTATGGCGCTAATCCCCGCCCTGGTGGTCCTATTGAACCCTATTCAACGCTGATCTTTGAAATGGAGTTGATATCTGTAAAAAAACAGCCGGAATCTGTCAATATAAATCCGGAATAAGAAATAAGAAAAAGGTGCTGAAACGAGTTCAGCATGACAAAACATTAATAATACTTAAAAATTCTTTATTGTGAATATTACTTTAAAAATATTAGCACTTGGAGCTGTACTGCTATTAATGGCAAACATTTTTGCCCAGAAAAACAAACAAATAAAATTATCTTCTGAAGAAGATACGGTCAGTTATTGCCTTGGATTAAGGCTCGCCAACAATCTTAAGAGCCAGGGATACGATATCAATATTGACATTTTCATGCAGGCATTCAAAGAGATCTATGAACGCATTGCCCCGCAGATCTCCCTTGCCGAAGCAAATACCATAGTAAACGAATACGGCCGTAAATTACAGGAACTGGTAAATGAAAGGACGAAGCTTGAAGGAGAGAAATTCCTTGAGGAGAACAAAAAAAAGAAAGGCGTGATAACCCTGCCGAGCGGTTTGCAATATGAAGTAATAAAAGAAGGAACAGGGAAACAACCCACAATAAATGATAAAGTAAAAACACATTACCACGGCACACTGATAGACGGTACTGTTTTTGACAGCTCTGTAGAAAGGGGTGAACCGATCTCTTTCCCTTTAAAGAACGTTATCCAGGGATGGCAGGAAGGACTCCAGCTTATGAAAGAAGGTGCAAAATACCGCCTTTTCGTACCATATAACCTCGCTTATAAAGAAAGAGGTGCCGGTGCACTGATAAAACCATTTTCTGCCCTGATATTCGAAGTTGAACTGATAGCTGTTGAAACGCAGGAATAAAATGAATAATGAAAAAGCAGAAAAAAAGGCATCAGGAAAAACCTGAAAAAGACAGGTCCCTGCTGTGGTTAGGAGGTATCATCCTTGCTACAATAATTGCTTATATCCCTGCTTTTTCTGCTGATTTTACCAATTGGGACGATCCTGCTTATGTAATAAACAATACCCTGATCCATAGCTTTTCCATTGAAAATATTAAGCTTTGGTTCACAGCCTGTTTCAAGGGGATGTACATCCCCCTCACATTATTCTCCCTGGCAATTGACTATTCCATATCAGGAACAGATCCCTGGTTCTATCATTTTATGAACATCCTGTTGCATGTTGTTAATACGTCATTATTGTTCGTGCTTGCCAGGCAGATGACAAACAATATCGGGATCACAGTAATAACTGCGGCTCTGTTCGGAGTACATACCTTACATGTCGAATCCGTAGCCTGGATAACTGAAAGGAAAGACGTCCTGTTCAGCCTGTTCTTCCTTGCATCACTGATAAATTATATTAAATATATAAAGATCAGTAAAAGCCGGTATTATGTCTGGTCACTGATATTCTTTTTACTGTCATTATTCACCAAGGTACAGGCTGTGCCACTTGCAGTAACACTTTTTGCAGCAGATTATCTACTTGGAAAAGATATCATGAAAAAAAACATGATCCTAAACAAGATACCATATTTCATACTTGCAATTATTTTCGGGATCATAGCTATTATTAACAGCGAAGGTCAGCAGACGGAATTTGCCTTTCATGAACGTATTGCGTTCGCTGCTTACGGCTTTACACATTATATCCTTAAGCTTATATTTCCTGTTCACCTTTCAGCCATATATCCTTATCCCCAGGCAGGCACCGGGGCTGTTCCGGCATTATACTGGCTGTACCTTATCCCTGTTTGTATTATTTTATATATCCTTTATTTATCAATTAAAAAGTCATACAGGAACATTGCTTTTGCAATAGCTTTCTATATTATAAATATCATCATTGTACTGCAACTGTTCTCAAATACATATTCCGTTATGGCTGACAGGTACAGCTACATTCCTTCGGCAGGGATATTTTTCCTTGCAGGATTTGCTTATTCACGGATCCTTGAAAAGAATTATAAATTAAAAAATACTTTAAATATTATTATAGGAGCCTGGCTGATCATACTTACTTTTGGGACGTATAGCAGGGCAAAAATATGGCAGGACAGCCTTACCTTGTGGAATGATGTTCTTTCAAAGTATCCTGCTGCATCCGAAGCATGGAATAACAGGGGTAATATTTATTTTGAAAGGGCTGAATATCAGAAAGCTCTTGATGATTATAACAAGGCGATAAATCTTAAGCCCGATCTTGTAAATGCTTATTCGAACAGGGGCTCTGCCAGAGATAAGCTTGGTGATAACGAAGGGGCTATAAAGGATTTCACCAAAGCCATAGATATGCGTCCTGATTTTGTCAGTGCATGGTCGAACCGGGGAACCTCAAAAAGTAAAATTGGCGATCTCGAAGGGGCATTAAAAGACCTTGGCAAAGCTATTGAGCTGAATCCTTTATATCCGGATGCCTATCTCAGCAGGGGTGCTATCAGGTCATTTAAGGGAGATCATGCCGGGGCTATCAGGGATTACAATGCAGTAATAAGCATTGATCCGTCAGACGCTGTTGCATATTCCAACCGCGGCATATCAAAATCGAAAATAAATGATATTACAGGCGCTTTAGCTGATTTTGACAAAGCCATTGAACTGGATCCTGATTTTCCCGATCCCTATACTAACAGGGGATTTTTGAAAAGCCGGTCAGGAGATCTGCAGGGAGCGATCAGGGATTACAACAGTGCAATAAAGATAAACCCGGAATTTGCCCAGGCATACAGAAACAGGGGAATAGCTTATATTATGACAGGGAATAAAAACCAGGGGTGTGCGGACCTGCACACAGCCTACAAACTCGGCATGAAGGCTGTAGCCGGTGAGATAAATAAGTATTGTAAATAGTTATTACTACAGGCAGACATTCCCAATCATTTAAGATTTCTTATCATCGGAATATAGATATATCCAGATATTTGTATCAATAAAAATCTTATCTTTCATTGGCTATATCTCTGTCAAATTGATAATTATCAGGGAGTGAATATTTATATTTTTTAATAGAACTGAGAAAATCTTTTCGTTGTGATTTTTTCTCATTTTTCTGTCGATGCTTAAATAGCAAATAATTATAATAATCCATCAATTCCTGTTGAAGGTACTTGGGAAGCAAATCAATATTTATTTGAAACCTATCGATTTTCATAAATTCAGTTTTATTACAAAATTTAATATTCTTTTTACTGATAGCCTAATCAGGCCTTAAATTATTGGTATAATCTTACAGTTTAAGATTAATAAACGCTAACGACCCGGCTATAAGGCTGTTGGGCAATTATTTAGCACAAACCAAATAGAGAGCTCCCAAAACCCAGCCGGAAATTTTTATTTATCTTCCATTATTCAAAAATACAAATTTTTGGGTGGGTGGCTCGCATACCACCAAACCACCATTTAATGCAGCTAAAGCCCAATGTCTTATAGCCTTTTGTTATTTGCTTTAATTTTCTATTTTAAAATCACCATTCAATTCAACAATATATTTACAAATATTGAAAAATGCTCGTTCTGTCCGTACAGGGCACATGCTATGATAGACATAATAGCCTTCCTCTTTGTGCTTCTCCAAATACCAAATAGGACAATCCATCCAAATATCTATTTCTCTATTTTCACTCATTTTGTCTTTTGAATCCACAGAAGAGTATTCATTTAAAATATTCTTAAACTTAATCCATTCTTTTGATGTAAATATTTGTCTTTTTTCAAATAATGAATATATAGTTTTATATTCTGCTGTATCTGTAATATAAATCTTTGAAAACTCTTTTATTTCTTTCATTGTTTTTGGAATATTTCTTAATCTATTTGCAAAATATGCGGAATCGTCCTCATTTATATAAGAAATAAAAGTTGTATCAATCATTTTTAGAATTTTTTTGCCAACAATTACTTTTGTAATCAAACTTATTTTATCATCTTCTTTTTCAAAGCGAAATAAAACACAAGGAGACCAATTTCTTACCCAACAAAATCTATATACATCTTTATTTAAATAGTAATTGTATAATATTGGTTCATCCATTTGATACAACATTAAATATTCTAGATGAAATGAGTCTTTAATTAGTTTATATGGATAATAAAGTATTGTAGAATCAATTGGAATTCCATATTGATTGGATATTTCATTTGATTGTACAAAACTGTAATTATTCTCTGTCTTATTACAACCAAAAAGAGATACTATAAATATGATACAAACTAAACTTCTCATAGAGTTTATTGCAAATAACGGCTACAAACAAATACTGTGACTGCTGTCAGGCAGACATTGGATTTGTTTGGTGTTGGCTGTTGGGCATTTATTTTAAAAATTGTCTTCATCAATAATAAGTTTATACTCACCATTCCAATCATCATATTTCTTAAACACCCAATATTGTCTTAATTTATAATTTTTATCTGATTTAACAGAATTATTATTTGTTATTTTATATAATATAAGCTCATTAAAATATTCGATCGTATCAGGGTGGTTTGATAATGAATACTCCATCATTTCATCAACATCGCGTAAACGTCCACGCTCATTATAAATTAAAGTATTCCATTTAGAAGGGATATTTTGATATTCTATTACCATATCTATGCTTCTTCTTTTTACAATAATTTCTTCATCCAGATTATTATAAATAACATAATCTATTTCACAGCTTTTATCACAGGAAAAACCACAGTTTAATAAAACAATTAGAAAGTAAATTAAATATTTCATTATTCATTTTTATTACAAATAAGACATACCAATCCGAGATATCCAGTAAATTTAGTATTAAAATACTTAGCCTCCCCCTTGTATATATCTTTTATTCCGTGTGAATATTTAATCCCAACAGGAAAGGACAACCATTTATTAACCATAAAATTATGCTCAACTCCAAAAAAGAGTCCTACGTCGTCATTAAAATCATCTTTTATATCACAATGATTGTCTAGTTGATATACTAATGTGTCTTCATAAATAGTACCATAATCATGCTTTTGGGCATATATTAAATTCCCTAAATAAAATCCCGGTAATAAATAAATATTTTTATTCAGTATGTTGAATTTATTAGCAAATGAAACAGTAAAATATTTCAAAGTAAGACTTGTTTCTATATCACCACTAGGGTTACCAGAAAAGTTTGTTTTTGAAATAGCATGATTCGTTTCATATGATAAACGAGAACATATAAAAACATTATTACCAAAATTAGACTCAACCATAAGTTCAGGTGCTATAAAAAAACTTGGTTTAAGTTTTGGAATATTATTATTACAAATATCAGAATTCCCCACTTTCAAATAAATTCCTATATCTGTTTGAGAAAATATCGACAGATATAATGCAAGTAATAATATTGTAAATATTACTTTCTTCATAATTAAATGCCTTACAGCCAACGTTATAGTGTTTTATGCTAAATTCAAATTTACGAAATATATCTTTAAAGAAAAAGGGTTTAAATATACTAAGGAGCAATTAAGTTGCTAAGAATGAATTTGGTATAAAACTGTGTTG
>Ga0180433_10009913_pt1 | contig 11572 bp, 11 predicted proteins | sample SS_ome_8_FD_132980 | JGI IMG/M metagenome (GOLD analysis project Ga0180433, IMG submission 132980) | Hypersaline lake sediment archaeal communities from the Salton Sea, California, USA - SS_1_D_1 metaG | ecosystem: Environmental > Aquatic > Non-marine Saline and Alkaline > Hypersaline >... | reverse complement strand
TGGACCTGGGTCGGCGGATCAGCGCCAAGCCGGTTTCGGTCACCGACTACGAGCGGGCCGACTGCCCGCTCTACCGCCGCGCCCACGAGGAGGGCATCGCCGCATGAACGCCTTCGCCGCGGCCCAGTGGGATCGTGCCGGCCGGGCGCTGGCCTCGGCCAGGCAACTGGTCGAATCGGACCCGGACTCGGCGGCCTCACGGGCGTACTACGCGGCCTTCCACGGCCTGACGGCGCTGTTTGCGCTCCGCGGGAAGACGTTCACGAAGCATTCGGCCATCCGGGCCGCCCTGCATCAGCACCTCGTCGGGCCGGGAGAATTGTCGAAGGCGTGCGGCCGCGACTACGACTTCCTCATGGACCTGCGGGAGACGGGGGACTACGGCGGCCTCGCGCAGGTGTCGGCCGATGATGCACGTCAAGCGGTTGAGAAGGCCGAGCGGTTCCTCGCGGCCGTCCGAAAGGCCTGTCCTGACGTGGGGCACGATCTGCCGTAGACCCCACGCGGCGGGCTGCGGGCTCAACAGGGTCCGACCGCACCTTGCCCCGTGGGTGCAAGCACCCACCCTACGTGCTGGCCGCGAGGCCGCTTCGGCGTGGGGTACTATCACGGGTGGTAGGGACGGCGGACTGCAAGCCACGGGCCGCGAGCCGCGGGCGGCGAGCAGCAAGGCGGCGGCAAAGGGTTGTCATCTCGACCGACCCGTCGGGGAGCGGAGAGATCTCGCCGTGGAAGGCCACGGCCCGACGTATCACCCATCCTGTCCGCACGTCATCCCCGGAAGATATGCCAGTAGCGGTATGAACAGCATCTCTTGGCAAAACTGTGGCAGTAAGTTGTCCGATAGGCAGAGTGCCAAGGCAAATTCTCAGGCCATAAGCCCGCCACCCGCGCGGTCACTATCTACGTAAGCGCTGGTCCAACTGGTTTGGCCTTTAATCGAGATTGATTTCGGCGGGTCAAAAGGCACAAAACCCTTCTCTTTCGGCCTGCATGCCTCCTCGAAAATGCAGCACCCATCGAATTTCTTGAGCAGTTTGTCATCAGACAGCAACAGGGCTCCATCCTCGCGTGGGAGTTCTGCTGGGGTGACTTGGCATGGCAGGAGGCGTTCTTGTGGATATGCGTTCACTCTATCTTTACACAGCCTGCACCGGCTAAGCCTAGCCCCGAAATGATAGAATTGGTGACCCCTGTCGCAGCGATATCGAACGACCATATCTTTACAATATTGACGGCCTATACTGTAGAGCAAGAAATCCATTTGGCATGGGCTTGCGGGGGCCGTTGTTGGGTCCGCTTTCTGCCATTCCTGCCAAACAACACGCCAAGCCTGCGCGCTTATTCGATCCATAAAACCGTACTGATAACAGAAGATATCGAGAAAGCTTGTGAGTAGTGGTACGGCAGGTACCAGTATCTTGGTTCGGAGAGCAATTTTCATGGTGTTAATGTCACTGGCCACATCTATTTGGTCGAGGGATGAGAGGTCGGGCCATACTCCCAGCTCATACATATCCCGAATAAACATATTCGCCTTCTTGCTTCCATAACCTGCGTTGGGAATACTTACGATTTCGTTTCTGATACACAGTGCGTCTCTGTTGAGCAACATGGCGAGGTCGTAAGCCTCTACATCCTTTGCCACAAGAAAGTTGGCAGCATTTCGTGCGTAGTCTAGCCGCTTATCTGTTTGAGAGAGGCGTGTCATGCCCAAAAAGCGGAGAAAGTCTGCAGGGTCATCTGCGATTTCCTGGGCGTGAAATCGTGTAGGGTCCTGCAAGTACTTCTGAAATTGCTTTTTAGGTGGTTGACGGAAGTCTTGATTGGCAGTGAAAAAACGCACCTGCGCGATTGCCCGGCTTTGCAAACCAGCCGTGTCGTTAGTTACTCGTAGGATTTCGTTGCCGTATTGGCTTAAGGCGGCAGACAGGCAATTCGCGGCAATCCTCGCTTGTTCCGTGTTGATCTTCGGATTCAGTATTTCGTCGTGATGGGATTCCCAGTATTTGTGAAATTCGGAGAAATACTGCAACTCGTCTTCGTCAAAGGTAGTGTGTCCGATGCCTTCATAAGTTTGGAAGAAGTATTCATTTAACCTGGTTAAAAAACGTTGGGCGACTTCGGTATCAGTAAGGTTTCCCCATGAAGGCGGAACGGCAATGCCGAGGTTTCGGTTGAAGGTCTCTATAAACTCGCGAACAGTAACCATTGTGCGACCCCTAATCATTTCCTTTGGAACAGGGTCAGCGGCCGTCAAAGAGCGTCTGCGTCTTGCTCTGGGCTTTGCGTTTCTTCTTCTCTGTTGATTCTTGAGCCTGGCTTCTTTCCATAGCCAGGAGAGGCGAAGGACCAGATTGAACATACTCCAACTCGTAACGCTTCTGTGCCACGCGAAGATATTTTTGCTCGCATTCAATACCCACAAACTGGCGATCCAACCGTGCCGCCGCGATGCCGGTCGTGCCGGAGCCGGTGAACGGATCCAGGACCAGGTCGTTCTCGTCGCTGGAGGCGGCGACGATGCGTTCCAGCAGGGCCACCGGCTTCTGCGTCGGATGCTTGCCGAAGACCTTCTCGTCCTTCGGCGGCGCGCCGATGTCCCACACGCTCTTCATCTGCTTGCCGCCGGCCAGGGCCTTCATCAGGTGATAGTTGAACGTGTGGCGGGCCTTCTCGCTCTTGCGTGCCCAGAGGACCGTCTCGGTGGCGTGGGTGAAGTAGCGGCAGGAGAGGGTGGGCGGCGGGTTCGGCTTGACCCACGTGATGTCGTTCAGCAGTTTCATGCCCAGCCGCTGCATCGCGAACCCCACCGAGTGGATGACGTGCATCGTCCCGCTCACCCACACGCTGCCGGTCGGCTTGACGATTCGCCGGCACTCGGCCAGCCACTGGAGGCAGAACTCGTGGTCGGCGAGCGGACCCTTGGACTTGTCCCACCGGCCCTTGTTGACCGAGACCATGCGGCCGGCGTGGCAGGTGATGCCGTCGTTCGAGAGGAAGTACGGCGGGTCGGCGAAGATGAGGTCGACCGATTCGGCCGGAATGCGGGGCAGCAGGTCCAGGCAGTCGCCCCGGTAGAGGCGGAAGCGGCGGTCGTCCGACTCGAAGTACGCCTCGGGAAGGGCGGCGGGGGTCGGCGTCTCTGCCATGCGGGTTCCTCGATACATATAGACGGTGGTTGATCGGAGACCCCGGATCAGAGATCACTTTCGGCCGCGTGTCAACGATCAAATTCGGGTGATGCGTTGGCGGGGGGCGACAAACGAGAGAGGGGCAGGAAAAAACGCGGCGTGTGCGCAGACAAGAAGCGCGGTGGGTCTCCGTACCCACCGCGCTTGACCCGCCGCGCGGAAAGGAATGAATTATCTCCCTCTCCCTTGATGGGAGAGGGCCGGGGTGAGGGTGAACGAGCCGGGTGGTCACGTGCCTCGAAGGACTTCATGGCCACGCAAGCGTGGCCATGCCATCCCCTCACCCTACCCTCCCCGCAGGGGGAGAGGGGATAAAAAACCGCGCTCAGCCGTTCTTCTCGGCGTCGGACTTCGCTTCGGCCTGTTTCTTCTCGGCCTTCGGCGTGTCGGCCTTTGATTCATCGGCTTTGGGCTGGTCGGTCTTGGCTTCGTCGGCCTTGGGGGCTTCGGCCTCCGGCGGGTCGGGCTTCTTTTGTTCGGCCTTGGCCTCGGCCGATTCGTCTTTGGGTTTGGGTTTGCGACGTTCGGCGGGTCCGGCGGCCTGTTCCTGCTTGACCTCTCGCGGGCTTTTGCGTCGGCCGGGTCCGCCGCGTCCGCGTCCGCCCCTGCCACCGCGACCTTTGCCGCCCTCCTTGTCCGCCCGCTCGGGCGGCGTCTGCTGGGTGGGCCGGGGCTTGGCCGTCGGGTGCAGGTCGGTGGAGGCCTTTCGCCGGCGTTTGGTTTTGGCGGCCTGCTTTTCGGCGGCCTCGGCCTGCTGAGCGGCCTTGTCGGCGTCCCAAGCGTACTTGCGCTGGAACTTCTCGACCCGGCCGGCCGTGTCGACGTACCGCTGCTGGCCCGTGAAGAACGGGTGACAGTTCGAGCAGACCTCGACGGTCAGGTCGCCGGCGGTGGAGCGGGTCGTGAAGGTGTTCCCGCATCCGCAGGTCACGGTGGCGTCTTTGTATTCGGGATGGATGTCGTTCTTCATTACGTCACCTCGCGGTTCGCGTTTGTGCGACGAAATCTCCGGGCCGCTCGGGCGGCCGCGAAAGAATCCTATTATACGCCCGCCGGGGAGGGATGCAAGGACGCGTTGGCCCGCCGCCCGGCGAAAGCGCGCCGGGCTCGAACGGCCAAAAGCGCGGTGGACCCGCCTCCGGCAGGTAAATCTCCGTACCCACCGCGCGACACAGGCGTACCCATCGGCGATATGCACGGCCGGGCAAGACCGGCCGTGGCACACGCACCGGCGGTCAAGCCGCCAGTGGCGCCCCTGTCGGGGGTGACCCCCTCACCCTACCCTCTCCCACCAGGGGAGAGGGATGTGAAGCGGCCGCTACCGCAGTGGCTCGACCTGCGGGCGGACGGATTGAGGCCGCTGCCGGGGCTCATTCGTATCGACGATCGGCTTCGCGGGCACCGGCTTCGGATGGGTATCCTGGACGGAGAGGTGTATGGCGTCGCCGGCCACGGCCACCCCTTTGCCGCAGATGGCCCCGCTCTTCAGCGTCAGGCCGCGGCCACTGCCAGGCGTGTCCTCGTAGCCGCTCGTGCCCCCGAGGGCCCGGCGGACGAAGGCAAGCACCTTGGCGGTGGGCACGTCCTTGGCGGGGGCAGGGTCGTCGGCGTCCGAGGCGGTCAGGACGAGGTCAGCGGCATAGCCCTCGACGAGTTTCTGCTGGAGTCCGTCGAACAGGTCCCGCCGGCCGAACAGTTCCAGCCCGACGACCTTGCCTGTGCGTGCGTCGGCGACGGCGACGCCGACCGTGTCGGGCGGGCTGAACTTGCCGAGGTCTTTGTGGACTTCCTCGAAGGCGCGTTTGGCCTTGTCGGATTCGAGCATCTCGTCGAGGCTTTCGGTTTGGCTCTCGCCGCCGAGGGCCGGGGCGGCCTCGCGGACGCGCCGCCAGACGGCGCCCTGGTCGGCCCCGCGGTTGATGGCGTCCTGGATGGAGGCGGGGGCGGCGTTGGCGGCGCCCTTGAACGCCTTTCCGCCCGCCCATCGGCCGCGCTCCACGCAGAAGACGGCGACGGCCACCTTCTGCTTCGGCTCGACGATGGTGTCCTTGCGGATGAGGCGGGTCTGCTTGCCGCCCTTGATGATCTCGCCGCTCATCAGGAAGACGTTCCGGCCGCCGGTGTTCGTGACCTCGACGGTGGGGACGCTGGCCCGGTCCATCTCGCCGACCTTGAGGTGCCCGGCGGAGAGGGTGGCGTCAAGGGTCTCCCACTGGCCCGGGGCCTGTTTGCCGGCCCAGCGGATGGGGTAGACGAGCATGTGCTTGTGGGTGCGGGGGGCCTCGACGGTCAGGCCGCCCAGGAGCCGCTGGACCTCCGGGACGTGCCCCGCGTGTGCGGCGGCGGCGAGTGCGAACGTCGCCGCCAAGGCCAGTGCGACCCATCCCGCCCGTGCCGATGCATGAGTCCGTGCCATGAGTCACCTCCTTGCCGCCGTCCGGGCGGCGCTCGGGGTTCGGAAGATTAGACGCGGGTAGGGGCCGGAGGTTCGGCAAGAATGATTCGGCGTGCGAAACGGGCCGGGCCGGGTTCGCTGGTGTAAAGCGCGCTCGGCGCCGGAAGCAATGGTGGAGGCGGTGGGAATCGAACCCACGTCCGGGTGCCCCGGCCGCGAGACCTCTACGCGAGTAGTCGGTCTATTGCGTCTCGGCCGTGGGCGGCTCCGACCGACAGGATCCGCTTTGGCCCAGCCGGGACTGGTGATTCGCCGGCGTCGCTCCCGACCGACTGGCCGGCTAGCCCGCGTGGTGACGCCCGACCCCGAACCCGCGGGCGAGTCCGGGCGGACGTGGCTGCCGCGTTTTAGGCAGCCATGCGCATGCCAGAGTTGGCATTTGTAGGTTGCCGGCGGTTTTAAGAGGGTGCCGACGACCTCTTCGCGCAGCCTCGCGTCCGTCTGGGCCCCGTCGAAGCCAGTCGCCCCCACGTGAGCCGTTCGGACGTGTTGCCTCTATAGTATAGCCCGTTTGGGAGAGAGAATCAACCCCGCCTCCCGCGGGTGGCGGGTTGGCGGGGCGGGCGTGCTTGTCACGATGTAGGATTCCGGTCGCGGCCCCAAAAGGGCCGCCCCGCACCGGATGATTGGACAGGCCTCGAATCGCCCGATGTGGTAGGATAGAAATCGAATAGGTTTGACGACGGGAGGCGCTTATGGGCAGGATTGCCACGTTCGTGACCGTTCAGAATCCCACGGACCCGGCCAAGACGGTTTCCTGCGACGCCTTGGTCGACACGGGGGCTTCTCACCTCGTGCTCCCGACCGCCTGGCGCGAGCGGCTGGGGAACCTCAAGGAAATCGGGACCGTGGACATGGAGACCACCGACCAGAAGACAGTCCAGGCCGTCGTGTGCGGCCCGGTCCAGATCCAAATGGAGGGGTTCCGGCCGATCTTCACCGAAGTGCTTTTCATCGATATGGAACCCGATGACGGCCAACACGAACCGCTGCTGGGCTACATCGTCCTGGAGCAATCCCAGGCGGCCGTGGATACGCTCGGCCAACGGCTCGTCCACGTCAAACGCCTGGACCTGAAGTAGCCGCCCGGGTCCGCGGCGAATGGACAGTGACCGGGGGAGATACCGAGTGGATCTTCCCAACTTCGAGAACGCAAACCGCTGGTGGCATTGGTTCAGCAAGCGTCCTCGCTGGCAGAAGACACTGGTTATTATTGGCCCCATCCTGGTGGTAGGAGCATGGCTTGTCCATAACCAGGTGTGGAGCATCCCACAACTTAAAGAGACCATCGGCAAGAAGGACATGGAAATTCAGAGACTTGAAACACAACTCACCCCTTTTAGAACAATCGGCCATTGAAAGGTATCCCGGGGACCAAACCGAGGCTCTGAAGCAACTCGCGAAAGACGTTTCCAAGTTGGAACCTGAATTGGAGGCGTCGCTTCAGAGAATTCATTCGTTTGAAGCCAAAATTTCAGCTTCCGTTAGGAGTCACTGGAAAAACGATATGTCCCCAACTGGCGAAAATGCGTTGGTGCCTGACAGCCAACCTGCTGCCGAGGTGCAAATTAGCCTTGCTGACGATTCTGCCAAAAAGGAACGGCTATTCCTCACCGGGTCGTTCGTACGTCTCTCCCCGTTGGAGAAGGGCATGGTGGGACTTTCGTAACGATGCCCCTTCTGGGAATCTGCCGTAACCGAACAACGACAAACACTTTTACCCTTGAGAATTTGAGTGTCACCTTTTTCGTTAACGGAAAGCCAGTGGCGTCTATTCACGCGGGACCAACAGACAAGATGCCGCTGCCTAAACAACCTGACTTGCCTCCGATCATAGAATGGGGTGGGGAAACCGCGTTTGAACCCCTTCTTCAGAAACGGCGGACGTCCACCGGCACTCCTTAGGCCACATCCGCTGTATAACGGACGGGGACTTTGCGCGTCCATGTTATATCGTGTTGGGTTTGCAGGCTGCCTGCGCTGTCCGGACCGGCTTGGCTGCCGTCCGCCGCGGACAACATTCCCGCTCCAAGAGTCGAATCTCCCAGCGCTTTCACGAAATCGCGTCGCCTCAAAACGAACCTGCCTGTATTGTTCTCAGCCAGAATGGACCAAGCCTATTTATTGTTGGGTTGACGTGCTGTCGCCGGCGGCGTCCAGGCTTTCCAGCGGCACGCGGGTCAACTGCGCATCTTCTTTATTAGCGGCGTACGAGATATAAAGATAGCCGTTATGGACCAGGGCACCGGGGTAGCTGAAACCCGACAGCTTGTGTCTGCCGGGATAGCGGATACGCTGCAGATCGTCGCCGCCGCGCAGCAGGAAGGCGCGGTCGAAATGTTTGCCATCGCGGCTCAGGGTAACTGACAGTGGGATACGTTCACGGCGGCCACTTTTGTCTTTCCATCCGACATTCGGGAAAAACCCTTCTGTTTCTATCCGGGCGGTACTCGGGTTATTCACCAGAAAGGCGGTGCCGTCCGGCAGATTTCCGGCACACTGCATCGAGTTTGAGTCTGGCATATCGGTGATGACTGTCGGGCTCCAGGATTCGCCGTGGTCAGTGCTGACCGTGGCCAGTATCCGGTAACTGCCGCCAAGGTCGCGGGAGACCACAACCAGGGCACCGCCGGCGCGCGTGAATTTGCTTGATTCACATTCCCGTCCGATATTTTTCGGCCCGCCCGGCAAGGTCTGCCATTCGGCCCGCTTCCAGCCGGTTATCCCCCGGGGGTCATCTGTATAGAGCATGGCGGGGACAATCCGGTCGCCTTCGGTCAGCCGTGCGTCCACGGCCAGGAGGCGTCCGTTTTCGAAGCGGTAGTTTGGATGCACGTAGCCGTCAATTGCCTGTCCCTGGTCATCCAGCAGGAATTGGGGTTTTGCCCAGGTCTTGCCGTCTTTACTGACCGAATATTCCGTGCGCCGCGGTCCCGGGCCGGAAAAGGCGTAGCCCTTGCCGAAATAACGGTTCTTGAATTGCACATAGGTATTACCGTCCCAGGACTTCAACTGCCAGGGGTGTGCGATGGCCGGTGCCGCGGCGGACGGCTTGACCTCGCCGCTTTTTTCAGCGTGAACGGCATCTCTGATCTTCTGCGGCTTTGACCAGGTGACGCCATCGTCGTCGCTCTCGCTGCACACGATGATGCCGTCCGCCGAATCTTCATGCTGCGGGCAGGCTTGCCGGGTGGCGATCAGTTTATCTTTGTACGGTCGCAGTCTGACACCGTGATTGAACCCTGGGCAGAAGGGAAGGTTTGAACAGCGTGCATCCGGTTCCCCGCGCTTCGCTTTGTCAGGTGCGAAAATGGTAAATGTCTCCGTGCCCGGCGCTCGTTCAAGTCCCCTCCGGTCGAGGTCCTTATGATCAAAAAGGTTTTCGGCCACTGTAAAGGGCATGGTTTCCCTCTTGTTCTTCTTTTGTTCCTTACTCGCGGCCAGTGCATTTTCGTCTGTAAGACTGAAACTGCAAACCACAAAAGCCAGCGTCCAGAACGGCAATTGTTTACGGACGATACTGTAACCGGTATTTCCCATTTGGGCCATCAGCTCGATCCCCCTGACCTCGCTTGTCGCCATGATATCACAAATCTCAAATCCGAAATCCGAAATCAAAACAGCGTTCCCTGCTCGCCCGGCCCTGACCCCTCCTCGGCCACCCGCTCCAGGAACGGGTACGTCCCGAGCAGCGGCGAGGGGACGGGCACACGCCGGCCGGCCAGGCGCGACAGAATCTGGAGCGCGTTCGCCGGCGCCTGCCCGCGGTAATGGTTGTTCGTAAAGACAAACGTTTTCTCGCTCGCGCGGGCGACCTCGCGGATGCGGCCGATCCAGTCCTCCAACTCGTCCTCGCGGTACAGGTAATCGTAGCGGGCGTCGCGGCCGGCCTCCGGGTCGAACCACGCCTCGCGGTTCCGCCCGTGCAGCCGCACGTACCCGACGGGCGAGGTGACGAAACTGGTGGGCGGCACGCCGGAGCGGCTCGGCGGCTGGTCGATGTTGCACCATCCGAGGCCGCGGTCACGCAGGAATGTGGCGGCCCGGTCGGCGGTCCAACTTGCGTGCCGGACCTCCACGACGAGCGGCAGGTCGGCGAAGTCGCTGCGTATCGCCTCCAGGTGCGCGAAGGCCTCCTCGTCGCATCGGAACGACCACGGGAACTGGACGAGGACGGCCCCGAGCCGGCCGGCCTCGCGGACCGGCTCGATGCCTCGGCGGAAGGCGTTCACCTCGTCGGGCGTCCAGGACGTCTCGCGATCGTGCGTGAACCGCTGGTGGAGTTTGAACGTGAAGGCGAAGTCCCGGGGCGTGCGTCGAAGCCAGGAGGCGGCGGCCCGCGGGCTCGGCGGTCGGTAGAACGACGAGTTGACCTCCACGCAATCGAAGAAGCGGGCCAGGTAGGCCAGGCGGTCGAACCTGCCGGACGCGGCTTCCGGGTAAAACCGACCGTGCCAGTCGTCGTACGACCACCCACTGGTGCCGACGTGAACCTCGCCGCCCGTGTTGCGTTGCGTCTCCGCCATCGCGGCGCTCCTTACGCCGCGAGGGTATCGGCAGGGGCGCGGGGAAACAAGGGGCCGCGGACAAAGACAAAGGGCGTCGACCTGCGGCAGGTATGTGTTTAGCGAGGGTTTCACAGTTGTCACCCTGAGCGAAGTTTACCCACCGAAGGCGGGCGAAGGGTCTTGCCGTGCAAAAGAAACAAAAGCAAAAACCACGGCGAGATTCCTCGGCCCGCAAGCGGGCCCCAGAATGACAACGCGAAAGAAGTACAGCGCGCCAATCACTCCGTCTCAGGCAGGCGGAGGCGCATGCCCACGTACAGGCGGGCGTTCAGGGACGAGAGGACGTCCTTATTGGCCTCGTAGATTTTGGGATACATCGCCGCATCGTGATACATCTTGCGTGCAATGCCAATGAGGGTGTCGCCCTTCTTGACGACGTAGACCTTCGGACGTTCCGCCGGCCGGGCCGCCTCCGGTTCTTCCCGCTCCGGGTCGGGCAGGACGATGCGGTCGCCGACGCGGAGGCGGGCCGGGTCGAGCCCCGGGTTCGCCTCCCGGATGGCCTGGACGTACGCCGGGTCGCCGCAGGTTTGCATGGCGATATCGTAAAGCGTGTCGCCGGAGGCGATGACGTAGGTGTTGCCCGGTTCGCCGGGCCGGCGCCTGCGGAGCGGGCCGGTGACGACCTCGCCCTCGACGCCTTCGGGCCGGAGCACGGGTCCGGGCGGATCGGCGCCGGCGACTTCTTCCTCGGTGCCGCCCGCCACGATGGTGCCCTCGGCGCGGGAGGTGGACGTCAGGTCGATCGTCTCGGCGTGCTCGCGGCGGCGGGCGGTGTCGGCAGGGCGGGTGCCGGAGGGGCCGGGCTCGGGCGTACCTGGTTCCGAAGAAGACGGCCGGCGTGACGAGGCGTCGTGCTCCCCGGGCGGGGCGTCGTCTTCGTCGGCCCCGCCGCCGCCCAAGCGATCGCGCCACCGCCGATACAGTGCCACGGGGTCGCTGTAATCTCCCTGGCCCTCGCCGGTACGCGTGACGGCCGACGGGCCGGGCGACTCATAGGTGCCCAGGTCGCTCCAGTCGCGGCTGGTGATGAAGAGGGCGCCGACGGCCAGTGCCACCAGCACCAGGACCAAAACGACTTTGGTCAGCGGCCGCATGAAAGTGCCTCGCGGCGATCGGCACCGCTGCCGAACGCTCTCCCACATGGTTATATCGGCCGGCGGGTGGCCGAGCGATTAGTTTTTTCCGGACCGTTTGCCCCAGGCCATGCGGCAGAGGACCCACGTGACGGGCACGGCGAGGAGTGCGCCGACGGCAGCAGGCCCGGCCCAGGCTGACTGCGCTTCCGACCGGGTCACGGCGGTCATCAGGCCGAGCACCACCGCGGCCCCGGGGGCCAGCAGGCTTATCGCCGC
>Ga0180433_10009912_pt1 | contig 11573 bp, 11 predicted proteins | sample SS_ome_8_FD_132980 | JGI IMG/M metagenome (GOLD analysis project Ga0180433, IMG submission 132980) | Hypersaline lake sediment archaeal communities from the Salton Sea, California, USA - SS_1_D_1 metaG | ecosystem: Environmental > Aquatic > Non-marine Saline and Alkaline > Hypersaline >... | reverse complement strand
GATAAAAGACTGTAATGGCTATTTTTATCATGATTTTGTTTTTCCCAGAATTCCCTGGGTTTTAACATGACCAATGTTAAATTGGCAGCAATCCGTTTTAATGATAATACCATATCCTTATTCAATTTCACTGCAAAAATAAAACTTAACCTAAAATCTGAAAATGAATTTTTATTCTGAATACCCGTTATATTAAATATTATTTCCCGGACATCATTGAATCAACCCCTTATCACAGATGTTTTAAAAAGTATTAAAAAATCTCAGTTATTTTTTTCATGAAGTAACTTTTCAAGTGCAAACATCTCATCTCTCAGCCGTGCAGCTTCAATAAAATCAAATTCTTTGGCAGCAGTTCTCATTAGTTTTTTAGTTTTTTCAACAGACTTTTTCAGTCCTTCAACACTCATATATTTTACAACCGGATCGGCAGCAAGGTCAGGTATCCCTTCAACACCATATTCAGCAGGCTTTTTACCGCTTCGAAATTCATAACCGATAATTTCCCGGGTAGGTTTTATTATAGCTGTGGGGATGATGTTATTCTCTTCATTGTATTTCAGTTGTTTTTCCCTCCGGTATTTTGTGGCATCTATGGTCCGTTGCATTGATTTAGTTATTAAATCGGCATACATTATAACCATGCCGTTAAGATTACGTGCGGCACGTCCCGCTGTTTGTGTCAATGACCGTTCAGAACGTAAAAATCCCTCTTTATCGGCATCAAGGATTGCCACCAGAGAAACCTCGGGCAGATCGAGACCCTCCCTGAGAAGATTAATACCAACTAATACATCAAATTCGCCTTTCCGCAACTGTTCCATTATCTCCACCCTCTCAATAGTATCGACATCCGAATGAATATATCTTGTCTTTAAACCCAGATTTAGCAGCTATTCCGAAAGTTCTTCACCCATACGCTTGGTAAGTGTTGTATCCAATATCCGTTCATTCCTGCCGACCCGTAGATTTATTTCATGAATTAAGTCATCGATCTGATTTATAGTGGGACGTACATCTATAACCGGATCAAGGAGTCCGGTAGGACGTATGATCTGCTCCACCACCACTCCTCCACACCTGGCCAGTTCATAATCAGCGGGAGTTGCACTAACGTATATTACCTGGTTTATCAATTCTTCGAATTCATTAAACTTCAACGGACGATTGTCAATTGCCGCAGGCAAACGGAATCCATACTCCACCAGAGTAACTTTTCTTGAATTATCTCCGCCATACATAGCTCTGATCTGTGGTATGGTCACATGACTTTCATCGATTATACACAAAAAATCATCAGGAAAATAATCAAGCAGGCAAAAAGGCCTTGTTCCCGGTCTCCGGCCGTCGAAGTAACGCGAATAATTTTCAATACCCGGACAGTAACCCAGTTCATGCATCATCTCAAGATCGTATTCCACACGCTCTTTTATTCTTTTAGCCTCTTTAAATTTTCCAATATCTTTGAAATATTCAATTTGTCCGGTCAAATCATCCTGGATTTGCCTTATAGCCGAATTCATCCTGGTTTTAGTAGTAACAAAAATATTAGCAGGGTAAATAACAGCCTCATCCATTTCGTTCAATGTTAATCCTGAAAATGGATCAAATGAGGAAATTTCCTCAATTTCATCACCCCAGAAAACAATTCGCGTGGCTGTGTCCGCATAGGCCGGAAATATATCAACAGTATCCCCTTTAACCCTGAAATTTCCACGGTCAAATTCCATTTCTGTTCGTGTATAAAGGGCATCAACCAACTGTCTTAAAAAAACATTACGGGAAATATGCTGCCCGGTTTCCAGGGCAACGACATTAGCATGAAAATCATCAGGATTGCCAATTCCGTATAAACAAGATACCGATGAAACAACAATAACATCTTTTCTTCCTGAAAGTAAAGCTGAAGTAGCACTCAGCCTGAGTTTTTCAATATCCTGATTAATAGATAAATCTTTCTCTATATATGTATCGGTAACAGGCAGGTAAGCTTCAGGCTGATAATAATCATAATAGGAAACAAAATATTCTACGAGGTTATCCGGAAAGAATTGTTTCATCTCTCCATATAACTGGGCTGCAAGGGTTTTATTATGACTGAGGATCAGGGTTGGTTTCTGCACGTTTTGTATTACATTGGCCATTGTAAAAGTTTTTCCTGAACCGGTTACCCCCAGCAATATCTGATATGGTTCGCCTTTCTGTATGCCCTTTGAAAGCTGCTGTATGGCTTCAGGCTGGTCACCTGTAGGCTGGTATCCTGAAACAAGCTGAAACTTCATATGAATAAAATTTAACGGCGAAGTCTGAAATATACCGGAAAATGATCACTAATCCCGCCTAAATAATTAGTACCTTCATAAGTGCGGTAAGGTATCATCTCACCATTCCGGGTAGTATTCTCCATCCAGTCGTGATGAAAAACATAACCTCTCCGTTCAATACACCTGAACCCTTTATCATCAAGTAAACCCTGATTTACGATCAAATTATCAAACATTTTCCGGTCTCCCTGATAGTTATAGGATCCTCTGTCTGATAAATCTTCCGGAATCATGAGATTAACCAGTCCTGCATTATTTGCAGAATTGCCGGCATTGATAATTTTTCCCAGACTGGAATCTGCGGGTTCGTCATTCATGTCTCCCATAATTATGATATGGGATTGCGGACTGACAGACATGACAGAATCAACTTTATTTTTCAATATCCTTGCGGCTGTCAATCGCCTTGCCTCGGTCTCCCTGACTCCGCCGATGCGGGAGGGCCAATGATTAACGAATACATGAAATTCCTCCCTGTTACGTGTATAACCTTTTACATAAAGAATATCCCTGGTTTTATAACCGGGGTCATTTTCAAACCTGACCGGCACAGAAAAATGATCAATAACTTTAAATTCTGCAGGACGATAGATCAGGGCACAATCAATACCGCGTATATCCGGACTTTCATAATGAATTAAATCATATTTACCTAATGCCAGCAAATCGGTAAAAATAAGATCCCTGACAACTTTTTTATTTTCAACTTCACATAGTCCCACAATTTCAGGAAGGTCGCCTTCATTTATCGAACTGATAACCCTGGATATATCATTCAGTTTTTTTTGATATTTCACCATGTTCCAGTTTCTTGCACCATGGGGAGTATATTCATCATCCTCTTTGCCAGGCTCATCTTCCATGTCAAATAAATTTTCCACATTATAAAATACAACGGTCATATTCCGCTGTGCGGCATAACGCCATGGAGAGCAGGATAGAACAAATAAATATACCAACAGGCATAACAGCCGGTACAGCCCTTTTAATTTAAAATATTTTCTTAATCTTTTCATTACAATTTAATAAACATAAAATTATTTTGTAGCCTTTATTTATATAACGCTAAATTTCCTTTCCGATTGTCACTTCATAATAATCAGTCACTAATGTTGCCATCATGCCCGCATTAATTGCCGCCTGCATTCCCGACGCCCCATCCTCAAAAACCTGGCAAACATGAGGTAATACATCCATTCTTACAGCACATTTAAGGAATGTCTCCGGATGAGGTTTAGGATGTGTCACATCTTCCGTGGAAACAAGAATATCAAAATATTTATTTAGACCCAATATCTCAAGTGACTTCCATGCAAGTCTTCTGTGACCCCCGGTGCCAACTGCCATGGGCAGCACAGAATGGTACTTAATGACTAATTCAACAACCGGTTCTACGGGCTTCATTTTATGCATAATCTTTTCATATTCCCTTTCTTTCCTGAATCCGGTTTTATCAGGATCCATATTTGTTCCGAACATTTCATTCAGCTTTCTGATAGTATCTATTGCCGGTATTCCCGCAAGAGTTGCAAATAAAGCAGGAGTAAATTCAATACCATATTCTGCAAGAATATTCTTATAAGCCATAAAGTGTACCGGCATTGTATCGGCTAATGTACCATCAAGATCAAAAATCAAAGCTTTTGCTTCCGGTAATATTTCTAATTTTTTCACAAAACACTATTTTAGATTTAAAAATGAGTCCGCTACGATTACTATTCTCCAGTCATCAAATTTCAAAAACAAATAACAAAATATTAATTCAACATTTTATTATCTTACCACTTTTGGGAGAAAAACTCAAAATTATAATAAATGTCAAATTCACATAATTCTTTTAATATTAAAGAAAATTTATCAAATTTGTTCAGTTAATATTAACAAATAATTACGAAACACGAATATCATAAAAAAATGCATGACATTAAAACAGCCGGATTTTTGACATATTTATAAATAAACAAATGAATCCCGAAACTTTACTTTATACTTTGCCTCAATGGCTAATATTTGCATCTGTTACTGCAAGTATTTACGGATGGTTCGAACAAAAAAAAGTATTCAGGATTATAGGTCCGCTTTTACTGATTTTTCTTGGAATATTTGCTTTGTATGCCATTATTAGCGGTTATTTCGCAGCATATTATTATCTTACTCCGGAAGAAATTATGAATGAGGAACTGGCTGAGGTTGTAGTTACGGAAATCCCTTTTCAGGCAAAATTATTTCCGGCATACATTAGTTTCCTTTTTTCGACATTATTTGCAATTCCTGCTCTTATCCTTCAGCTTAAAAACAAAAAACTAAAAAATCTATTTATAATTACAGCAGATTTGATTGCTTTAACAGGATTTTTTATAATTGTGGGAGAATTGCAGGTTATGAATTAATAAATGTAATCCTGCATTAATTATTTTTTATCTTGCAGGTTAGGAAGAACGAACAGATATAAAACAGGTTAAAAACAAAAAGTTATGAATCCACAAGCTGAAGAACTCAACAAGATCATCAGGCAACAAAATCCATTTGTTTATGAAGTATTATCTGAAAGAGGTAAAAACATCTTTTTTCCAAAGAAAGGGATACTGGGTCAGACTGCCGAAGCAAAAGGTACAAAAATAAATGCAACTATCGGAGCGGCAATAGAAGACGATGGTTCGCCAATGAGACTGGAATCCATAGCTTCGAAAATCGACCTTGATCCTTCACTTGTTTTTCCTTATGCTCCCAGTTTTGGCCGGCCTGACCTCCGGACAAAATGGAAAAGTATGATATATGATAAAAATCCCTCACTTAAGAAACATGAAATAAGTCTTCCTGTTGTAACAAGCGCATTGACTCATGGGATCAGCATGGCAGGATATCTGTTTGTCGATCCCGGTGAAGAAATAATAGTTCCCGGTTTATTCTGGGGAAATTATAATTTAATACTTGCAAATGCATACGGAGCCCGGCTGAATAAATTCAACCTGTTTAAAGATGGAAGTTTTGATCTGGATGCTTTCAGAGAAAAATTAAACGCCGGCGGCATCGGGAAAAAAATTGTTTTGCTTAATTTTCCTCATAATCCTTCCGGTTATACTATTACTAATTCGGAAGCCGAAGAGATTGTCAATATAATTAAAGAATCAGCCGAAAAGGGAAACAAAATAATTGTGATAACCGATGATGCATACTTCGGGCTTGTTTATGAAGAAGGTATCTATAAAGAAAGCATTTTCAGTCCCCTAAGCAATCTGCATAAAAACATACTTGCCATAAAAATTGACGGTGCTACCAAAGAAGATTATATATGGGGTTTTCGGATAGGTTTTATAACTTACGGTATAAAAAAAGGCAGTAAAGAATTATATGAAGCACTGGCTTCCAAAACAGCAGGAGCCATACGTGGAAATATCTCAAACTCTTCCAACCTTTCCCAGTCTCTGCTTGTCGCTGCATTCAACAGCAGTAATTATCCCCTACAGAAACAAGCCAAATATCAGATCATGAAAAAAAGGTATAAGGCGGTGATTAGTGCTCTTCAAAACGAAAAATATAAAAAATACTTTACAGCTCTTCCTTTTAATTCCGGCTATTTCATGTGCATCCAACTGAGTGGCGACCTCCAGGGGGAGGAAGTCCGACAGGCATTGATAAAAAAATATGATATCGGCACTATCAGTATCGGCAAAATACTAAGACTCGCTTTCTCATCAGTTGCAGAAACTGATATACCCGAACTTTTTGAAAGCATTTACAAGGCCTGCAGCGAAATTAAGCCATGAGGTTTTCATCCCTTATGATCATCAATATAGCTGAGTGAGGGAGAATAATATATTTTTCGTTGTTAAACTCAATCTCATAACCGCTTTTATTCAGGTAAACGGCCAAATCTCCTCTTTGAGCCTGGAGAGGGACATATTTTACATTGTCCTGCTTCTGTTTCCATGCCTCATCCTCTTCCGTAATTGCAGGTATAGGATAACCAGGACCTACTTTTACTATATAACCACTCAGAATTTTCTCACCCTCCTGCACAGTCGGGGGTAAATACAAACCTGTTTTGGTTTTGCTGGAAGGAATCTTTGGTTTCACAAGAACCCTGTCTCCAACCATAATAAACTTCTCAAGATTTTTTTCTTCAATTACCAATGACATATCAACTATATTACTTTTCACCGACAAAGATACAATATTCTCATTTCTACAAATAATCTGACTGAATGATTACATTATAAACATTTCCAAAAATAAATAGTGCTCGTCAATAAAGTCGGGAGTTTTGTTTAGAAAGTTAGCTAACAGACCTTCAAATGTGAGTTTACTAATCGTTAATGACCATTTTGAAGGCAAGCCCTCCTGAATAAACCATGAGGACAAAGCATAACGCAGTCAGCATACCTTTTGACAGACTATAAATAATTCAGAAAGATAAAAATACACTCGTGTTACAATTTGGGCTAAAGCCCTGTTAATATATATTTATTTATTACCCCGGCCTTAATGCCGGGGCTAAAAATACCTTATCAAATAAGGGCTTCAGCCCAATAAATATTTTTTTTACCCGGACAGTAGTGAAAAAAAATAAAAAAATGATAAAATTTTTAGTACTATGTATTGCATGGTATTATTTTTTATTTATATATTTGCATAACAAATAACAAGGTAAAAAATAGTACATTTTAAAAAAAAGTTCTATAAAAGTGTAACGATTACAAAAAGTATGCGTCTTAAAACTGAAATGAATTAATTAATAAGAATAATAAATAATAATTAAACGAAATAATAAAATTATGGTCAGAGTAATAAATAAAAAAATCATGAAAACAAAAAACAGTGTTAAAATCATTCTCATGAAGTCATTAGCAATAGCTATAGTACTAACTTTTACAGGTGTTACAGCCAGTGGTCAGAAAATTTTAAAAGCAAGCGATGATGTTACAGGCAATGAGCTGTTATTAGCTGCAACGGACATGGTAATCGGACAGAACAACAGGGAAATATCTAACGAATTGCTTTCCTGGAATGCTTATTTATCTGCAGAAAATGAAACAGCCCTTGAAGTAGAAAATTGGATGATAAGTGAAAACCATTTTAATTCACCTTCTCATCTCGAAGTAGCCTTGGAAAAACCTCTTGAATTGGAAGGATGGATGAAAAATGAAAATCTATTTTATTCAATAATTTTCCTCGAAGTTGAAAAAGAAGAAGCAATGGAAGTTCAAGACTGGATGCTTGACAGCAAGCTATATGAAAGCAGCGATGAGAAAACAGAAAAAAAAGAAACAATAAAACAAAAAAGCACAAAGTCAGGCAGTAAAAAGTGTCGTAAAAAACATTTCGGGACCAGGACCTTCTTGCTGAGCGAAGTTAAAGACCCTGAACTTAAAGTTGAGTACTGGATGCTGGACTATCGTATATGGAACGGAAAATAAAAATATTAAGCCATGAAAACATGCAAAGCCGGGATATAACTATTCCGGCTTTTTTAGTAGCGGTTGTGAATATCAGTTAGCACTTCGTACCCCGTTGGGGTTACTAAAATTGTATGTTCAAACTGTGCTGAAAGTTTATTATCGATAGTCCTTGCAGTCCACCCATCACCCTTATCAATAACAGTAGCAGCTCTGCCCTGGTTTATCATCGGCTCTATAGTGAATATCATTCCGGGTTTCATAACAGGACCTTTATTTCTGCGTGAAGTATGATCTACCTGAGGTTCTTCATGAAATTCCAGTCCCACACCATGTCCGCAGAATTCATATACAACGCTGTATCCCTGTGCCTTGGCATAGCGGCTGATAACAAATCCTATATTACCAAAATGATTGCCCTGATAAACTTGCTGAATTCCGAGATCAAGGCAATGAAGGGTTGCATCAATAAGTCTCTCAGCCTCCGGAGATACTTCTCCAACCGTAAACATCCTTGAAGTGTCGCCGTAATAACCATCAAGAATAGTAGTAATATCTATATTAAGAATATCCCCTTCCTTCAGTATAACTTTCTCAGAAGGAATTCCATGGCATACAACTTCATTAGGTGATATGCAGGTGGCTTTGGGAAATCCATTATAACCCTTTGGTGCAGGCGAGGCATTATTTTCAAGTATGAATTTCTCAATTTTATCATCGATATATCCGGTAGAAACACCCGGTTTAATAAATTGTGCAGCATAATCCAGCGTTCTGGCAGCCAGCTTACAGCTTTTTCGTATTCCTTCAGTCTGTTCGGAAGATTTTATAATAATTCCACTCATGATCAATAATTAAAATGAATACAAAAATGGTTAAATACAATTGTATTTCAAAACCTACTGATAAATTTGCAGAAAAAACTTATATGAAGCATTCAAATAAACTTTCGGTCAAATCATACTTCATAAATCGCTTCGGGGAGCTTTCCACCTCTTTCATGTTCTGGCAGATGCAGGAAATAGCATGGGAACATGCCAACATCCTTGGCTTCGGATATAATCAGCTAAAAGAATTTAACCAGTTCTGGGTGCTATCAAGATTACTCGTAAAAATTTTCCGCAGGCCTTTATGGACGGAAAATATTACACTGGACACGTGGTCACGGGGAACTGACGGTTTTTATGGGTACCGTGACTTTGATTTTATTGACAACAACGGCAATAGTATTATTCAGGCTACGAGCAGTTGGCTTATACTGGACTCCCAAACCAGACGAATTATAAGACTTGCAAATTTCAGGGAATTCCCTGAATACAGCGAAAGTATTTTAGGCACCAACCCGTCGAAGGTAAAACCACCCTGCTCAGATAAAAATACTGAATTCACACCTGTACTTTTTAACGAGATCGATATAAATCAGCATTTTAACAGTGGAAGGTACCTGGAAAGAATTATCGACAGCTATACTTTTGATTTCCACAAAAAATATACGCTGGCAGAGTTTGAAATAAATTTTATAAAAGAAGGAAGGCCTGCTGACAAATTAACAGTAATAAAGGAGCAAGCGAACGATCATACTCATCTTTGCAGCGTAACCCGTGAATCCGATCCTGCTGACCTTATACGGGCAAGACTGGTATGGAGGAAAAGGTGATATATAATCTTCAGCAATAATAATTATACCTAAATATCTGAAGTGGGATCGTCATGAAGTTCTATAGTGTGCGTTAATATTGGGAAGGGGAATAATTATAATTTTCCGGTTACCAACAACCTGCTATACCATATTAATTTGTAAGTAAATTCAATACCTTTTCTATTTTTTCATTCATGGGCATATTACCGTCAATCCAGTGAATTTTGCTTCCACGTTTTTCCATGCCCCTGAACCATGTCATCTGTCGTTTTGCAAACTGATGAATCGCTATTTCCAGCTTTTTGAACATCTGCCGGTATGACAACTCACCTGTTAAGTAAAGCGTAAGATATTTATATTCGAGCCCGTAATAAATAAGCTGACGGGGAGTCAGTCCCGACTCCATCAAATACCTTACCTCTTCTAACATACCTTCTTCAAGTCGCTGCTTTAATCGTTCCGTTATCCTTTGTCTCCGGGTATCCCTGTCAAATTTCACGCCTATATTCAGGCTGTTGATTTCCGGCATATAAATATCCATTGGGGGATTATCACGGTAATATGACTCGATCTCAATTGCACGGATTGCCCTGCGTCTGGTTTCGACATCCGTTTTGTTATGTAGTCTGGGTTTCAGGTGGCTCAGAATATCAATAAGCTCCTCCTTTGTTTTTAATTCCAATTTTTTTCGCAATTCCTGATTCCGGGGAACATGTATAAGTTTATAACCTTTCAGTAAAGCTTCCAGGTACAATCCACTTCCCCCGCACATCAGCGGGAATTTGTCCCTCGACCATAGATCTTCAAAAACCTCAATGAAATCCGATTGAAACCGATAAACATTATAATGCTTCCCGGCATCTTCAATGTCTAACATATGCACGGGAATCTTAACATCATTCACTATATAATCGTTGTAATCCTTACCTGTGCCTATATTCATGCCCCGATAAACCTGCCGTGAATCGGCTGAAATTATCTCGCCATTAATCCTTGCGGCTATCCGTGATGCCAGTCTCGTCTTCCCCGACGCCGTGGGGCCAAGAATTGTTAAAAGGTTATATTTTCTTTTTCTTTCCTGCATATAATCAGTTCATCAAAAATGCCGGCAAATTTCAAACAACAAAGCAATCATTAAGTAATCCTCATAATTTAAGGATAATCTGCAATAAAATACAATTAGCCGTCAGCCTTTCCTGTCCGCCTGAAATAATGCAATGAATCGCCCCACTCCCCATAGCCAATCTCATTGCCAGCAAGATCTAAACGTACCTTAGTGCAATTTCTGCACAATTCCTCATCTTCATCCAGGCATGGCTTATCTTCATAAAGCAGGTACTCTTTACGATATTTATGCGGTGTAATATTTGGCATTATAACATTTGCACCGACAGCCAGTGCTTTTTCCCTTCCCAACGGATCAATAGCCTGCAAAGCAGTAGTAGCTGCAATATTAATATCAGGCATTAACAGTCGCAGTGCAGCAATCATGTTCAATGCCAGCTCAAATCTCTCTTTTTTACTATTAAGAAGATACCGGTATTCATACAATGGAGTTTGTTCATGCTCAATATATGGTCCCATACCGCACATGTCAATATCAATATCCTTAAAAAATAACAGATCACCTGCCAAATGCTCAAGAGTCTGAAACGGAAGACCTATCATCACTCCTGTTCCTACCTGATAACCGGTTTCCTTCAGATTAAAAAGAGCTTCCACTCTATTTTTGTATGAATGTTTTTCATTGTTGGGATGTATCTTATAATATAATTGCTCATCAGATGATTCAATGCGCAGTAAATACCTGTGAGCACCGCTTTCTCTCCATCTCAGAAATGTTTCCCGGCTTTGCTCACCACAACATAAAGTAATGCCAAGTTCATTATTTGAAAGTTGTTTTATCTTTTTCAGCAAATTGTTTACACGGTTCACGAATGCAGGGGATGACAATTCCCCTGACTGGAGCACAACAGAAGCAAAACGGTTTTCCCAGGCATAACGGCACACTTCAAGTATTTCATCATCAGTAAGATTGTAACGTCGTACAGATTCGTTGCTTTTCCTTATACCACAATATAGACAATCCTTAGAACAAACGTTCGAAAACTCAAGTAATCCCCGAAAATAAACTTTATTGCCAACTACTTCATTTCTTATCTCCCCAGCCTTTTTAAAAAAAGCCCTCCTTTCATCTCCTTCAAGACCCAGAAG
>Ga0180433_10009910_pt1 | contig 11573 bp, 11 predicted proteins | sample SS_ome_8_FD_132980 | JGI IMG/M metagenome (GOLD analysis project Ga0180433, IMG submission 132980) | Hypersaline lake sediment archaeal communities from the Salton Sea, California, USA - SS_1_D_1 metaG | ecosystem: Environmental > Aquatic > Non-marine Saline and Alkaline > Hypersaline >... | reverse complement strand
TGCCCTATTTTGTCATGCAGGTAACTTATCTTTCTTTTTTTCCAGTCCCCGCTGAAAGAAGGAAGAAGGACATCCATCAAATCATCAAGCGCTTCAGGCTCAAATACAACAACATAAGTTCCGGAATCTATTTTTCTTGGGTTTTTTGTTTCCTTTGCCCTCTCAGCAGCAAGTTCCCCTATTTTGTAAAATTCATCAATATCAGGAATACTGGAAAATGCATTTGAAAAAAAACCGAATCCGTTTTCATCCATCACTTCAACGCCTGCCTGTATGCTTGTAGTCTCGCATTCACCTGAAAAGCCGCCTGTATTCTCAATTGAAATATAATCTGAATCTATTCCAATGCTTATCTGTGCATTTCCTGAATATTTTTCAGCGCCTTCCTTTACCTTTTCGAATATTCCCTTAAGCTCCTTTGCATCCATCTGCTTTATCTTTTCATCTTCGAGCTTGATTCTTGGATAATCTTTCTTCTCCGGAAAAGAAAACTTTGGCCTTGGGGAGTATTTTGCAAGATTTTTTGCTATCTGCGTAGATTTTTCCACATCATTGCGGGTTTCAGCATATGAAAAGCCAAGCCCCCCATTCTCAACCACTCTTATCCCATAGCCTTCAGAGCTTATGTCTTCCCTTCTTTTAAGTGCCTTGTTGGAATATGAAAGCGATATTGACCTGCCCCTGCTGAAGAAAATCTCCCGTTCAACCATGGTTTTTTATTCTTATCCTGACCTTTTAAAACCTATGGAAACCAAAAGACTTTTCACTGCTGTTGAATTGCCTGGAGAATTAAGGAAAAACATACACGAATTTGCAAAACAGCTGGAGCAGGACGGCATAAAACTTGTTGAAGAGCACAACCTTCACATAACAATGAAATTCATAGGTGATGTTCCTGAAAACAAAGTTGAAGAGATTGAAGCCAGATTATCAGAAATAAAATTCAATGAGTTTGAATGCACTGTAAAAGGGGTTGGTGTATTCCCAAGCCCTGATTACATAAGAGTTGTATGGGTTGCACTGCATTGCAAACAGCTTACAGAACTTGCCAATTCGGTTATTTCAAAGCTGGAAGGAATAGGAAAGCCTGAAAAGAGAGGATTTTCAGCACATCTTACAATAGCACGGGTAAAAAGAAAACTTGATTTGAATAAATTCCTTGCAGAAAACAAAGAAAAAGAATTTGAGAGCTTCAAGGTTAATGAGTTTGCGCTTATTGAAAGCAGATTAACTCCTGAAGGCCCTGTTTACACAAAAATAAAGTCATTTCCTTCCGGCTAATTTTCTTTGTGCAATTGCACGTACTGCCTTGCAGTCAGATGCCATAAGCCTTGGTACAAGGTCAGGCTGGAATATTCCTGTTGCTGCTGCTACCCTGGTCTGCTCGTCTTTTGCTGTAAGTGCTATATCAAGGAGTTTATGCTGGTCCATTCCTGCCTGTTCAACTTCATCCCGTACTACATTTCTTCTTCTGAAAGTTGCCGGGCTGGAAAGTGCAGCTGCTTTTTGTTTTCCAAGCCTGGAGACATCAGGATGTCTGGAAAATTGAAGTGCTGGAATCAATTTGGGGTCGCTAATGCTCTGGACTGCTTCCATCCTTACTGAAGAGAATGGTGATGTCATTGCAAAGCGAAGCATCTGGCCCTGGCTGTCCATGTGTATTCTGCTTAATTCGTCCATTGCCCTTGCCTCTGCCCTCCTGAAACTGTCTTCGGGCCCTCGCCCTACAATCCTTCCAAGTTTTTTTACTGCTTTTTCTCTGCTCATATAGTAACACCAAAAATAATTAGTGGGAGCTAAAGTTAATAAAGGTAATTATCAGAAGTTTTTCCATGAGAGGCACAATTTCTGTTCTTATATTGGGATTTTTATTGGTATTCGGCTGTGTTGAGGAACAAGCTGGCTCCGGAATAGAAATACCTGAAGTTCCGGATTTTCAGGAAAATGAAGAAGAGATTGAAATGGAGAATGAAAGCGAAGATCCGGAAATTGCGGTAGATGAAAAAAGTGAATTTACTGACAATGGATTTTCAATTGAATATCCTGAGTCATGGCAGGATGTTGAAACAGATGAAGAAAGCAGCATCCTGAATAAAGGCTACGGCTATTGTGCACTTGCAGTGAATAAATTCGAATATTTTACCCCAAATCTCCTGAAACCTATTGTTGAGGATTACTTGGATGGTGTTAAATGGGACGGAAATACCTATGAAGGTGAATTTTCAGAAGGTGAAACTGAATTCCATTCAAAAAACAGAATGATATACTGTGATTGCGCAACTTATCTTTTAAGCATTGGGTGTGCTAAAGACAATTTTGATTATGAAACTGCCGATAGGATTCTTGATTCTGCAGAATGTTCATGTGCTTTTCCTGATGCAGGCGGAAAAGGAAAGGTTGGTTTAGTGGTTACTCCTCCCGATGGAGATACCTTTATGGAAACCTACTGCATGAATATGAGGGAGGCAAGGGTTGCCGGGGCTACATATACACATATGTATTTCCCTTGGGCACAGATCGAAAAAACAGAAGGAGATTATAACTGGACTGTTCCTGATTATGTTGTTGAAGTAAATGAACTAAATGATATGAAAATGTCTGCTGTTGTTTCAGTTATTTATACCAACCAGATAGGGGAACTTCCGGAAGATGTTGAATTTACTCATCTTAAAGAAGAAAAATTCAAGGAACGCTTTTCTGATTTCATGATTGATTTTATTGGCAGGTACAAGGATACGATAAAATATTTCGAAATAGGAAATGAAGTCAATATTTATTTTCAGGAACATCCGGATGAGGTGGATGACTTCAAAGAATTTTACGAATATGTTTATGATGAAATAAAGAAAGAACATCCTGATGTTGAAGTAGGAACAATATTCGCCTATCATGCTGCAAAAGAGACAGATACCGAGCATATTATTGAAGAGCTTGCTGATATAGGCGATTTCAATGCATTCACCCTTTATGTCCATGGAGAGAATTATGCATTTAACAGGGACGTGGATGATGCTGATGGATTTTTCGATGAGATAGAAGATATTTCAGACAAACCATATATCATTACCGAAACCGGCTGGAGCACATCTTCCATGCTTAAATCAGATGAGGAAAAACAGGCAGAGTATGTAGGTAAAACGTTTGAAATATTTAAAGAGAAAGATGACAGGATGGAAATGTTTGCTTATTTCTGCAGCAATGACATAAGTGAAAAAGAATGCGGAAATGCTGCTGAAAGTTTCATAAGCGAAAGCATGGGTGACGATATCAAAGAGACAACATACTGGGCCTATTTCGAGGAATTTATCTGTACTTTAGGCCTCAAGGATGTTGACAATAATGCAAAACAAGGATGGAACGAATGGATTAAGGAAACAAAGGAATATACTGGAGTTGGTTAGGCAACTTTTTCAGAAACACCGAATAATTCTTCTGCTTCCTTTGCTTTTACATCTTTTCCCTGATTTTTAAGCTCTTTAACGGCCTTTATTGCAGGCTCTTCAACCAATTCATCAAGACCGTAATCTTTTGCAGTTCTTGCTGCGGAATAATATCTTTTTCTTCTCAAATCCTTGTGGTATGCTTTCACTGCTGCTTTCTTCATTAAATCGAAAAGACCATGTTTCTTTGCTGCTTTTGCTGCTTTATGGTATTTGTACCTTTCAATCAGACCTTCAACAGCCATAACTGCGCATTTTTCCCTTGCTTTTTCCTTTCCAAGATCTTTTGCAATCTCAGCACTGACCAGCTGCCTTTGGATTTTGCTGAATGTTCTTATTTTTTTGGACCCCCCTGCTTTTCTTGCAGTCGGGCTCCTATTAATTAGTAACATAACAGATATCTTTATGACACAATGTTAAAAAGAGTTACCCTGCCTGCTCCCTTTTCTCAAGCTTCCTCTTTATAGACTTAAGTGAAACGAAGCTGTCCCTTTCCATTTCATCAAGACGGAAGGAAATCAATGTTTTCTGCTCATCAAGACGTGGAATCAAAACGAATTCAAGCGCATTGACCCTTCTTTTTGTTTTTTCAATTTCAAGAATAAGCCTTTTGATTGCAGTTTCTGTTTCAGCAAGCTTGATAACCATTGCAAGAATCTCATCGAATTCCTCTACAGCATTGTCTATCTTGGCGCTTGTCCCTGCAACGGAATAGCCGGGCAGTCTTATGAATTTCTTATGCTCCATCTCAGCATTTATCGTAGGTATTTTCACACCCATGACATTTTTAACTTCGATATCAAGGTCGATATCCTTCCTTAAATCAAGAGAAACCTTTTCCAATTGCTGGACGGTGTGATAAAGCTGGGCAACTGCAAGAGAACGGTAGCCTTTTGCCATTTTTCCTGCAAGTTCACCGCGCAAATCCTTTGCCTTCTTAAGTATTTTAAAGAATTCAAGGATTAGAGCATCCCTTTTCTGCTTGAGGAGCTTATGGCCCTTTTTAGCCAAAGCTATACGCTCCTTTGTCTTTATGAGCTCCATCCTTGTCGGATTTACATCTGTTGCTGCGGCCATAATTTATCTACTCCTTTTTCTCTTCTTTTTCTTCTTCCTTTTCTTCCTTGACTTCTGGAAGGTATTTCTTGATGTATTCCGTCTTGACTCTCTTAAGCTCCTCTTCAGGAAGTATCGAAAGAAGTTCCCATGCAATCTCAAGTGTTTTTTCAATTGTCCTGTCTTCATACGCACCCTGCTGGACGAATTTCTTTTCAAATTCATCTGCAAGCTTAAGGAATCTCCTGTCTGTCGCACTAAGCGCCTCTTCACCTACAACAGCGCTCAGGCTTCTTAAATCCCTTCCTGAAGCATATGCCGAATAAAGCTGGTCTGAAACACCCTTATGGTCTTCCCTTGTCTTTTCAGGACCGATACCCTTGTTCATAAGCCTTGAAAGAGAAGGCAGGATATCAACAGGCGGGAAGATATTCTTTCTGTGGATGTCCCTGCTCAGGATAATCTGCCCTTCTGTAATGTAACCTGTAAGGTCCGGAATAGGATGCGTCTTGTCATCTCCGGGCATTGTCAGAATCGGGAATTGCGTAACAGAACCCTTTGCACCTTTTACACGTCCCGCCCTTTCATAGATAGTAGAAAGGTCAGTATACATGTAACCGGGATAACCTCTTCTTCCTGGAACCTCGTTTCTTGCTGATGAAATCTCACGGAGAGCTTCGCAATAGTTTGTAACATCCGTAATCAAAGTAAGAACATGCATGTCGTGCTCATAAGCAAGATACTCTGCTGTTGTCAATGCAAGCCTCGGAGTAATCAAACGCTCAACTGAAGGGTCATCTGCCAGGTTAAGGAACAGTACGGCATTTTCCAATGCTCCTGTTTTTTCAAAGTCACGAATGAAAAATGATGCTTCTTCGTGCGTAATACCTACGGCAGCAAATACAACTGCGAATTTCTCTCCAGTTCCTCGGACTTTTGCCTGCCTTGCAATCTGAACTGCAAGCTGGTTGTGAGGCAAACCTGCACCTGAGAAAATAGGGAGCTTCTGTCCCCTTACAAGAGTATTTGTTCCATCAATTGTTGAAATACCTGTCTGGATAAACTCAGAAGGCTCTTCACGCGAATAAGGATTGATAGGCAGGCCGTTGATATCCAGCTTTTCATCAGGAATTATCTTCGGACCTTTATCACGAGGTTCACCAAGGCCCGTGAATGCACGTCCAAGCATGTCGCTGCTCAATCCTATTCTCATAGTTTCTCCAAGAAAACGGACAGAAGTCTGTGTTGTGTTGATACCTGATGTAGGACCGAAAACCTGCACAACTGCCGCAGTCTGGCTTACATCAAGAACCTGCCCTTTTCTTCGTTCCCCGCTAGGAAGCATAATTTCAACTATTTCATTATAACCTACTCCTGAAACGTCTGAAACGAATACAAGAGGACCCGCAATCTGTGTAATTGTTTTATATTCCTTCATCATGATCACCTCGATTTAATGAGCTTTTCAAACTCATTCTCCATCTCTTTCTGCAGTTTTTCAAACTCTTTCATCTTGTCTTCAGGAATCTCCCTCATTCTTCCGATTTTCTTTACTGATTCCAGCTCCTGTATTTTCTTGAGCTGAACACCAAGGTCAAGAGCAGAGTTTGACCTGCTGTTGAACATAAGAATTGTCTTAAGCATCTGGTGCTGCTTCTCCAGGCTGCATCTTGCATCAACATCGCTGAATGCATTCTGCTGCAGGTAGTCTTCCCTTAGCATTTTTGTTACAAGAAGAACTGCCTGCTCTTTTTCAGGAAGAGCATCAGGACCCACAAGCTGCACAACTTCCTGGAGTTCTGCCTCTTTCTGCAGAAGCACCATTGACTTTTTGGTAAGGTCAGGGAAATCAGATGAAATGTTTTCCATAAGCCATGGTTCAAGACCTTCCTTGTACAATGAATAGCTCTTAAGCCAGTTGAATGCAGGGAAATGTCTCCTATAAGCAAGTGAAGCATCAAGTGCAAGGAACACTTTCGTAACACGCAAAGTATTCTGTGAAACAGGTTCTGAGATATCACCACCAGGAGGCGAAACTGCCCCTATAACTGAAACAGAACCGTATCTTTCATCGCTTCCAAGACATCTTACTCTTCCGGCTCTTTCATAGAATTCTGCCAGCCTCCTTGCAAGATAAGCGGGATAACCTTCCTCACCGGGCATCTCTTCAAGTCTTCCACCAATCTCACGCATAGCTTCTGCCCATCTTGAAGTCGAGTCTGCCATCAACGCAACATCATAGCCCATGTCCCTGAAATATTCCGCCATTGTAATTCCAGTATACACGCTCGCTTCACGTGCTGCTACAGGCATGTTCGATGTATTAGCAATAAGAACAGTCCTTTCCATCAAAGGTTTTCCTGTATTCGGATCGATAAGTTCCGGAAATTCCTTAAGCACATCAGTCATCTCGTTTCCTCTTTCACCGCATCCGATATATACAACGATTTGCGTATCGGAATATTTAGCCAATGAATGCTGTGTGACTGTTTTTCCTGAACCGAAAGGACCGGGAACACATGCAGTTCCTCCTTTTGCAATCGGGAAGAAAGTATCAATAACCCTCTGCCCTGTAATAAGTGGCATTGCAGGAGGGAATTTTTCAATAACCGGCCTTGCCTGCCTTACAACCCATCTCTGGTACATCTTGACAGGATATTTCTTTCCTTCAAAAGAAATCTTTGCAATAACTTCTTCAACAGTGAATTTTCCTGATTTTATTTCATCAAGCTTTCCATCTTTTGGAGCCATAATCCTGTGCTCAATAAGGTCTGTTTCCTGAACGGTTCCAAGAATGTCTCCTCTTTTTACCTTGTCTCCTTTTTTCATCTTTGCCTTGAAATCCCATTTCTTTTTTCTGTCAAGAGGCTCTGTAACAACACCTCTCTGGATGTAGAAACCCTTTGACCTTTCCTCAATCATTTCAAGAGGCCTCTGGATTCCATCATAGAAATTCTTCAATATTCCTGGCCCGAGTTCAACAGAAAGAGGTTCTCCTGTTGATTCCACAGGCTCCCCAGGCTGAAGACCAGATGTATCTTCATAAACCTGGACAACTGAAACATTTCCAACAATCTTGATTATTTCTCCGATAAGCTTGTCCTTACCGACTTTTACGACGTCATAAAGTTTTGCTCCGGGAAGGTCTGCCTCAACGACAGGACCGGATATTCTTTTTATTTTTCCTCCTTTTGCCATTTTTCTCTCCTCCATTATCATTTTTTGGCTGCAAGGTCAAAACCAAGAGCACGCTTAATCATCTGCCTTATCTCATCCCCTTCCTCGCTTACTCCTGTGTAAGCAGGCATGGGTATAACGACAGGATATGCTATGCTGTCAAGTTTTTTCTTTAACCTCCAGTCGATCTTATTCAGTAAATATTCATTTACAACTATTATTCCGAATTCTTCCTGTGTCAGCGCCTCTTCAAGCTTCTGCTGGAAATCTGATTCTTCAGCCGCCCTGCAGTGCTCCAAGCCTGCAAGACGCATGCCGGTTACAAGCGGCGCGTCACCAATCACAAGAATCTTTGCCTTCATAATCATCACACTATCGTAAGCATTTCACGCACTTCCTGCTCAGGAATGTTGAATTCTTTCGCTTTTGCAATCTTCCTGAGATTATGCATTTCCGTCTCTTTCAATAGAATAAAACCAAGCACAACACCAACCGAAAGAATGCTCTTGTGGAATGCTGATGTCTTTTCAGCTGCCAGTGCTTTTTCCAGAGCCATCTCCAAGTCAATACGCCTTGGATTATCCTTTACCTCAAGCCTCCTGAATCTTGATTTTGCCAGGGAAATCGTAAGCTGCCTGTCCGGCGCTTCAATCAGCTTGTTGATAAACGATGTTCTCAGAGTCCCCCCCTTTATCAGGTATTTTGGAATTTCCTCTTTTGAGAATTCATGCTTTTTCAGCCTTTCAACTATAAGGATGTTTTTGGCGTCAATTTCCTTTTTCATTATTTTCCTGATGGATTCTATTTCCTTTCCTCCTGCCTGTGCAAGTCCCTTGTCCATAAACAGGTATGAATAAGCATCGATAACACTCTCAGCCTGCACAAAGGTATTCATGCTCTTCAAAGCATTGTTGAAAACATCCCTCATATTCTTGCTGAATGCCGCAGTGCTCACAGAAAGCATTTCTTTTCCAAGCTGTGTTTTCTTGATTTCATTGAACAGCTCTTCACCTTCTGCCTTCATTATTGTCTCGGCATCGGATTCGTGAAGACCGCCCACATCGAAAAGGAACGGCTTGACATCCTTATAAGTCAATCCGGCCATCTTTGCATGGATAAGGGTTTTCATATTGAGAATATCCCATTTTCTCAGCAGGGCATTTACGGCAGGAACATCGCTTGGAGGCGTAAACCTTGCTATTTTCTCAACTGTTTTTGAGAAATTCTTTGCTGATGCTATTTCAATAACCTGAGAGCCTGTCCTTGCTCCGCTTTCCCCTACGAAGTCTCCTTTGTAGGAAGTCCTCTGCAAAAGCTCTATCATTGCATCAACGGTTCTTACCCTGATGAGTTCATCGTAGTTGCCTGAATCCAGAAGAAGACCTTTCATAGCCTTCACTCTGGAGTTTGCATACCCGTACTTCAATGCACGGGATTCTACTCTAGGAAATTGTATGCCCATCAGATTTCACCGTTTCTTTTCAGAGCCGAAAAGCTCTGCCGATATCTTTTTCCTCAATTCATCCCTTTTCAGTTCCATAACCGTTTCAAGAGTGAGGTCAATCCTCATCTTGCCGTCCTGTGTTTCTATTATCGCACCGCCAAGGGCATCAAGATCTGCAACAGCCTTGCATCCTTTAGGAAGCTTGGGAAGCAGGTTCTTGTCCGCTTTGACAACATGGACAGTAAGCTTTCCGCCAAGCTCTTTTACAGCAGCTGAAACATTCTTTGAAACAAAGGCCTTGTACTCTTTTGATTTTCTCAGCTCTTTAAGAGAGGAGAATATTGCATCAATTGCATTGTTGATTGCATCTTCACGGGCTTCTGAAACAACTCTTTTTGCTTCAAGCCTTGCCCATGCCAGCCTTTCATTCCTCTGTTCCTTGAGGATTTTTTCAATTTCTTCTTCTGCCTGCTTTTCAAGAGTTGTCAGCTTTGCCCTTTCGTCTGCCTTCATCTGCTTGACGTGGCCTTCAGCTGCCTTGACTATTTCGGCTGCCTCATCCTGTGCATCCTTAAGCAATGAGGAAGTAAGCTTCTCTATTCCCATGGTATTCACCTTTTGGGGATTAATACCCTGGAATTAGTGAGCTGCTGCGCTTACTTCTCCAATCAACAGGAATGCTATAATGAAACCGAACAATGCCAGAATTTCCGGAAGCACAATATAAATCAAAATGTTCTTCTCGAATTCAGGCCTCTCTGCAACTACTCCCATAGCTGCTGAACCCAATGCACCCTGAGACCATGCTGCTGCAAGAGCGCTGAGTCCCATTGCAATTCCTGCTCCAAGTGCTGCGCCAGCACCGGAACCCAAACTTTCTACTAATTCTGCCATATATTTTCACCTCTAAATCATTTCTTTAACATAAACGGATTGAACAACATTCCTCCTCCTTCGAGGAATTTTGACCTGAACTCTATCACATTAAGCCTGCCTCCCTGTATCAAAGCTTCAAACATTGCTATGAACGTATTAATCATGTGGAGAATCAGCAGTAGCGGGATAAACAATAATGCAAGCAGTCCAGATTCAGGAACAGGCAGTACAACTTCATTGATAATCTCTGCCAGAACTACACCTACAACACCTACTGCTGCAATTCTTGCGTATGACAAAACATTCCCTGCAAGGCCTGGAATTTCCAATGCCCCAATCGCGCCTTCAGTAAGAATCAATGCTATCACTGCAACAACCAGGCCTATCAATGATGGTATGAAAAATGCTGCGGGAAGCAAGCCGAGAAATCCTGATGTAACCGCAATTGTTCCTGTTATCTCAACGCCAAGCCATGCCAGTTTTGCATATGCATGCTTCCTGTGATGGCTCCAGTGGTTTATTGCACCAAGAATAAAACCAATACCAAGATGGACAAGCCCTACAAGAAGAGTAATTCCAAGCAGGAACGGAAAATCATGGAGCCTGCTGAACCACCCGGTATACAACGGAGCGGATAATATGTTGATTCCCCAGTCACCAAGAAGCTCAAACCAGCCGAAGTGTGTCATCCCCCCCCATTCATCAAAGAGCAGCCCGAATAATATTGCAAATGTTGATGAGTAAAGCCAGATTTTTGAAACGCTTGTCATTGTAGGGCTGTTCTTGAAAATCTTAAGCAAGTATAATGAAAGGAAAACGGAAATGACTCCATAAATAACATCCCCTACAATCAAACCATAGATTATAGGAAGTCCAATGAAATAAATCAAAGTAGGATCAAGCTCAAAATAATTGGGAAGTGAATATGCTTTTGTAACAAATTCAAAGGGTTTCGGAAGCCCTGGATTCTCAACTACAACAGGAGGCTGTTCATGCTTTCCTATCTTAGCTTCTTCAAGGGCAACATCATCACCGAAAGCATTAATCAGGCCCTTAAGCTGGCTGAAATTCTTTGCGATTATCCAGCCCTGTATTACAGACATCCTTGTAGAGTCTGCAAATCTTGATGATATTTCTGCCCTTTCAGATTCTATGCTCAGTGCATTTACAAGCTTCAAAGCATCTTTTGCATATTTTTGTGAAAGTTCTTTTCTTTCCTGTTCAAGTTTTTTCAGAAGGCCTTTCTTTTCATTGAGCTCTATCTTTAGTTTTGAATATTCTGCTTCAGGAGTTCTCATTCCTTCAGGAAGAGGTATTGCAGAAAATCCTGATTCTGTCAGGACAGCATCCAAGGGTGCTGAACTCCTGCCGTATATTATTAGTGTTAGGGTACTGCCCTCAGGTGAAAGAACATTGTATTCTCCCTCCATGCTGCTCAGCTTATCCCTTAAAGCATCCAGTTTTGCAGCAGGAATATCACCCAGCACAAAACCAAGGCTTTTTGAAGATAATTCTGAAAAGTCTATTCCCTTGAAGACTTCAAGTTTTTGTATGATGTTCAGCTGTGAGGATATTCTTGA
>Ga0180433_10009908_pt1 | contig 11574 bp, 5 predicted proteins | sample SS_ome_8_FD_132980 | JGI IMG/M metagenome (GOLD analysis project Ga0180433, IMG submission 132980) | Hypersaline lake sediment archaeal communities from the Salton Sea, California, USA - SS_1_D_1 metaG | ecosystem: Environmental > Aquatic > Non-marine Saline and Alkaline > Hypersaline > Sediment... | reverse complement strand
GTCTTCTTATATACTCATTTATTATCTCCTGAGCTTTGCTGTCTGGAATATATATCGAAATGGAAATCAGTATAGCCATTATTATTAATAAACATACATATTTCCTGTTCATTTTTTCCTCCTCGTCTGTGAATACAGAATTACTATAATATACAACAATAGTACAACTATCTCAAATATGTAAGATACTATCTAAACCAAGATCTTCATAAGGATTTTCATACAGAAAATTCTTGACATTCAGAAAATAATATAGTAACATTCATCATATAATTTCATTTATAAATCAGTGACTCTTATGTCATGTTTTTACATCATTAAAGGGTAGTCAATGAAAAACTACAGATGCATTATTGCAGTTTTTTTTCTTTTTTATTTTCCTTTCTCACTTTTGTCCCAAAAACAGCAGAAACAATCTTCTGCTTCAACCCATGGTCTAAAATTGATCCCGCAGCCTCAGCAGGTCAGGATCTTATCCGGTTTATTTGAATGGTATGATACTATTAACATTGTTCTGTCTGATCATGCCGATGAATCAGAACGATTTGCAGCAGAACAGTTAGCAGATGAGATACACAATGTATTAGATTATAATTGTACAATCAGGTCAAAAGGGCAGGGTATTCATCTGGGATTGTTTACCCGAGATACCCATCTTCTCAAAGCTGTTAAGCATATACAGGAAGATATGTTGAAAAAACTGGGTTCTCAGGGGTATTTTCTGGAAATTCAGAATGATCAGATCTTCTGTCTGGCCCGTACTGCCACAGGTTTGTTTTACGGAGTACAGACCTTGAAACAGCTTATCAGGGCAAATATGGCAGCACAGACATTGCCCAGGGTATGGATTGCGGACTGGCCGGCACTCACATACAGAGGATGGCAGGATGATATAAGCCGGGGTCCCATTCCCACAGTGGATTTTCTGAAGAAGCAGATCCGTACCATGTCGGAATTTAAGATGAATATGATGACCCTGTATACAGAGCATGTGTTTAAGCTTCGATCTCATCCGAACATTGCACCAGATGACGGAATTACGTCAGATGAAGTTCAGGAACTTGTCAATTATGCTGAAAAGTATCATATTACGCTAATAGGTAATTTCCAATCATTTGGTCATTTTTATCATATTCTCAAACTGCCAGAATATAAGCATCTTCGGGAAACAGAACATGTTATCTCGCCGGCATTTGCGGAAACATATAGATTTTTATCTGACGTTCTGAGTGAAGTAGCACAGGCATATGAGAGCCGTTTTTTTAACATCAACTGTGATGAAACCTTTGGTCTGGGTACCGGTCCTGCAAAAACCATGGTGGATTCTTTGGGTAAAGCAGGTGTGTATGCATATCATATTAATCGTATCTACGATATTTTGAACCCTTTTCAAAAAAGGGTAATGATGTGGGGTGATATAGCACTGGAATATCCTGGAATCATTTCTCAGCTTCCTGAGGATCTGATTGTGCTGACCTGGGGATATAATCCGGCAGAATCGTTTGAAGAAGATATAGTTCCGTTTACTGAAACGGGATTTGATTTTATGGTCTGTCCCGGAGTGAACTGCTGGAGAAGGATCTGGCCTGATTTTAAGGCAGCATGTATCAATATATCCAATTTTGTCCGGGACGGCGTTCGGCACGGAGCCCTGGGAATGCTGAATACGTCCTGGGATGATGATGGGGAAAATTTATTCTCCTTTCACTGGTATCCTCTCATATGGGGAGCTGAATGTGCCTGGAATCCCATTGTTCCTCAGCATAATGAAAGTATGGAGAAAGTGAGAGCAGACCGACTGCAATCATTTGATTTGTCATTTGATCCTCTGTTTTTTCATCATAATGGTTTTGTACTGACTACCCTGATGAAAAATTTGAGTAATCTGAGAACTCTGAAAGCAGCTGATAATTTCAATAACAGTACGTTCTGGGATCCGGTGATAGATGGCTCAGATAAACTTCTATCATATGCTGATGATGCTGACAGTTTATATGCAAGAAGTACTGAACTCGCCTCAAAATTGAATGATTTCCGGAATCAGACAGTCCGATTTATGACAGTTGTAGAAGGTGCCTGGTTTGCTGCACAGCGGATCAGATGTCTGGCATATAAACATCTCCTGACCCAGCAGATTGATAATTTTATACATAACCAGCCGGAATCATCTCTGACAAGTGAAAAACTGAAGTATAATATTAACTCACTACATTCCCAGATACTCAATCTGAAAAAGGGATACAGCCGGCTGTGGAAAAAAGAAAATCGTCCCTGGTGGCTGGATCAGAATCTGAAAAAGTATGATAGTCTGGCTGAACATATACAATCTCTTAACAACTGGGTTTTTATTACCCCGGATACATTAATCTTCCAACCTGATCGATCCATTCAGTTAACTCCACTGTTCCATGCGGATGAGCTGTACTATACTATGAATAATTCAGAACCGGACTTCACTTCCCAGAAATATAAAATACCTTTTACTCTCAATGAAACTGCATCCATCAGGGTACGGTCACTGGTTGAGGGAGAATTACAGACAGTAAACAGCAGAGAAATCTTTGTTTATAAAGGACCGGTTGATCATATACAATTATCATATCCTTATGAATCACAATACAGGGCAGATGGACTTATCAGCCTGGTGGACGGTAAACGGGGAAGTGATTCTTTCCGTGACGGCAACTGGCTGGGATTCCTGGAAAATGATTTTGAAGCAGTTATTCGTCTCAAAAGACCAATTCCTTTAAGCCGACTCTATCTGGGTTGTCTGCAAAACACTCCTTCCTGGATCCTTTTTCCGGAAGAAGTAGAATTCTACATTTCAGATGATAATAAAGAATTTATTTCTGTGGGAAAGGTCCGGAATAAAACAGAATGGAATCAGGAGGGGGCTATTTTACAGTCATTTACTGTAAACGCACATGGTAAAGCAGCACAGTGGATAAAAATTATTGCCAGAAACTGCGGACAGCTGCCGTCCTGGCATAAAAGTGCCGGAGAAGACAGCTGGATTTTTGTGGATGAAGTTGAGATAGAAGAATGGTGATTCCGATAGCGATAGCGAACCCGATTACGATAGTGATAGCGATTACGATTGCGAAAGTGATACCGATTCCGATTGTTATGAGCAGATTTTTTAATCTTCATAAATAAAAAGGAGTATGATTGTGAGATATATTTTAGCTGCTGTATTGTTATTTTCCGGAACAGTTTCGGGACAGGGAAGGCTGGAGGATTATAAACGGGCAGAGAGTATGAGGTGGGAAAATATTGATAACAAGACATATCATATCTTTTTAACTCCTCACTGGATTGATACAACTGCGGATTTCTGGTACCGGGATCATGCCCGGGGTGGTTACTGGTTCTACAAGGTTGATCCTGAAGAGGATACAAAGATCAAGGCTTTTGATCATCATAAACTGGCAGCTGCTCTGTCTGAATTTCTTGATAAAGAAGTTATCCCCGGAGATTTACCGTTTAAATCATATGAATATAAAAATGAAGGGAAATCTATACAGTTTACAGTTGAAAAGAAACACATCAACTGTGATCTCAAGACATATGAAATAAAAGAGATCGAAGATGAGCCGGAGAAAAATAAGCAGGAATCAGTCTCACCTGATAAAAAATGGACTGCTTTTCTGAAGGGAGATGATCTCTGGATACGCAATACCGAAACTCAGGAGGAATTCTCCCTCACCTCAGATGGTGAGAAATATTATGATTATGCTGCTTCCCGTTCCTGGTACTGGAAAGAGTGTGTTTCTCATCCGCAGGAAAATGAGGATAAACGAACCATTGATGTATCCTGGTCTCCGGATTCTAAAAAACTGGTGACTTATCGTACAGATCGAAGGGATGTGGGACGTCTCTGGCTTTTTCAGGCATGTCCGGATACCGGGTACCGGGCCAAAGTGTGGTCCTATGAACGTTCCTTGCCTGGTGAAACCAATACTCCCCATCTGGAATATTTAATTTTTGACATTGAAACCAGAAAAAAAGTTCCTGTGGATATACCTCCTCAGTCAACCATTGTAGCCTGGGGATTGCCTTCCTGGTTTGAAGACAGTAGCCTTCTTTATATGCAGCAGTATGAACGGGGGTATCAGAAACTCCGTCTGCTGGATATTGATCCTGAAACCGGTTCGGTCCGTACAGTTATTACTGAGACTTCGGACACACAGGTGGATGTGGATAAACGTGATTTTCGTATTCTGGAACAAAGGAGAGAAGTGGTCTGGATGTCAGAACGTTCCGGCTGGAGTATGCTGTATCTGTATGAATGGGATACAGGAAAGATAAAGAATGCGGTTACGTCCGGTGAATTTGTTGTCCGTTCTATAGAATATGTAGATGAGGAAAAGGGAGTTGTCTATTTTCTTGCCGGGGGCAGGGAACAGGGACGAGATCCTTATTATCAGCATCTTTACCGTACAGATCTGGACAGCAAAGGATTAAAACTGCTGACACCGGAAAATACTGAACATTCGATCAAAATCTCTCCGGATAAAAAATATTTTGTTGATACCAGTTCACGGGTTGATCAGCCCCCGGTTCATAAACTCCGCAGGCTTAATGACGGTACCCTTATCCGTATTCTGGAAGAAGGAGATGTAAAAGATCTGCTGGATGCAGGATGGCAGTATCCCGAACCCTTCAAGGTTAAGGCAAGGGACGGAGAAACTGATATTTACGGGGTACTTTTCCGTCCGTCTCATTTTGATCCCGATAGAAAATATCCGGTTATTGATGCAACCTATTCTGGTCCGCATGCAGTGAACACACCCAAGAGTTTCCACCAGGGATGCCGGAATAGTGAGGTTCCTTTAGCAGAGCTGGGATTTATAGTTATTATTGTTGATGGATTAGGTACAGCCAACCGCAGCAAGGCATTTCATGATTTTTCTTATAAAAATCTGGGAGATATTGGTGCTGAGGATCATATTGCTGCCATGAAACAGCTGGCAGACAGATATCCCTATATGGATCTTGAGCGAGTTGGTATTTATGGACATTCAGCCGGCGGGTATGATGCTGCCCGGGCACTTCTGATCCGTCCTGAATTTTATGATGTGGCAGTGTCCTCAGCTGGTAATCATGATCACCGCATGGCCAAAGCCTGGTGGCCGGAACACTGGATGGGATTACCGGAAGGAGAGCATTATACTGAACAGTCCAACCTGACAATTGCCGGCAATTTAAAAGGGAAACTGCTGTTAGTGCATGGAGATATAGATAACAATGTCAATCCGGCCTGCACACTGGGTCTGGTCAATGAACTGATAAAGGCAAATAAGGATTTTGATCTGCTGATTCTCCCCAATCATGATCATAATCTGAGCGGAAATACTTATTTTATTCGCAGACGCTGGGATTATTTTGTAAAACATCTTTATGGTATAGAACCTCCACCTGAGTATAAAATTGGTGAATAGCCTGTTATAAAATTTTATATAGAATATGAGCCTGATATCTTTAACTCTAAGGAGGATTAGTATGGATAAGAGCAGAAGAGAATTTTTAAAAGAAATCAGTGCAGGTGCAGTAGTTTTATCACTTCCTTCATTTTTTTCTCACCATCGCAAACCAAGGAACAATCCTCCAAATATTTTATTTATCATGACTGATGATCATGCCGTGCAGGCAATATCTGCTTACGGCAGCAGAATAAATGAAACACCGAATATTGACCGGCTGGCAAAGGAAGGTGCTCGGTTTGACAATTGTTTAGCTACTAATGCTATCTGTGCTCCCAGCCGGGCGACCATCCTCACCGGCACCTACAGCCATATAAATGGAGTGATTGATAACAGTGCAGTTTTTGATGCAAGACAAATAACCTTTCCCAAGTTGCTTCAACAGGCTGGATATGAAACCGCTCTGTTTGGCAAGTGGCATTTAAAATCTCAGCCTTCCGGATTTGATTACTGGCATATTTTACCTGGTCAGGGACATTATTATAATCCGGATTTTATATCCAACGGGGAAAGACATCAGGAACAGGGATATGTGACGGATTTGATCACAGATTACAGCCTGGAATGGCTGAACAGCCGGAAAAGCAGTAACCCTTTTTGTATGATGCTGCATCACAAAGCACCGCACCGCAACTGGATGCCTGCCCTCCGCCATCTGAATTTGTATGAAAATAGTGATATCCCGGTACCTGAAACCTTTCATGATGATTATGTGACCCGTTCTGAGGCAGCACAGGAACAGGACATGTCGGTAAAAGATACCCTGATGCCGGCCTATGATCTAAAGGCTGATCCGGCAAATGAACAGGATGAAAGGTGGTGGAATTCAGTATACTCGCGGCTGACCCCGGAACAAAAGAAAAAATGGGATGCAGCATACGAGCCAAGGAATAAAGCTGCCCGACAGAAAAATTTAAAAGGTGATGATCTGAAATACTGGAAGTATCAGCGGTATATAAAAGATTATCTCCGGTGCATTAAAGCAGTGGATGAAAATATCGGCCGGGTACTGGATTTTCTGGATACAACCGGATTAGCAGACAATACATTAGTGATCTATACCTCTGATCAGGGATTTTTTCTGGGAGAGCACGGCTGGTTTGACAAACGCTTTGTGTATGAGGAAGCGTTACACATGCCCTTTCTGGTGCGGTATCCTCAGGAAATATCAGCTGGTCAAGTGGTAAGAGAACTGGCTGCTAATGTGGATTTTGCTCCTACTTTTCTGGATTATGCAAATGTGAGCATACCGGAACGAATGCAGGGGATGTCTATGCGTCCCTTGTTTCAGGGCAGAATACCTTCAGACTGGCGGGATGCTGTGTATTATCATTACTTTGAGTACCCTGCAGTACATTCAGTAAAACGGCATTATGGGATACGTACTGAACGCTACAAGCTCATCCATTTTTATTATGACATTGATGCCTGGGAGCTGTATGATCTTAAGAAAGATCCTCTTGAGCTTCATAATCTGGCAAATGTATCAGCATATGCCGGATTAATGAAAAAACTCAAACAACAGCTTCATCATCTGCAGAAACAATATAAGGATGACAATGTTGCTCGTTTCCTGCCCGGAAAACCTCAGAAAGTCACCCATCTGGCAGCAGGTGCGGAGATTTTACTGAATACGGACTATTCGTCCAGATATCCGGGCAGTGGTCCCAAAAGTTTGGTGAACGGTATAGTTGCACCGGATAATCCTGGGTCAAGACCGGATTATTCTGTATGGCAGGGCTATGAAGGTGTTAATCTGGGAGCAGTAATTGACCTGGGATCTGTGAAATCTGTACAGGAAGTGTCTGCAGGATTTCTGGAAAATGCAGCTGACTGGATTTTTCTGCCTCGCAAGGTGGTTGTAGAAACCTCTGTAAATGGAGAACAATGGTCACAATCCGGGATATGGCACAATAAGAAAAAACCGCAGGCAGGCCCTGCAGCACGCAGGATTGTTCGACTGCAGGGTAAAAAAGAAAATGTACGGTATATTAAAGTAAATGCTATCTCTCTGGGTGTATGTCCGTCCTGGCATCCTGGTGCAGGTAAACCCTGCTGGCTGTTTGCAGATGAAATAATAGTGAAATAAGTAATACTTTAAAAAAGTTGAGGAAGTATGGATACATTAAAATCACGCCGTGATTTTTTAAAAACCCTGGGTGCTGCCGGTGTTGCTTTTTCAGTGCCGGTATGGTGGAATCAGTGTTCATCTGGGAAAAAACCGCCTAATATTGTTCTTATTTTTACTGACGATCAGGGGTACGGAGATGCAGGGGTGTATGGGGCAAAAAAGTTTACTACACCCTATCTGGACCGTTTAGCTGACGAAGGTATGTATTTTACGCAGTTTTATGCCAGCCAGGCTGTGTGTTCCGCATCCCGTGCATCACTGCTCACCGGTTGTTATGCAGAAAGAGTATCAATTCTCGGAGCCCTGATGCCCTGGTCGGAAATCGGTCTCAATCATGAGGAAACCACTATTGCTGAGATGCTTAAAAAGAGAGGATACAGTACAGCGATTTTTGGTAAATGGCACTTAGGGCATCATAAAGAGTTCCTGCCGGTTTATCATGGATTTGATGAATATTTCGGCCTGCCGTATTCCAATGATATGTGGCCGGTAGACTATGATGGCCATCCGGTCAAAAAGGGACATAAAAAGAATTATCCCCCTTTACCCCTTATAGAAGGTGTTAAGGTGGTTGACCATATAAACACTCTCGATGATCAGGCAACGCTTACTACCCAATATGCAAAAAAAGCAGTACATTTTATTAAAAAGAACCAGCATAATCCTTTTTTTCTTTACCTGGCTCATTCCATGCCGCATGTCCCATTAGGCGTGTCTGATAAATTTAAAGGCAAAAGTGAACAAGGGATGTACGGAGATGTGATTGAAGAGATAGACTGGTCTGTTGGTCGGGTTCTGAAAACACTGGATCAGTACGGACTTTCTGATAATACGCTTGTAATCTACACCAGTGATAATGGTCCCTGGCTGAATTATGGCAATCATGCCGGATCCACCGGCGGACTGAGGGAAGGAAAAGGTACGGCTTTTGAAGGAGGTCCCCGGGTACCGGCTATCATGCGCTGGCCCGGACATATTCCATCCGGTTCAGTCTGCAGAAAAATGGTATCAACTATTGACATTCTTCCCACTCTGGCTGCTGTTACCGGTTCACCCTTACCAGATAAACCTATAGACGGAGTAAATATTCTTCCCCTGCTCAAAGGGGATGAAAAAGCTGAGCCCAGAGATACATTTTTATACTACTATTGCGGTGAACTGCGAGCAGTTCGTCAGGGCAGGTGGAAACGGGTATTTAAGCATCGCAGCAGATCGTATGTTGGAGTTAAACCAGGCCGGGACGGACATCCGGGTCCTTATGCATTTCTCAAGGTTCAGCCTGCACTGTATGATCTGCAGTCCGATCCTGGAGAAACCACAGATGTGGCAGCGCAGCATCCGGAGATTGTGAAAACTCTGGATGCATTAGCAGAAAAAGCCCGTCAGTCACTGGGAGACCGGTTGCAGAAACGCACAGGCAAAGATGTCCGGCCTCCGGGACGACGCAGTTTTAACCGGAAGAAAAAAATTAAGAATGTAGCGGCAGGAGGGACCATCACCTTAGTCAACCCAGCCAGTCCTCAATATCCGGGAAAAGGGCCTAAGACCCTGATAAATGAACAGCTGGGAAGCCGGGATTTTCATGATCATCAGTGGCTGGGCTTTGAAGGTACAGATCTGGAAGCAGTGATTGATCTGGGATCAGTAAAAACTGTCAATAAGGTCTCCAGCTCTTTTCTCCGCAACCAGTTATCCTGGATCTTCCTGCCGGAATGGGTGGAGGTTTCGGTTTCAACAGAAGGATCGATATATACTAAGATGAAAAAGGTTACATTATCACAGAAACAAGAGCCTGACACAATAGTGAAGTCTGTCGGAATTGAGGTTGAAAAGAATGTACGATACATTAAAGTACATGCACGAAATAGAGGACAGTGCCCTGACTGGCACAGCGGAGCAGGAGGAAAGGCCTGGCTTTTCTGTGATGAGATTTTAGTGGAATAACTAACAGATTCAAAGGAGAATTCATTATGAGAAAAAGTCAAAATATTTCATTTTTGATTATACTCTTGATTTTATTTACCACTTTTACTTATGGACAGGATGAACATTATAAGGATAATCACAGCAAAATGATCGACAGGACTGAATGGTTCAGAAACGCCCGTTTCGGAATGTTTATTCACTGGGGACCGTACGCTGTGGCTGCACGGGGTGAATGGGTGAAATCAAATGAAAGGATGACCACTGAGGAATATCAGAAATATGTTGATGCCTTTGTCCCAACCAATTACCATCCTGAAAAGTGGGCAGAAACAGCAAAATCAGCCGGAATGAAATACGCAGTAATGACTGCAAAGCATCATGACGGCTTCTGTATGTTTGACAGTAAATATACTGATTATAAAATTTCTCATACCCTGCCCGGAAGGGATTTTATCAAAGAGTACCTGAAAGCTTTTCGTGATCAAGGACTTAAGGTTGGTTTGTATTATTCATTAATAGACTGGCACCATACAGATTATCCCAATGTCGGCAATCATCCTATGAGAGATAATACTCAATACAGTAAGAAAACATATGACTGGCAGAACTATCTTGATTACATGCATAATCACATTAAAGAATTAATGACTGAGTATGGCAGAATTGATATTTTATGGCTGGACTATTCATTTGATGAGTACAGTGATGAAAAATGGAAAGCATCAGAATTGGTAGCAATGATCAGAAAATATCAGCCGCATATTATTTTAAATAATCGATTAACCGTAAGTCACGGCATCAGTAACAAAGAAAGAAAGTTTAGCGGATACGGGGATTTTGAAACACCGGAACAGGGGATCCCGGAAAAAAGACTGGTTGATACCTATGGAAATCCTATTCCCTGGGAAACCTGTTTAACCCTGAATAATAACTGGGGATATTCTTCTGCTGATGATGAATGGAAAACACCTGAAATGATCATCCATGCTTTGGTCAACTGCGTGAGTAAAAACGGTAATTTGTTGCTGAATATCGGGCCTGATTCACAAGGAACAATACCCTATCCCTGCGTAAAAATATTAAACCAGGTAGGTGCATGGATGTCGGTTAATGGTGAAAGTATTTACGGATGTGAAAATACAACTTTGCCAAAACCGGAATGGGGTTATTTAACGAAAAACGGAGATATCCTCTATGCACACTGGACAAATCCCATGATAGGACATATCAATATTAAAAATTTTGCTGATAAAATTAAAAAAGTGATCATTCTGCATAATAACAAACCGGCACCAACTGCTACACAATGGTGGGGCAATACTGATGAGGGCAACTTTTTTATCAATATAAAACAGCCGACGTACGGGACTTATATACTCCCGGATGATCGGGATACTGTTTTGAAAATATTTTTAAAAGAATAAACAATAACAGTAGGTTGCAATGAAATATAAACAATCTATAATATTGGAGTTTGACATGAAAATATTCATCATGCTGATAGTATTTTTTTGCATTCAGATTAACAGTTTTACTCAGGCAGTTTATGAAGATCAGCGATATATTCCGGACAGCAGTCCTGCTGTCAGAGAAAAAATAGGTGAATGGCAGGATATAAAATTCGGGTTACTCATGCACTGGGGCCCCTACAGCCAGTGGGGGATTGTCGAGTCCTGGTCTCTGTGTCCGGAAGAATATGGATGGTGTGAACGAACGGCGGGATCGAATCCGGATAATTATTATGAATATAAAAAAGAATATGAAGCGTTGAAAAAAACCTTTAATCCGGTAAAGTTCAATCCGGAAAAGTGGGCAGAAGCTGCTGAATATGCAGGTATGAAATATGTCATATTTACCACAAAGCACCATGACGGATTCTGCATGTTTGATTCAAAATATACTGATTATAAGATTACAGATCCGGAATGTCCTTTTTCAGAAAATCCCCGCAGTAATATAACCAAAGAAATATTTGAAGCATTCCGAAAAAAAGGATTCTGGACCGGTGTTTATTTCTCAAAACCGGACTGGCAT
>Ga0180433_10009904_pt1 | contig 11579 bp, 8 predicted proteins | sample SS_ome_8_FD_132980 | JGI IMG/M metagenome (GOLD analysis project Ga0180433, IMG submission 132980) | Hypersaline lake sediment archaeal communities from the Salton Sea, California, USA - SS_1_D_1 metaG | ecosystem: Environmental > Aquatic > Non-marine Saline and Alkaline > Hypersaline > Sediment... | reverse complement strand
CTGATTTTCACTAGTCTTCCCATGAAATCAATGTGCTCCCTTTGAGGCAGTAGTTTTAGTTCCTGCATCATGTCTAACCAGAATTCAGTTTCATTCGCTTCTGAAATACAGGTGATTACTTTCTGTTTTTGCTGTGGCTTGGATTCGAATGCTCCCATCTCAGCCAGATTTGCAGCAATAGAAGACGCAGAAGACAGTAGTTGCTCCTTTGTCCGCATTGGCATTTTCTTATCCATGAAGAAAACATACAAGTTCTTAGATAACCTGAATGCATCATCGTAGACTTTCAGGTTCTTGAAATTCTGTGTCATTCTTCCACCTCCGAATCAAACCAGTTCCTATAGCAGTCTCCATTCCAGAGCCCATCAAATTCCAAAATTTCTTTCATTTTTCATCACCTCATCTTCCTTCCCGGAACTCTCCTAAAGGAAGTTTAAAGCGAGCTTCACTCCGAAGCCCGTACTGTTTTTCTAAAGGGCTGAAAGGAGGGAAACGAGCAAACTTCCGATGAAAAAATTAGGCTTTGGGGAGCTCGTTCGGTGCGAATTATTAATGCCTTTAGGCGCAAGCCGACCTGGAACGAAACCAAAATTGGATTTATTGGTTTTGGCTGTTAGGCCAAACTGCTGAAAGCAGCTTGACCATTAAATCAATTTTGCGTTGAGAACAGGGAAAGGATTAAAATGAGCAAACGGAGTTAGAACGAGCGACTTTTTATAATTTTATAGTGTATCCGATGTATGCGAATACGAAGATTTCGAGATAGTGATGCAGTTAAAGCCAGCAATTGCGCCAGGAAAGCTCTATTTGAGATAAGTTCAAGGTATTATCCAAAAAGAATAATCAATTCAGTAATGAAACATTATTCACCTGCCAGTCTAAAGAAAAAATCAAGAAAAATGCTTATCCTGGTAGCAGCAGAAGGAAGTAAGATATTGGGAACTGCCGGTTTTGATGATGGATGGATACTTGGTGTATTCGTAGACCCCAAATATCATGGAAAAGAAATCGGTACTAAACTACTGAAGAGAATTGAGAATATCGCAAAAGAGAGAGGATTTGAAAAGATAAGGACACACGCTGCGGTTAATTCTATTGGCTTCTATAAAAAGAATGGTTTTAGGGTTGTTAAGCCGGCTTATTTTAAAGATGCAGGAAAGGTTTATCGAATGATAAAGAGGATTAAGTGATTTTCTCCGAAGTGAAAGGGAAAATGAAATAAAACGGAGCATTGGATTGTGGTATTTTTTCCTATTTTGAAGGAATAGTTTATGCATTCTTGGGATTGATTTCTAATTTCTTATGAATACGATAATACAAATGAGAATATTTGTAAAATGATATAGATAATATGCTATTATGCCGGATAACAAGAAACAGCATTATGTTCCAAAATTCTATTTCAAATTGTTCAGTGGTGGGGATGGCCAGATAGGTATTTACAATATCGATAGAAAGCAAACATTCATTGGCCCAATAAGAACGACAGCTTATGAGGATAATTTTTATGGTAAAGAATTAGAAAAAACATTCACTCAATTAGAACAAAAACAAGCAGAAATTATCAATAAAATCGTTACTACGCAAAATTTTTCAGGTCTGACGGATGAAGACTATTATGTATATTTGTTATCCTTTATTACTCTTCAACATTCAAGAACGAAAACTGCAAGAGAAGAAGCAGAAAAACGAGTTGAAAACTTTTCAGAACACATAATAAAACCCACGATGCTTGCAGATAAAGAACTTAAGGAAAAAGGAATTAATGAGGAAATACTTAAAAGATATAAAATAACATATCCAGGAATTCATGCATTTACGATGCAAGTTAAATTGAATAGTATGGTATTAATCAGCGATTTAAGACCCACCCTCTTGGTAAATAAGACTCCTACAGATTTTATTTTTAGTGATCATCCCGTTATATTTCATAATGATTATTTTAATAAGATAAAACACTTAGGAGTAAAGGGACTCGCCAACCCAGGATTGCAAATATTTTGTCCACTCTGTAATAATGTTTATCTAATCCTCTATGATCCAATGTATTACGAAGTAGATGGAGAAAGTACAGAGGTAATTAATATTGATAGGGATGAAGATGTAGATGAACTCAATAAATTACAGTACTATAATTGTAAGGAAAACATATTTTTCAAAAAGCAAACCGAGCCTGAGTACGTAAAAAATATTCATGGTAATTTAGGTCAAATAGCTAAACAAGAAATTAAATACGATATAAACAAAGAATCGCCTAATGTGGACGGTACTGTTAAAGAGATTCATCATACATATGCTACAAACATAGATTACACACCTAGTCTTTCTTTTCTCAAGACTAAAAAGATGAAAATTAAATCGATAAAATTATACCGAAATAAAGAGTTAATAGAATTGCATCGAGAGCTATTAAAGAAGAACACAACATCAATTTAGATTAAATCAATATTAAATGCAGGGGAAGAGTGCTCTAGGGACTACTGTGAGACAAATTTGGATTAGTTCATTGTCCCAAACGCGCGATGGTTGCAAGTAGTAATCTACTGTACATCTAGATCTCAATTCCTTACCATCCGGTTTCTTCTTCCTCAAGTCTCTTTTTTTATCTCTTCTAACGTTTCCTTCATCTTTTATTTAATTACCGAAACACCCATAAATCTATCTTCTGAATCTAATCCATGGCCTTAAAAGCAATACTCTTCGACCTTGACAATACTCTCATCGACTTCATGCATTTTAAGAAAGAAACAGCCAAAGCCGCAGCCAAGGCAATGGTCCAGAAAGGCTTGCCGGCTACGGAGTTAAAGATTTACAAGAGAATATTCGAAATCTATGATGAATATGGCATAGAATACCAGAAAACGTTTTATCAGGTCATTAAGCCCTATAATCTGGAGGTAGGAAAAGCAGAAAGAATCCAGCAGGCAGCTATAGTGGCCTATCTTAAGAGGAAATTCGAGGTTCTTAGGACCTATTCTTCAGTGAAGCCGATTCTCAAGAAACTTAAGAAGAAATACAAATTAGCCATCGTAACAGATGCACCAAGGAACAAGGCATGGCAGAGGCTCGTGATATGCGAGATGGATGATGTTTTCGACGTGGTAGTAACAACTGATGATGCAGGGCAGAAAAAGCCCCACCGTACACCCTTCGAGATGGCACTCAAAAAGCTGAAAATAAAGCCTTCCGAAGCCCTTTTTGTAGGAGATAACGTTGACCGCGATATGTTGGGCGCGAAGCAGCTTGGGATGGAGACGTGCCTGGCGAAGTATGGAGCAGAGAGGAAAACGACTAAAAAGGTAAAGACCGATTATACAATTAAGAAGTTTAAAGGGATTTTGAGGGTAGTTGAATGACATCATTAACGTTTTATGGCGGAATAAAGGAAATAGGTGGAAACAAAATACTAGTGGAGAATAAAGACACGAGAATATTCTTCGACTTCGGACAGTCCTTCGGCTTATTGGATGAATTCTTTGTCCCTGAGGCTTACCTTTCTCCAAGGGAAAGATTCGGTCTGCTTGACTATTTCGGCCTGGATTTGATGCCAAAGCTGAAAGGCCTATACAATGAAACTTCTCTTGCGTGTACTGACCTGAAATGCACAAAACCCGAATATGATGCAGTATTCCTTTCTCATCCCCACCAAGACCATGCCTCGCACCTGAGATTTTTGCATCAGGAGATACCTATTTACATGGGAGAAACGACAAAAACCATTCTTGATTCCACGCAGGAGACTACAAAGTCCTTCTTTTATTCGGAAGAAGAGGTGAAAAAGAGAGATGGAACTATTCTTCCAGCAAATACGGTTTATACCTTTAGAACCGGAGATACTATTGAAGTCGGGTCAATGAAAATACAGCCGATACACGTTGATCATTCCGTTCCCGGAGCATATGGTTTTCTTATAGATACTGGAGATGCACATATAGCGTATACTGGAGACATAAGAAGGCATGGAAAAAAGCCTGAGATGACTGAAGACTTTATTGAAAAAGCAAAATCATTCGAGCCTGATGCCCTTATCATAGAGGGTACAAGGGTAAAAGAGGACGAAAAAAGAAAGAACCATACTGAGCCCTTTGTCGAATCAGAAAGCAGGAAAATCGTAAAAAAGAACAAAGGCCTGAGTATGGGAATGCGTTATCCTAAAGACCTTGACCGTTTCCAGACCTTCTATAAAATAGCAAAAGAAGAAGGAAAAGAGATTATAATTTCACAGAAAACCGCTAATCTCTTGCTGTACTTGAAAGACGATCCGATTAATCTGCCTGACCCCCTGAAAGATCCGACAATCAAAATCCTGAACCGTGAAAAGAAAACTTATTCGAAATGGGAGAAAGAACTCCAGCCACATTCCATAGATACTCAATATATCAAAGAAAATCAGAACGATATTCTTCTGGAGCTCGATTCCTATTATATGGCCGAACTTATAGATATCCAGCCAAAAGGAGGAGAGATTGTTCATTCTATGAGTGAACCTTTCGAAGAGGACCCGGTTTCAGGCATGGTTGATGAAGTCCTCCATAACTGGGCAGATAGGTTCAATATGGGCTATCATCAGCTGCACGCCTCCGGTCATGCTTCAAAATCAGAAATTTTTGATATGATTAAGAAGATTGATGCTAAGATGGTATTCCCGGTGCATACGCTTAATCCGGAGATGTTTAAGGAGGCCGGGGCGAAGATAAGGTTTGTGGATAAAGGGACGAAAGTAGGAATTTAAAGATTAATGGAGATGGCTGAAATATGGCATATTCTAAGGAAGAGGCAAGAGAGAAAGTTAAGGCTTTAGTGGAAAAATTCAAAATGTATCATGAAAGCGGAGAAGCACAAAAATGGAAAGAAGAGCAAACAATAATTTATCTCATTAATCCTTTATTTGAAGCTTTGGGTTGGGATGTTCATTCCCCAGAAGAAGTGGATTATCAATCGAATATACAAGCAAAGAGTTCAAAAAGACCTGATTACATTTTCAAATTAAATGGGGTTCCTAAATTTGTGGTGGAAGCTAAGGCCGTAAAAGAAGATTTGAATAAGGAAAAATATGTAAAACAAGCATTAAATTATGCTTGGCTAAAAGGACTTGGGTGGGCAGTTCTTACTGATTTTCAGGGAATTAAAATATTTTGTGCTGATAGGGAATATAGCAATAAGAATCCATTACAAAATTATTTTAGGGACATTCCATGGACCGCTTATTTAAGCAGGTTCGATGATCTCTGGTTATTATCTAAGGAAAGTTTTGAAAAAAATTTAATAGGTGATCTAGGCGAAAAAGAGCTTAAAAGGACACCAAGAATAAAAATAGACAAACAATTCTCTTTAGATTTGAATCAATGGAGAACACGACTTAGAAATAACATAAAAAGGAATAATCACTTATCTGAAGAAGAATTAAGTGAAATAGTGCAAAAAATATTGGATAGATTGATATTTATCAGAACGTGTGAAGATAGAGAAATTGGTGTTGGTGAAAAATTAAATGCATTGGTCAGACAACATGAACAGTCATCTAGAGGTTTGTTTTCTAAGTGGTTAAACAAAATATATTTCCAATACGACCAAAAGTTTAATAGTAAACTATTTACCTATAATGAAAAAGATCCAGGCAACAGACATTTATGTGAGAAAATAAAAATAGATGACAAAATATTATACGAAATAATACATGGAATGTATAAAGAAAATGATCCCGCGCATGCGTATGATTTTTCATTAATAGATGCAGATGTTTTAGGAAATGTTTATGAACAGTATCTGGCTTATTTACAAAAAGGAACTATTGAAAAGCAAAAATCTAAGAGAAAAGGCCAGGGGATATATTATACACCGACTTATGTGGTTGATTATATTGTAAGAAATACTTTGGGGGAAAAATTGAAAAGATGTAGAACTCCTGAAGATGTATTGAAGATAAAAGTTTTAGACCCAGCTTGTGGTTCAGGATCTTTTTTGATTCGGGCTTACGACGAATTTAAACAGTGGTATGAAAAGTATAAGGCTAAGAAAAAAACCAACGGAGAACAAACCAAATTGGATAATGAGAGCGGTAAAGGTTATAGATCGTTTATGGATAATGTTTTGAAAAGTTGTATTTATGGAGTTGATTTAGATCCTAAGGCTGTTGAAATTGCTCAACTTAATCTTCTTCTTAAAGCTGCAGACACAAGACATAAACTACCAAGTTTAAGAGATAATGTAAAATGTGGAGATAGTTTAGTTAGTGATCCTGAGGTTGCAGGAGATAAAGCGTTTGACTGGAAGGTTGAGTTTAAGGAAGTGATGGATTCTGGAGGGTTTGACGTGGTTATAGGGAATCCTCCTTATATCAATGCGATAGAATTGAAGAAAACGGTAGGATCAAAAGTTAAGGATTATTGGAAAGAGAGGTATCTATTCGCGAGGGGGGCCTACGATATTTATATCTTATTCTTCGAACAAGCCCTAAAGATTTCTAAAGCATTTGGATTGATATCATTCATTACTCCAAACAAGTATCTCTCCTCCCCATATGGGACTGCGATGAGGGAGATTGTATGCCGGGAAAGCACACTAGTAAAGGTTTTGGATCTTTCCAAAGTTAAAGTTTTCCAAGATCCCTCGGTTTATCCATTGATTACAGTTATACAAAATAGACGCCCCAGTAAAGAATATAACCTAGTTACAGAGAGAATTTTTTCTGAGAACCTTGAGGACAAACAAGAATACAAAGTCTCTTCTAAAAATTTATCTGTTCTTCCAGAAAATTTGTGGGGTATGATTCTATCTGAAAATGTGAGGTTAATAGAAAAAATATTCAAAAATTCTAAACCACTCGAAGAAGTGGCACATGTTCAAGCAACAAGTACTGCAAAGGAGGCAGACGAATATTCTAAAGAAGTAAGGGAAGGAGGGTCTGGCCTTCCTTTGGTGCATACCGGAACGATAGACAGATATTCGACGACCTACGGGTATCATCCTATTAAGATTAAGGGGCAGAAATTACTCCATCCTGTTCTAGATCCTTCCAAGATAAGTGGAATGCGAAAAGAAATGTATCAAAATCCCAAAATTATAATTGCTAAACTTGCTTTGCGCCCAGAAGGATTTTTAGATGACAAAGGAGGATTTTCCTCAATCAATACAAATTGCATACATTCGCCCAAACCAGATTATCCACTTAAGTACTTAACGGCGCTCCTGAACTCCAAATTAATAGCTTTTGTGTATTCTGAATTATTCGCTGGATTGAAGATGGGCGGAGGGTATTTCCAGTTCCAAGCCCCGCAACTTAGAATACTGCCAATCGTTAAACCCAGTTCCAAGCAATTGGAGCAACTGGGCGCGTTAGTTGATAAGATTAAAGGTCTTGAAGAGCGATACGTTGCCATTAAAGAAAAAGATTTGCGAGAGAAAGAAAATCTTAAAGAAAAGATTGAAGATGTAGATTACAAGATAGATCAGATTGTATACAATATTTATGGGCTTAATGAAAAAGAAAAAAAGATTATAGAAGAGAGTATGCAATAAAGGAAGTTGAATAAATATGGCTGAGATTGAAGTGATACTCGGAGTGTTGAGCGTAATAGGTATCGGAGGAGTCCTCACTGCGTCTATTACTTATCTCTGGGAGAAACGGAAAGAGAGGCAATTCAAAGAGAATGAATTAAAAGAAAAAAGATATCTGTGTACCCTTTTGCTTATGTATGCATTTATCAACCCAAATGAGTTGGACAACTTAAAAAGAAATCGACCGGAGATCAAAAATTTAAAGGGGTTGGAGAGGGAATTACAATTGGAATGGGTCAACTCATGGATTTTTGCAAGTGATGAAACCATAAAACTATTCAAAGATTTTCTTGATTCTCCCAATGAAAAAACGTTTGCAAAAACTATTCTGTCTATGCGAAAAGAGTTGTGGGGGAAAGAAACGAGATTACCAATCTCAGAATTTACCATAAAATCCTTTATTGAGTAAGGTATCGTATGGAAATGAAAACGGCAACCGCCTTCTTAGGTGTTCTGGGAATCGGAGGGATTATGGAGGTTATATTCGTTCTTGCATCTTTCTCATCATTTAAAGTATTCCAAGAAGTATTAAAATGAGGACGAATGACCTTCAACTGCGAAGCGGTTGGAGGGACAGAGAATGAACTTCTCTGGAAGTGAGAGCATGAGCGACTGTTTTTAATTTATAGAAATCAGAGGTTTTACAATATCGATATTATCTGAAAAAATCATGATCTCTTCGCCTTTGCTTGTTTTAGCTGCACTATAATTAATTGAGAATTTTCTTTTTCTAAACTTCTTATATAAAGATCTTATAGGTCTTACATTATCATAGGTAATAATCCATTTTTGACATTTTATTTTTTTAATACGAGAACAGATTTTTTCGTGGTCTTCATGATTGTAATAATTCAGATATAGATCTTTACCTTTAACGTAATAAGGTGGATCCAAATAGAACAATACATTTGAAGATAACGACTTACTAAGCAGATCAATCAATTCGGCAGCATCTTTATTGTAGATTTTAATCCTATTTTTATATAATGCAATTTTTTTAATTCGATTAATTAGATCTTTTTTGTTGAACCTTGCATCGATTTTCCATCTACCTTTTTGTTCTAATCCCCCAATAACGCCTGCATTAATAATTCCTGAACGGTTAGTCCTATTTAGAAAAAAAGTAGAAAATCCTAATTTTAATAAATTAGATTTTTCGTTTTTTTGTATTTTCTTTTGCTTTTTCCATTCCTTAATGGTTATGGGCGTCTTTTCAATCATCTTACAAAAGTCATCAGTGTTATTTAGAATAGAATGCCAGAATGCAAATATCGACTTATCAACATCATTAATTATAATCTCGCTGACGTATTCCTCAAAAAGAAGAGTAAGACCAACGGCAGCCCCACCAGCATAGGGTTCCACATAAATTGCGTCATACAAACTGTTTTTCTTTAATAGACTTTTAAAACATCCTGAAATCTTGCCTTTCCCCCCGGGATACCTTAATGGAGAAGAATTATTCATTTAATTCTCCCCAGAGTTTTTCCATGAAAGTTTCGATATTATCCCAGGTTGTAATAAGATCTTTTGAACTAGGAGAGAATCGATTATTATGAACATAGGCATGCCATGTATCGATTCCTAATAGATTATTCTTATTGTCTGTAGCCACTTTAATCCCTTTACTAATTCCAGCATCAATTTTCTTTTTACCACTAAGGTATTGTTCAACTTTATTTAATTTCTCATCCAATCTTAATCTTTCCTTGGTAGCTGACGGACCCTTAATCATTTTTTTCTCTTCTAGAAAACAATCTAAACTAAGTTCCACAAAAACCCTAAATAAAACAGAAACGGCATTTGGATATTTTTCAACATTTATTTTTTGTAATTCATGATAAATGGCATCAGTCTTGGGATTTTTGATAGAAATTTTAAAATACGGTGGAATCAGTTTATTTCTTTTTGTAGGTTTCTTTTTGCCCTGTTTAGTAGAAGAAGCACCTTTCTGTGAAACACCTTTTTTTGACGTTTCTTCTGTAGGTTTTTTAGATTTATCAGGGATGCTTTTCTTGGGAAAATTTCCAATATAATCTTTCCTTGCTTCTTTCGTATAGATATTCATAACTTTAAAGTTTGGATCCAAACAGTCCTTTGCTACTTTTTCGATACCCTTAGCAAGTTCCTTTTCATCAATTTTAGATCCAAGAATTCCCTTTTTATATTCAAGTCCTAAAAACTCTCTAACATCCGGATCAGAAATCAACCTATTAAGATTAGTAAGCTTTATGTTTGAAATATTGCTTTTTACTTCGTTAGAGACATAAGGTGAATTCTTTAATAAATTTAAAAAATGTGAACCAATGCTAGAAGGTTTCCCAAGAACATCTTCTTCGTAACGTGTTTTCGCATGTGCATCCCATTTTTCAACTCCAACGCCAGGAGCACAATAACCATGTGTTATCCCGATCCAATGTTCCGCGTCCTTCGGATCATCATAATAGTTACATTCAACTTCGGTAATTAGCTTATCTTTGTATTTCTGATGAAGCTTCTTGAATTTCTCTCTGATTCTTGAAAAACCATCCTCCAGTATATCAGGATTAAAAAGCAATTTTAAGCAAACTATTCTTCTATTTCCTTCTAGCACAAGATATTTGGTTTCATCATTACTTGATTGACAGACCTGAATTTTGATATTGGGGTTTAAACCATTTTCCATGATATCTTCAGCAAGACTAATTAATTTATTTCCCTGATCTTCGATCATCTTATGTATAGCTTCTCGTTGATTCTCGACCGGATTAAAACGAAAATTCTCAGGGTTTACTAGCAAATTAGTGATTCTTAAGGTCTTAGTTTTAATCATTTTTTAGTCCACCCTTTTAAAACTGAATTATATTTAAAATAAATTATTCTATTTATAAAGATGTGCTTTCTAACAATTGGAGTTTTTACTCTATTTGTATGTAGTTAAACTCTCTCTTGCATTCTCCTCACCTTTTCCAAGATTCCACCCTCCTGGCTGTTCCTGATGCTCCTGTAAAGCTCGTCTCTTTCTACGTGGATGTAGGTTTGGGTGGTCTGGAGATTCGTGTGTCTCGCGAACCTGCTCGCCAGCATTACATTCCCGTTATTCTTCTTGCAGAACTCGGTTATTGCGAAGTGGCGCAGGCTGTGAGTCGAGAGTCTTCGGAGGGGATTCGCTCGCTTCCCGTACCGGTAACCGTAGTATTCGTCAAGACCGGCCTTTGCCGTTACCTTCAGGAAGTAGTCCCTTACGGTAGTCGTTCGGATATGGGGTTTCGTGTTTGGTGTCCTGCGTCCCGGATTCATAGAGAAGAAAAGACAACCCTCTGCCTGCATTATTTCTCCTTCATAGGCCGAAATATACTCCAAAGTGGACTCGAATAGCTTGTCCGGAATAAGCAGGAAATCGGTCTTTCCGCTCTTTTCCGTGAAAATCCTGAGCTCCTTATTCCTTAGATTGACGTCCTTTATGTTCAGCTTTACGGCTTCGCCTACCCTCAACCCCAGAACTGCCTGATAGCTGAACAAAAGCTTGAACCTTGGCTCATCTACGAACCTGAAAAACCGCTCTAATTCCTTTTCCGTAAAGGATTTGTTCATGCTTCCATACTTTGGCCTTCTGGAACGCAGGAAACGCCTTTTGCGTGCATCTGAAAGCACAGTAATTGCATTAACCAGCCTTGCTTTGGGAAGGTTGGCACCAAGAAACTCCAGCTGCTTCCTTATTTCAGGCCACTGTTTAGAAAGCGATTTCGTTTTTGTGCGACCTTCGGTCACAGCTGACAAATTCTTTGATTGCGAATTTGTCACGGCCCGTTTCCTATCGTATCCGTTTTCTCCATTTCCAGACTCTGAACCCGATACAGAAAACCCATTCTCCGACGTAAAATTCCAAGACTCAGAACACGAAACACTAGACCTTTTTGATAAAACGGGCCCGGAGGGATTTGAACCCTCGACCTTCACCTTAGGAGAGTGCCGCGCTATCCAGGCTGCGCTTCCCGATGCCATCAAAGGCAATATACGGGCCCAACATGGACGAGTGTCGT
>Ga0180433_10009903_pt1 | contig 11579 bp, 7 predicted proteins | sample SS_ome_8_FD_132980 | JGI IMG/M metagenome (GOLD analysis project Ga0180433, IMG submission 132980) | Hypersaline lake sediment archaeal communities from the Salton Sea, California, USA - SS_1_D_1 metaG | ecosystem: Environmental > Aquatic > Non-marine Saline and Alkaline > Hypersaline > Sediment... | reverse complement strand
GATAAAGCCCTATTTGCAACCGCCAATACAATCGGTAATCGCATAGATGATGCTACAAAAAGAACTTCATGCATTAGCTCCAATCCTTGACCGGCAGTCGCAGTGAAGGTCCGCGCTCCAACAGCTGACGAACCCAGACAAGCGCTCATTGCCGAATGCTCCGACTCAACCGGAATATATTCAGCATCAAGCTCACCATTAGCCACCATTTCCGCCAGAGTTTCTACAATGTGAGTCTGTGGTGTAATAGGATAGGCAGCAATTACATCGGTATTCGCTTCTTTAACTGCCTCTGAGATAGCCAGCGAACCTTCAATTCCAACTCGTTTAGCCATTATGCCTCCCCCTCTTCTGACATGGTAATGCACTTCTTAGGACACTCCTGAGCGCAAATACCGCATCCTTTACAATAAAAGAGGTCGAAATCATACATACCATCATCCCTTATAGTAATGGCAGCATCAGGACAATAGAGCCAGCACATACCACATTTAATACAATCTTCATATTTCTTGCTAGGCTTGTCTGCTCTCCAGTCACCTGTGCGATACGCCTTGGCACTACCTGGTTTTGTGACGATGTTGCCAAGTTCCAAATCCTTCCAAGTTAAATTCGCCATTTTACCACCCCTCCACTACAGTTTCTTCATAGGCCCTTCTCATTGCAGTGGCGTTTTTTTCGGCGATCTTCCCAAACCGATGCTCCAGCGGCTCAATCATGTCGTCTAATTCCACAAGCCCTGACACTTTTAATAAAGCACCAATCATCGTGGTATTAGTTATTGGACGTCCGATTGATTCACGGGCGATTTTCATAGCATCGACAGTAGCAATTTTATATCCATTACCATGAGCGGATTTCATCTCCTCGATGGGCCTTTTAGTATTGACTACTAACATACCGTTCTCTTTTAGCCCCGAAGTTACATCAACGGATTCAAACAGATCCGGATTAAGAACCACTACTATATCAGGAGACGTAATTTCTGATCTCACCCTGATACGTTCATCACCTACTCTGAGAAATGCCTGAACAGGGGCTCCTCTTCTTTCTGGACCGAAACTGGGAAATGACTGTGCATACAGGCCTTTATTTATGGCAGCTAGGGCAACAAGCTCAGCCGAAGTAACTGCTCCTTGACCGCCTCTGCCATGCCATCGTACTTCTGTTATAGGCAAAGCTGACCTCCTTCTTAATTCGTGATACCTCCATAGAGAATTTCTCTCAGAAGGCTTTGCTTCAAGTCGGGTATCTTGCTAATACTAAACATAAATAGTGAGAAATTGCCTTTAGTTAACTTCTCTGTCCAGACATTAGCGCACATCCGCTTGCATTATCAATGAGAAATTCGTCCCACAAAGAGTGAATGAATAGTACCATTCTTATCGTAGTATTAGACTCGAGGAAAAAAAGTATAATTGTAGTAATATCTCCCTATCTGTCCAAAGTGCAAGTGATCATTCTAGTAAAGACCGGTCCGGTCTCGAAAACATACTAACCTCGTTTAAATATTTTTGCCATGGCTATATTGCTTATTTTTGAAGTGACAGAAATGCTTAGATTCCCGTAATCACATATAATGTTTCCCATTCTTAAACTACAACATTTACCAGGCGGCCTGGAATATAAACGACCTGTTTAAGCTCTTTACCATTAATATGTGCCTTTACACGATCCCTACTAAGTACAAGCTTACGCACCTCTGGTTCGGTTATGGAAACCGGCGCCGTCACTTTGTCGCGTACCTTACCATTTATTTGTATCACAAGAGTAAATTCTTCTTCCTCGACTAATGTCTCATCCCAAACAGGAAAGCTTTGATTATGCACGCTATATTCATGCCCGCTAAGTTCCCACAGTTCCTCGGCTAAATGGGGTGATGAGGGTGCAAGAAGTAATACCAACGTTTCTATCGCCTCCTCCCATGCCAGATTCTGGACATTCCTACTCTCCTTAATCTTTGAAAGGTGATTAGTATATTCCATAAGTGCAGCAAGCATTATATTGAATCGGAATCGTTCCAGGTGCTGTGTGACTTTTTTAATAGTAATATGCGTTTGATGTCTGATCTCATTTTCGAGACCGGAATCTATCTTGGGCAAATTCTTGTCCTTCTGCTCCTGCAAGACAAGATTCCATACACGATTAAGCCATCTCGACATTCCACTTATTCCACTATCATCCCATCCACCCCCTTGATCCCAGGGACCGATGAACATAAGATAGCAGCGAACAGTATCGGATCCCAACTTCTTCACATAGTTATCAGGATTGACAACATTGCCTCTGGATTTACTCATCTTCTGTCGATTTAAAACAATTGTGCCCTGATTGTATAGCCGGGTAAAAGGTTCATCAAAATGAACCAGCCCAATATCTCGGATAGCTTTAGTAAAGAATCGAGCGTACAACAGGTGCATAACAGCGTGTTCCGCGCCGCCCGTGTATTGGTCTACAGGCATCCAGTAGGCCATTTTGACTGGATCAAACGGTCCCTCATCATATCCGGGACTGGTATATCGCAAGAAATACCAATTGGAACACATAAACGTATCCATGGTATCCGTTTCACGCTTGGCTGCTCCGCCGCATTTAGGGCACGAGGTATTTACGAAAGCAGGGTGGTATTTCAGTGGAGATTCTCCGGTCGGCTTAAACTCCGCATCTCTGGGCAACAACACCGGAAGATCCTGCTCGGGAACGGTCACTATTCCACATGTAGGACAGTAAATTACGGGAATGGGAACGCCCCAGTAGCGTTGACGGGATATGAGCCAATCACGAATTCGATAGCTTGTAGTTCGTTGTCCTATCCCCTGTTCTTCCATAAAATCCGCTATAGCTTCTTTACCCTGCTCACTTGGCATACCACCAAAACGCCCTGAATTAACCATAATGCCGGTCTCGACATATGCTTCCGTAAACTCCTCGCCGGACCAGCCAGGGGGAGCTATAACTACCTTAATCGGCAGATTAAAATCCTTCGCAAATTCGAAATCACGTTGATCATGCGCCGGTACAGCCATTACTGCACCAGTACCGTATGTCAAAAGGACATAATCAGCAATCCAGATCGGGATTCTTTCATTATTCAGTTTATTTATGGCATAGGATCCAGTAAATACACCGGTTTTTTCCTTTTCCGTTGACAATCGTTCAATTTCTGTCTGCATACGTGCTTTGTTAATATAGTCATTTACGGCTTCTCTGTTTTCGGGCGTTGTTATTTTCTCCACAAGGGGATGTTCTGGCGCTAAAACCATAAACGTTACGCCGAATACAGTGTCTGGTCGAGTAGTAAATACTCCGATTTCTTTTTCATCAACTCCGTCTATCTGTAAACCAAACGAGATATGCGTACCGGTGCTTTTTCCTATCCAATTCCGCTGCATGGTCTTTATACGCTCTGGCCAATCTACATCGTTAAACTCAAGCAGCTCATCAGCATAGTTAGTTATTTTAAGGAACCACTGTTCCAGATCTCTCCGTATAACGGGTGTAGAACAGCGTTCGCAGAATCCATCGCCGACTACCTGTTCATTAGCCAGAACAGTCTGACACTGAGGACACCAATTGGCCGGTGCCTTCGCCCGACAGGCCAAACCAGCTTCATGGAATTTTACAAAGAACCACTGTGTCCACTTATAGTATTCGGGCAAACAAGTGATTACTTCGCGAGTCCAGTCATACATAGATCCGATGCTTCGAAGCTGTGGACGCATATTTTCAATATTTTGCATCGTCCATTTGTAAGGGTGAATACCGTGCTTGATGGCTGCGTTCTCCGCAGGCAATCCAAAGGCATCAAAGCCTACGGGATGCAAAACATTATAACCCTGCATACGTTTATACCGTGCATGTACGTCCGAAGGTGCCATTGCATACCAGTGTCCGATGTGAAGGTCACCCGAGGTGTAAGGAAACATCGTTAATGCGTACCATTTTGGCCGATCTGATAATTCGTCAACTTCGTATAGGTGATCTTCTTGCCATCTTAGCTGCCACTTTTTTTCCATCGACTTCGGATCGTACTTCGGTATCATTTCAATTTCCCTCAATGAATTATGATAGCATAAAACGTATAAGCTTTCTAACAGGTGTTTATACCTAATCTTTTACTTTTATTTGCGCAATATGATGTAATGTTATTCAAAATTAACATATTTTCCTATTGACTAGAGTCTATCATAGTACTTTACAACAACTGAATGGTACATTAGTTCGATTTTCTCTAGTACTATAGAGCTATATGTGTTCTAGCACCGAAATATGATAATGGCAGCATGTATGTGAATTTTGGTAAGAAAGCCTTCTATGCATACCATATATTTTATGTAAATTTCATAATTGACTGTGTGAACGTTTGGTTGTAAACTACAAAAACAGTGGGGAGTAGCTGATGAAAGAAGACGTCTCTGACGTAAACGCTGACAATAAAGATAATCATAAGAAATCACCTAAGGGACTAAAACATGCTTTTACCAGTGCCGGTAAAAGGGTACCTGGCGCAGGTTTCTCTGCCAGAATTATTTCCGCGGCAATGGATGATGTCAGGGAGCAATTACCCGAGATATTGGGTTCATCGAAAGCTCTCAGTACCGTCATGCAAGGTGTCGAAAAACATGTTCCCCATGCGTTATTAACACGCAGACGAATTGCAACCGTGGTCGCAGGCATAGGAAAGTACGTGCCTGAGACAATTATAACCTCCGAATATATTGAGAAGAAAGTAGGTTTCCCGGAAAAATTAGGCCTGCCTATGGGAAGCATAGAAAATATCACTGGCGTAATCGAACGCAGGTATGCCGCAGAAGGTCAAGTATCATCGGATATGGCGTATGAGGCCAGCAAGAGGGCCCTAGAAAACGCAGGGATCGAACCTGAAGAATTGGATGTAGTTATATTTGCGTCGGCATCACATGATATTGCAGAACCGGCAACGGCCAATGTTTTACAGGACAAGCTGGGAGCGTACAACGCGCATGTCATGGACACTAAAAACGCTTGTAACAGTTTCTTAAATGGCGTGGATATAATGGACGCGTTTATGCAGACTGGACGATGCCGCATTGGATTGGTCGCGGGCGGGGAAGTTCTTTCTCGTTTCGTAAATTGGGATATAAATACGCCCGAAGAATTAAGTACCGGCTTTTCTGCTTTTACGTTGGGAGATGGAGGCGGTGCAATCGTATTTAAAGCTGAACATGACGAAGGTCGTGGAATACGTCTCACCCGATTCAGTTCTGATGGTTCAGCATGGGATCTTGCTACGATAAAAGGCGGTGGTACGCTATGTCCCTTCGACTTCTCTCAGTACTTCTTTGTCTCCCATAGTACTCGAATAAATACGCTTGCCATACGTAACATTCCGCCGATAATGGCTGCAATGGTAGAGGCCAGCGGCTGGAAACCGCAGGATGTTGATTTAGTGGTACCTCATCAGGTTACGCGTTCTATAACAGAACGGATTATGAAGATCGTGGGGCTACCTGTTGAAAACGCTGTAATTACAGTTAATAAGTACGGTAATACCGCAGCGGCAAGTATTCCTCTGGCACTTGCTGATGCCATCGAAGAAGATAGAGCCAAAGAAGGCAGCAAGATAATGCTTGTAGGCGGGGCCTCCGGGTTCAGCGTGGGCGTGATAACAGTCGTTCTCTAAATAACTATTTAAGAGAAACTCTAACTACCCGTGTCTTGCAGCAAACAGCTTCACCTGATGTACAAACGCTTCTATTCTCGTTTTCTCGTTCGTCTGTTTTAATCCGTCATATATCATAGTTAGCAGTGGTATTCGCTGATGCTCTCTCTGAACCTTTTTATAAATAGCTGTACATAGACTTCCATAAAGACAGTTCAAGACTATGAGATTGGCTATACCGCTACAGCCTGTTTCCGCATAACCAACAGCCTTGTCAACATTTACCGTAACCACCGGATCGATAGCCGGGCTGACATATGGATACACCCTCTTTTCCCTAAGGTCGACATCGGGCACAACACAGTCTTTTAGATCCTTATAAATCATGCCCTCAATAATTTTTTGCCAGTAGGTATGCCAGCCTCTCCGGACATAATAATAGAGTGCCGCAGCATAATTGCCTTTCGAGAACTGCATATTTGGATAGACGTGATTGAAATAAACCAGATAGTCAGTGGTCGTGGGACCCATTCTAACTTCAGCACCAAGTGCTTCGAACTCCTCGATAATATGATTGTTCGCCCAGGGATTCATACAACTGTAGAATTCACCGACAATTCCTATTATCGGCTTTTTATCCCTTTGTACTGGTATTTGATCCATGGCATTTACAGCAGAGTGTAACCTTGCCTTAAATTCACCCGTTTTGATGCCATCGATAATATATTCTATTGCCTGATCAAATACTTGATTAGACTCACCTTTATTCATTTCATACGGGCGTATGTGAAGCAATTTTTTTAATAACATGTCGGTCGCTAGCCATGATTTCCATATCTCTCGAGCCCAGTTGAGACCGAATAGCTTAGTTGCCTGATCTCGCCTGATCGAGGTCAAGGGAGCAATAACCGGAACCTGAGGAAAACCAAGCTTGCGTAGGACTATTTTTTCCGAGAGCGCATATTGGGTCAACCTGCATGAACCATCGAAATTAAGCATAAAGAAAGCAGATCTATCTGGATCAAAATCTTCCATTTCAGTCATTCGGACTAAATCGCCTGTTGTTACCTGATACGGATGGCACTCCTTGGATGATGAATACCTTCGTCCCAGCTCCTCCGATCGCTCGTCGGGTTTGGGCAAGACCTGTGCGTTAATACCCACTGCCTGGAATGCGGCAGCCAAGGTATTCGAATGCCAACCCATATATGGTAGATAAAAGGTCTTGTCCAACTCACGTATGAGTTTCGATGGTTTAAAAATCGTTATGCTGTCACACTGTGTAACTGGATTTAGGTCACTCTTTGCCTTGGTTGATAATACAATCTCGGGTCTGGTCAGTGTATCAACGAATGCTTCGACCCGAGTTGTTATTCCTGCATCACCACTATGTTCGTCTACTTCAAGGACCAGATAGCGATCATCTTCCATCGTATCCTCAAGATACTTCATGAAGAAGGCATCGGGTCCACACCCATAATTGGTTATCAGCACAGGATTCAGGCTCTTATTTTCTTTCGCGAATATCAACGCTCTCAATAGATTCTGTTCGTTTTTCCATACCAGATTACTGTAATGTGACGGCAACCGGACACTCTCCAGGGGAAGAAAATCGAAGGGTATTGCCAGAACTCCAAGGTGCTGCAGTTTCTTCGGAATATTTAAATTGAGACTGGTGTCATGTACATTATAGGGTTTGCCCACAAGCACTACGGCCTCGTTCTCACGACTCAGGTTTTCTAATATTTCACGGCCCCTTCTCTGACATTTCTCATGAAAATCCTGCTGAGCCTCTTTTGAATTTCTCAGCGCCCGTTTTATAGCCGGGGCCTTCTTCCCAAGGAATTTACCCATCTTCATCACTTGTTCTTCCAGGTCATAGTTCTCTTTTTCCATATGTACTGTCGGGCATAGTATCCTGGTTTTATTTTCAAATGCCGCTCGCAATATAAATGGCAACCCCTGTATATAGGGGCAATTATAACTGCGGGAAACATCATCCGAGGTTTTTTTTAAATCGATAACACTGGGAATAAACACATAATCCACGTTTTTCTCGATAAGGCTGTAAACGTGGCCATATGCTACCTTCATTGGATAACACATTTCGGCGAGGATGAACTGCAGCCCTTTGTTTATTAGCTGTCTATTTGTTCTATCCGAAAGCACGACAGTAAACCCCAGCTCCTTAAAGAACGTGGCCCACAGCGGTAGCTGTTCGTAAAACATAAGTGTCCGTGGAATTCCAATTACTGTTGATGTTGGACCCGTATCACTTCCATCCAGACAGTTGAGTAGAAAATCTTCCCGCTCTTTAAAGAGGTCGGGAAGTTTGCAGTCACCTTCTCTTCTAATCTCGTATCGATCACAAATGCCGCCATAGTATGATGTGCGGCCGCTACCGACCGTGACCATCCGAATTTCGCAATGATTGGCGCAGTGTTGACATTCAAAGCTTTTTATATCGAACTTGCGGCTGCTTAAATCAAATCCAACGAAATTGCTTTGAGACTGAGCCTCTGCTCTTTTTTCGCGAGCGATAAGAGCGGCTCCAAGCGCTCCTGTTACATTATGGTTTTCAGGTATCGAGATATCCCTTCCCAAAATATTTTCGAAGGCTCTTGCCACACTTGTATTAGACGCGACGCCGCCCTGGAAATATATGTTATCGCCGATCTTCTTATTTCCCACCACTTTTTCAATATAGTTATACGCTATTGAATACGATAAGCCGGCGATAAGATCCGCCTTGGACAAGCCAACCTGTTGATGATGTATCAAATCAGATTCCATAAAAACCGTACATCGAGTACCCAGATCAGCAGGATTCTGAGCTTTAAAAGCATGCCTACTGAAGTCTTTTATGTCTATCCCCAGCCTTGCAGCCTGCTCCTGAAGAAAAGAACCTGTTCCGGCAGCACAAACCTTGTTCATCTCGAAGTCTATCACGGAGCCGTTTTTTATACTGATATATTTTGAGTCCTGCCCTCCGATCTCGAATACTGTATCAACCTTATTATCAAGCTCAACAGTCGCTTTTGCCTGAGCCGTTATTTCATTAATGACTATATCTGCCCCGATAAAATCGCCGATAAAATAGCGTCCACTACCTGTTACTGCTACACCACCGACCTCGAATGATTCTGGCAGATCATTGACTATATCCAATAGTGTCGCTTTCACAGATCGTACCGGATCACCCTCAGCTAGTATATATCGCTTGGCGATTATTTCCTTATTCCGATCTAGTGCCACAATATTGGTGCTGGCAGCACCGATATCTACACCCAGATATAACGTATCCTGTTCAACGCCCTTACGTGTTCTATCACGCAAATCGTCGCTTGTCCCAATTTCCTTTACTTTCAATATCTGTAAATAGCTGTGTCTTTTCTCATCCACGTCTCTAATAAGATAATGCTGTATGTTCTCAATTGCTTTTTCGAGTTGCAGAGTATGGCTGTTTCCTTTTTCTCTGGCAAGCATGGCTGCACCCAGTGCGCCGCTCACGTCGAAATTCTCCGGTATGATCAACCCACCTTCATCCAATTCCAGTAATTTTTCAAAGGCCTTTACGACTCCTTTATTTGCAGCCACACCACCCTGAAAAGCTATTGGTCTTGTAAAGTCCTTTCCTTTGCCCAGATTACTTATATAATTTCTAGCGAGGGCAAAACAAAGGCCAGCGACTATGTCCTCTTTTGCTATCCCTTCCTGCTGAAGATGTATCATGTCGGACTTGGCGAAAACACTGCATCTTCCGGCAATCGATGCTGGCTTATTTGATCTCAATGCAAGTTCACCGAATTCTCTATCAATAGATATGCCCAGTCGATATGCCTGTTGATCAAGGAAAGAACCTGTTCCGGCCGCACATATTTCATTAAGGGAATGGTCAACAATAACTGGCTGACCGCCGCGTGCATCGGGCTCGATGAAGATTAGCTTTGAATCCTGACCGCCGATCTCGATTACAGTTCTTACCTCCGGGTAAAAATGGGTTATTGATTTCGCTTGAGTAATGATCTCGTTCTCTTTCTGAACATTAAGTATGCTAGATACAAGATCTCTTCCGCTACCCGTAGCAATAACGCCGTCTATTGTAGAAAAATGTGGGTCAAGCTCAGTGAAAATGTTTAGCAGTGCTTCGAGAGGTTGTCCTGTTGTTCGGCGATATACACGTTTTATAAGGTTAGCGTCGTCATCGATTATTACCAGATTAAGGCTAACAGAACCAATATCAATACCCATGTAGAGGTTATCAGGCAATGTCATCTGGCCTCTCTACTCAGTAAGCGAGGTATTAATCGAAGCGAGCAATGAAGGAACAGTTTCTAATTCTCACCAAAGTGATAGTCGTAATATAGTTGTATTGCTTCCATGGCATCTTTGGGAAGCAGATTGACTTTGCCAGCACAGAGTGCATATATGTATATCTTAGCTGTTTTCTCAAGCATCTTACAGTTTGTGAATGCTTCTCTCATGTCTCTGCCTAAGGCGAGTGCTCCATGATTTGCCAGCAATGCTGCATTCCGAGGTCCAAGTGCTTTCATCACGTTATCTACCAATTCTTTACTGCCAGACAGTGCATATTCTGCCATGTGAATTTCACCACCCAGATACTGTACCTGGTCGTCCAGGATAGTAGGTATGTTCTGTCCCATAACACTTAATACACTAGCGAACTCAGGATGGAAGTGAATAACTGCGTTTATCTTTTTCCGAGCCTTAAAAACTGCTATATGCAGTGATGTCTCAATGGACATATCCAATGTTCCCTCAACTTTTTGTCCATCAAAATCTACGATGATAATGTCATCTACAGTCATTGTCTCATAGTAGCGTGTTGAGGGGCTTATCGCTATAAGCGGTTTATCGTCCTTCGTATCCAATCTCATACTTACATTTCCTGCCGTACCGACAACGAATGACTTCTCTGCCATCCGTTGAGATGCTTCCAACACAATCTTTTTCTCTTTTTCCCACATATAGTCTGTTCTCCTGTTATTGTTATATATTCCATTATAGCATAGACCACCAGATCATTATACAAGGTAGTGAGACGTAGAAAAATTGGCAAGGAATTACGTAGTATGATATTTTGTAGAATTAGTACGTTAATGGGTATTTGCGATATATTGACGAACATTAGTAGAACTGGAATAATGAAATGCTTATTCGAATATTACAGATTGATCTCCATAAATAAATGTTATTATAATCTAACTAACCGAATATTTGGGAGGAAGTCAAGTGAATGAAGAAGCGTCTGAGGAGAGGCAGGAAAGTAAGGAAATCATATTTATCATTTTGGGAGCTTTGGCTTCATTTGCAGTGCTAGTATTTAATGGGCTCAAATCCATTGTATCCAGCGTTGCCGAATGGTTCTAAAGCAATTGTTCTCCAATAAAACCTTAATCAACCCCTTAATTCGCTAATTGTTTATTGTTTGATCCCCCTTTGATTCCCCCGTGGGAAATTTAATAGTCGGAGGCCTCATAGATCCTTACCGGAGCGGAATCCTTCCGGTATCGGAAGGATCGCTGTGGCTCGGCTTTAGTTCCTAAATAGGTGAATTTAATAATCTAGGACAACCTCCATAACCACATATTAATTTTATATTAGTCTCATATGGGCATAGTTAACGGCCGTGGAATACTGGCTCTCTTTTTTCCCAGATAGAGCTAATGCCTTCCTTAAAATCCTCAGTACTAAACAGTATATTCATTATGTAAACTTCGTAGTCCATATGTGCCGCCAGATCTGACTCGTGGAGGGATTTATACATTGCAGCTTTAGTCATAGCTACTGCGAGCGGTGCATTTTTCGCTATCTTCACTGCCATTTCCTCAGCAGCAGGCATGAGATCAGCCAAGGGGACAACTACGTTTACTAAGCCCATTTTTTCTGCTCTTTCCGCATTAATGTTGTCGCCGAT
>Ga0180433_10009902_pt1 | contig 11581 bp, 7 predicted proteins | sample SS_ome_8_FD_132980 | JGI IMG/M metagenome (GOLD analysis project Ga0180433, IMG submission 132980) | Hypersaline lake sediment archaeal communities from the Salton Sea, California, USA - SS_1_D_1 metaG | ecosystem: Environmental > Aquatic > Non-marine Saline and Alkaline > Hypersaline > Sediment... | reverse complement strand
AAGTTGATGATCTATCATATATAAAAAAAGAAGAATTAAAGTTATATAGTACTATATTACAATTATTAGTATCTTCATGTATCCTTATGTTCGCTACATTAATATTTATTGTTTATATGATTTTAAAATATTTTGGTAATAGTACATTCTTATTGCGACTTAATGATATTTTTATTTTTTAAATTTTTGATTGATATAAAGTCTTAAATTTACTATTAACATTTGATAAGTATTCCAAAAAATATTATATTAAATCATAAAAGGATTATTACATCATGAATGATATAATTTTAAATAAAAAGGAAAGTATTGAACGGTGTATTAAACAGATTCGAAATTATTATGAAAGTATACAATCATTTACAAAAAGTTTTAGATGAAAAAGGAGCAGGATACCTAGTATTACTTGATCCGGATCATGAGAATTTAGTTGAGCTGTCCTCCAGAGCAAAATTTCTTGAAGACTGCGGTGTTGACGGGATTCTGGTGGGCGGCAGCCTTCTTGTAAGCAATCATTTTGATGAATGTATCAAGGTGCTGAAACAATCACTGTCCATACCGGTCATCATTTTTCCAGGAAACGGGAATCAGCTTTCAGGCTATGCAGATGCAGTATTGTTCCTTTCTCTAATAAGCGGCCGCAATCCTCATTATCTTATAGAAGAGCAGGTAAGAAGCGCTCCGGTAATAAAATCATTGAATCTGGAACCTATTTCGACCGGATATATGCTTATCGAGTCCGGCAGAACCACTTCCGTTGAATACATAAGTAATACCAGGCCGATTCCGAATAATAAACCTGAGATAGCTGTGGCCCATGCCCTGGCTGCAGAATTTATGGGAATGAAGTTAATATACCTGGAAGCCGGCAGCGGAGCTTCCCAGCCGGTACCGGATAAAATGATCCAGGCAGTTTCAGGCTCAACGTCTGTTCCCCTTATAGTAGGAGGGGGAATAAACAATCCTCAGGTTGCTGAACAGAAAGTTAAAGCTGGTGCTTCCTTTATTGTAACCGGAGATGTAATTGAAAAGAGTAAAGATGATTCTCTGGTAAGCACTTTTTGTAAGATGATCCACAGTAAAGAGTAATAGATGTTTGATATTCATACCCATATTCTCCCCTTTGTAGATGATGGTTCCGGATCTTGGAAAGAAACCTTAGCTATGATCCGTTCTGGAATTAAAGATGGCATAAAGGGAGCTGTTTGTACTTCCCATGTTTTTAAAGTCCTGAATAAAGAACTGGAACAGAAATTAACTGACAGGTTTAATGAACTAAAGAAAAAACTGCAACAGGAAAATATAAATTTTGATCTCTGGCTTGGTTCTGAAATTAATGTCAATGCAAAATTTGATATTGAATCCAGTATTGCTACTATTAACGGAGATAAAAAATATATTCTATTGGAGTTACCAATGAGCGACTATCCTCATCATGTTGATGATCTTTTATTTCAGCTTTCTTTGAAAGGATTAACACCAATACTGGCTCATCCGGAGAGGAATACAGTTATCATGCAGAAACCTTTAATTGTAGCAAATCTTATTGAAAGGGGAGTATTAATCCAAATTAACAGCGGCAGTCTGACCGGCATATTCGGCCGGAGAGTTCGGAAAATTACTATGGATTTTATTAAAAAAGCTCAGGTGCAGATTGTAGCTTCAGATTGTCATAATGTTCATAACAGGTCGATGTCTCTCAGTGCAGCATATGACATGGTTGATAATATTTGTGGTAAGAAACGGGCGGAATTATTATTTTCTATTAATCCCAGAAAAGTTATAAACGGAGAAGCGGTAAATGCAGAAGACACTCAAGGGGAGGTAAAAAACAAAGGATGGAAAAATTATTTACATAAAATAGTGAAGGGGCGTTAAAAAGGTGGATAAAAAGATAGATAGCATAAAACATCATTTTCAGGCAAGTGCAGACATTAAATACAAGCTTTCAGAATCAGCTCCTACTATAGCAAATGCAATCGATTGTATTATAGAGTCGTTAAGATCTGGGGGCAAGGTATTACTTTGCGGGAACGGAGGCAGTGCAGCTGACAGCCAGCATATAGCAGCTGAACTGGTGGGACGTTTTAAAAGAGAAAGAGATGCTCTCTCTGCTATTGCTTTATCTACTGATACTTCGATTTTAACAGCAGTGGGTAATGATTATGGATTTACACATATATTTACACGTCAGGTTGAAGCTTTGGGAAGGAAAGGAGATATATTGATTGGATTAAGTACAAGCGGTAAATCAGATAATGTGAAGAATGCGTTAGAGAAAGCACAGGAGATGGGATTACATACAATTTCTCTTATTGGTAATGATATTCACTGCCCTTTATCAGAATCTTCTGATATTATTATCAGTGTCCCTAGTTCAGATACTCCATATATACAAGAAGCACATATCACTATTGGTCATATAATCTGCAATCTGGTTGAGGAATATTTATCAGGAGATAAATTATAAAAAGTAATGATTAGTTTTCTTAATATGGGAATACTCCTTGGTCTTATAAGTGTCAGTATTCCGTTGCTTATACATTTGTTTGCCAAGAAAAAGCAGAAAGTAATACATTTCAGTACCCTTCGTTTTTTAAAAATACTTCAGCCTCAAAAGCTTCGCAGGATACAATTAAAACAGATTGTATTAATGATCATCAGAAGCCTGATAATTCTTTTTCTGATACTGGGATTCTCCCGCCCTGTTTGCAAAAAGTCTGCTTCAATAAATAGAGGTAATGCTTCTTCTGTAATGTCATTTATTATTGATTGTTCCTTAAGTTTGAAACGAAATGGTATGCTGGAAGAACTGAAGAGAAATCTGCAGTCTGCTGTTAATATAATGAAACCAAATGATAGAGCATCGTTGGTCCTTACCCAGGGTAGCAAACAGGCGCCGAATCCTGTGTTATACAATCAGCAAAGCCTTAAAAGAATGGTAGATGATATTGATATTTCATTTTTTAAAGGAGATGTGATAGTTAAAGTGTTTGAGTCCATGGAGTTTCTGGATAAACAAAGGGAGCTCAATAAGGAAATTTTTATTTTTACAGATCTTCAATTTTCTGAATGGGAAGCTGAAAAGGATAGTTCTTTATTACATTCCTGGGAAGGGAATATATTTATCATTCCAATCCAGGGGGAGGATAAGAATATTGCGGTGACTCAAAACCGTATTAAGAGTGGATTATTTCATTCTGAAGCAATGATTGATGTTTTTGCTGATATTGAAAATTATTCAGATAATAATATAAATGATTTATTAGTCAGGATCAGTCTGGATGATAAAACTGTTGATCAGACGACCATTAATTTAAAAGATAATGAGAAAAAAAGAGTTACTTTTAACGGCATCCAGGTTAATGAAGGATGGCATAATGGAAATATATCAGTTCAGGATGGAATTTTTCCATATGATAATATTTCTTATTTTACTTATCATTCACAATCAAAAAAGAAAGTATTTCTAATAGGCAATGAGATAAATGATATTTTACCTGTCAAATTATGTCTTGCGGCCCAGGATAATAAAAATATTAAATATGAGATTGAGAATTTTGTAGTGGGTTCTGCCTGGAGTGAAAAACTCGATTCCTCGGATGTAATTGTTTTTTCTAATTATCCTTATTTTAAAGCTTCAGAGGTTGAAGATTTAAAGCAGTTTTTGCAGCAGGGGGGTGGGATTGTTTTTTTTATGGGGGACAGAATTGATATTAAAAGATTGAATCAGCATTTTTTTCAACCAGTTGCAGAGATTACACTGGGGAATGTAACCCAGAGCAAAGAACCGTCGAAGTCCAGTTTACGTATCAGGAATGTAGATTACGGACATTTGTTATTTCAGCATATTTTTGAGAAAGGAAAAGAAAATTTTAAATCTCCACACATATTTAAAAGTATAGAAAGTATCAGTAAAAGTTTTATACCAATTATGGAGCTGAGTAATGGTTATCCCTTTATGGCGGAAAAAGATGTTTTAAGGGGTAAAATTATCTTTATTTCTACTGCATTACAACAAAAATGGTCTGATTTCGTGAACAGCACCATTTTTGCTCCTTTGATGATCCGAAGTATTGGATATCTTTCCATAGATGAAAAGATACAATCTGATTATAATATAGTCGGTGATAATATGAAGTTGTTCATTAATCCTGAATCATTACAGGGAGAATTTTATGTAGAAGATCCGGAAGGGAGACGAATAGTTGTCCGTCCGGAGATTGAAAGTGAAAAAATTTTTTTAGAATCAGGATCGACTTTGAAACCAGGAATATACAGTTTTTACCATAATACTAATCAATTAGGAATTAAGGCAGTTAATGTTGATAATAGAGAATCGGATTTTTCAGTGATCGATCAGAGCGAGATCAGAGAGTTTTTTCCTGATGCAGATATTCATTTTATCACTAACGTTAATGCTTTAGATCAGGTAGTTTCAAAATCAAGATTTGGAAAAGAATTATGGCGGGAAATGATCTTACTGGCTCTGGTATTATTGGTTATAGAAATGTTTTTGGCAAGAAGTAAAAAAAGCAGAAATCCTGAATAGTATAAAAATTTTTTGTAATCGTGGAAAATTATATAAACTATAAAATCCTGAGAATATATGAAAGATAAATTGTATACAGTTACACCTCCGGATAGAATGGAAAGAGCCATATTGGTAGGGGTTGTTTTACCTGGCATGACAAAATATCGGGAAAAAGAAAGCATCGTAGAACTGGCAGCTTTGGCAGATACAGCTGGTGCAGAAGTTGTAGATACATTTATCCAGGATCGAAAAAAAATCAATACAGCAACCTTAATTGGTAAAGGGCTGGTACACAGACTATCCAGATTTGTGGTCGACGAGAATATTCAGCTGGTCATTTTTGATGTAGATTTGTCACCTGTTCAGACCAGAAATCTGGAAAATCAGATTAACAGGAAGATAGTTGACAGAAGCGGAATTATTCTGGATATTTTTTCTCTCAGGGCAAGGACGCATGAAGCAAAAGTTCAGGTTGAACTGGCTCAGCTGGAATATTATCTTCCCCGGCTTACACGGTTATGGACTCATCTTACCAGGCAGGAAGCCTCAATCGGAACCCGGGGTCCTGGTGAAACTCAGCTTGAAGTTGACCGAAGATTAATACGTAAAAGAATTACAACCTTGAAAAAAGAACTTCAGAAAGTTGAGATTCAAAGAAACAATAGAAGAAAAAGAAGAAAAAAAATTAATAAAGTGGCATTAGTGGGATATACAAATGTTGGTAAATCCAGTTTAATGAATGTTATCGCTGATGAAAATCTGTTTGTTGAAAATCGACTATTTGCCACCCTTGATCCCACCATTCGAAGTGTTCAATTAAAAGATGATCAAAAAATTCTATTTATTGATACAGTAGGATTTATACGTAAATTGCCTCATAATCTTGTTGCTGCTTTTCGCAGTACTTTACAGGAAGCCGGTGAAGCAGATGTTTTAATTCATGTAGTAGACATTAGTCATAGAGAGTATGATGAACAGATGGCAACAGTGAATCAACTTTTGAAAGATTTAAAAATTATTGATAGACCGACAATTATTGTTTTTAATAAAGTTGATAAACTTAAGGACAGAAAAATACTGACAGAATTAAAAAATAATTTTAAACGGGTTGTTTTTACTTCTGCAGTGAAGAACATTGGTATTAACAAATTAAAAGAAGAGATAATTGATATATTCAGAGAAGAACAGATTGAAAAAGAAATAGTAGTAGAAGCAAATCAGACCAAAATTATTTCAAAGGTGCATGACTTAGCGACAGTGATTAATAAAGATTATAAAGATGGAAAAGCTGTTATTAAAATAAGGGCAACAAAACCGGAGCTTAATCGTATACTATCTATGCTGGAAAGTATTGATAATTAAGAAACTGATTGAAAAGGATAGGCTATGATTAGGATTCTCATTGTTGATGATGATAAAAGAATAAGAGAGAGTTTAAGCAGTTTATTACAGGAAGAAGGGTATTCAACCATAAGCTGCAGTAATGGAGAACAATCTTTAAAAGTTGTAAATGATGAGAGAATTGATATTGTCCTTTTGGATGTTATCCTTCCTGGGATCGATGGTTTAGAAATTCTGAAAAAACTGAAAAAAATTGATTCTCAGATAAAAGTATTAATGATTTCCGGACAGGCGGATTTTGAAACTGCTGTTGAGGCGACAAAACGCGGAGCATTCAATTTTTTTGAAAAACCTTTGAATCCGGATAAAATTCTTTTAGCCTTAAAGAATTTAACCAATCAAATCTCCATGGAGAGAAAGCTCTCAGATTTTGAAGATCATACAGTTATTGAAGATGAGATCGTTGGCAAATCTCCTAAAATAAAAAACTTAATTACAAAAATAATAAAAACTGCTCCTTCTGATGGAAGAGTGCTTATTTATGGTGAAAATGGTACTGGGAAAGAATTGGTTGCAAAAGCTCTGCATCAGCAGAGCAGCAGAAGAAATGGACCTTTTGTCAGTTTGAATTGTGCAGCATTTCCTAAAGAACTCATTGAAAGTGAATTATTCGGTTATCAGAAGGGTGCGTTTACCGGAGCAGTTAAAAACAAGCCAGGAAAATTTGAAATTGCTGACGAAGGTACACTCTTTTTGGATGAAATCGGAGATATGAGTCTTGATATTCAGGCCAAATTATTGAGGGTATTAGAGGAAAATGAAGCGGTAAGGTTAGGCAGTAACAGAACGTATAAATTTAATGTGAGGGTGATTTCTGCTACTAATAAGAATTTAGAAGATTTAATCCGGAAAGGTGATTTCAGAGAAGATCTGTATTATCGCCTGAATGTCATACCTATTACAGTACCCCCTTTAAGAGAACGCAATGATGATATTTCGTTACTGGCAGATTATTTTTTAAAACAGATTTGTGCCTCTACCGGCAGAAGAGTCTTGAAGTGGGAAAAAGAGGCCCTCGGATTACTTAAATTATACCATTGGCCCGGAAATGTCCGGGAATTAAAGAATTTTATTGAACGTCTGGTCATTTTATCTGATGAAAATAAGATTACAGAAAAGCAGGTTAAGGACAATTTTCCTGTAAAGATAGATACAGCATCAAAGCAAAGATCTTCTGTTGATTTTAAAGAAAAATCACTAAAGGATTTATTAAAAGAATATGAAAGAGATATCCTGTTGGAGGGATATAAATATACTAAAGGAAATGTTTCAAAACTTTCCAGATTACTTGATGTAGACAGGGCAAACCTGCACAGAAAACTGAAAAAATATAAGATTAAATAATTTATTACATGTTGCTCGAGGTTATCCGAAAAGTTCAAAAATGATGAAACCACAAAGTACACAGAGAAATACAGAAATTTCATAGAATACATAAAAATAATATATATTATCCTTTGTGTTCTCATTTCTTACTCTGTGGACGCTGTGGTTTTTTACTTTTTAGTCAACACAGAGATAATAAAATAAGGAAAGAGAGTGTTTTCCCAGCTCCGCAGGGGCTCCGGCCCCTGTGGAGTATAACCATTCTTCGATGAATTCAGCATGAAAGTATCGTCAAAATCAAATTTTTTAACAGCCCTACTAAAAAATTCGAAAGTAAAGAATCCCCCAGTTGTTGGAAAATATTTATTTTTACTTGACATTTTACAATTAAATTATTAATATATAATCATTATATATTATTAATTTATCAATTATTATGTATTTTTCAGGAAAAAATTTATTCACATTTAGGCAAAAGTTATTATTTGCCTGTATGTGGGTATTTTTTGGATATTATTTGGCAATTTGTTTAGTAATATATGGTAGATAATATTATGTTAGATCTAAAACAGCATAATAGCCCTTTGACAAATGTATATTTCTGATATAAAGGACGAAACAAATTTGGAGGGGTTGCAAAAAAAAAAGAAAAATGTAATAGAAAATTTGTGTTTATGCAGCGAGTCTTTTGTTAGATTGAAGGTTCATATATCAATAGTTTATTTTGATTGATAATTTATTTATTACAGTTTTGAAAAACTTGATTTTGTTGTTTTCATCTCGTACTTTTAATTAATAATGGGGAAATATTAATTCATTGTAATTTTTTTGTTTTAAAACAGGAGATAATCATGAAAATCAAACCAATTCATTTCATTATTTGTATAACAGTTATTCCGCTGCTAGATACAGGTTTTTCATTGAAAGCCCAGGAAACAAATTATTTTAAGGAACATGAGCTGGCAAGGGACAGCTTATTAAGTTTGGCACGTACTATCATCAATTCAGCTGAATGCCGCACTTTTGTTACGGTTGATGAAGACAATAAACCGCAGGCAAGGGCTATGTCGCCCTTCCCACCGGAAGAGGATTTTACGATCTTTCTTGGCACCAATCCGGCCAGCCGCAAAGTGAAGCAGTTGAAGAAAAATCCCAATGTCATGGTTTATTATTACGATAGTGACGGCAGAAGCTACGTTTCTGTGGCCGGAAAGGCTGAGCTTATCGATGAACCGAGAATTAAAAAGAAATACTGGCGGGATGGATGGATCGGGTTCTATCCCGATTTCGAAAAGAATTATGTACTGATCAAAGTCAGCCCAAAGCATATGGAAATCTGCAGTTTTGAACATGAGCTTTTCTGGGGCCCGGAAGGCATGCCAGCAGCAGTGGATTTTTAGTTATTTGGTGGATTGATGATATAAGGGTTTCCCAGCTCCGTTGGGGCTTCGGACTCTACGATGGATGACCTGAATAGTTTACCAGACACACAAGATTCGTGTGGCATTGCTTTTAGGCAATGCTTTAAAAAATAATAAATTTCCGCAGAGGCTGAGCCTCCGCCGGATAATTTCCTGTTTTATTTTTTAGATTTTCTTTTTAACTTATTTTCTTCAATAGCGGCATATAAAGTGGGTACCACAAAAGTAGTCAATATCGCAAATACCATCCCTCCGAAGGAAGGTATGGCCATGGGTACCATTACATCCGAACCGCGGCCGGTGGAAGTTAATATGGGGATCAAAGCCAGAATCGTGGTGCTGGCTGTCATCATGGCAGGACGAATACGGCGTTTCCCTGCATTCAGGGCAGCTGTCCGTATCTCTTTTATATTGGAAGGTTTTGCTTTTTTAAAGTTTTGATCAAGATAGGTACTGATCAGTACCCCATTATCACTGGCTATACCGAAAAGGGCCAGGAATCCGACCCAGACCGCAACAGAAAGGTTGATGGTGTTTATTTGAAAAAGCTGACGCATATCTATGCCAAAAAAATTAAAATTCAGAAACCATTCCTGTCCGTACAGCCAGATCATTACAAATCCTCCGGCCCAGGCAACAAAAATACCTGAAAATACGATTATAGTGGTTGAGACTTTATGAAACTGAAAGTACAGAATCAGAAATATGATAAATAATGCCAGAGGCAGGATAATCCGCAGTTTCCGGGCAGCCCGGATTTGATTCTGATAGCTGCCGGCAAAGCTGTAGCTTACTCCCTTTGGTATTACCAGCTCTTTTTTCACAATTTTGGTTTTCAGGTAAGATTCTGCCTGTTCTACTACTTCAACTTCCGCCCATCCTTCTTTTTTATCGAAAAGTACATATCCGGTCAAAAATGTATCTTCGCTTTTAATCATTTGCGGGCCCCGGACATAATTTATTTGGGCCAGCTGTTTCAGGGGGATCTGGGCACCACTTTGCACCGGTATGAGTATATCAGCAATTTCTTCAAAATCATTGCGCAGTTCCCGCATATATCGTACTCGTACGGGATATCGCTCCCGCCCTTCAATAGTTGAGGTTATCAGTTTTCCTCCCAAAGCCACCTCTATAATATTCTGAACTTGCTTTACAGAAATACCGTAGCGGGCTGCAGCCCGGCGGTTTATTTTAATTTCCAGATAGGGTTTGCCCACTATACGGTCAGCAATCACTGATTCCTTTTTAATGGATGGAATTTCTTTCAGCAGTTTTTCCAGCTTCAGCCCCACAGTTTCAATGGTTTTTAAATCTGGTCCTTTAACTTTGATACCCATTGGAGCTCTCATACCACTTTGCAGCATAACTATACGGGCGGAAATAGGCTGCAGTCGCGGTGCAGAAGTAGTACCGGGTATACGGGCAACTTTAACCAGTTCATCCCAGATATCTGCAGCAGTTTTGATATGATCTCGCCACTGGCGGAAAAGTCTGCCTCTTTTATCCGGAATGAGCTTTCCTTCTGAGTCTCTCAGGAATTCTCCATCTTTATTTACAGCATATTTAATTCGATTACCATACTTGTCTGTTTTATATTCAGATTTATAGGTAACCACTGTTTCCACCATGGAAATGGGGGCCGGGTCCAGGGGCGTATCAGCTCTTCCGATTTTCCCCACTGCATGTTTAACTTCCGGAACTGAGTAAAGAGCTTTATCCAGTTTATGAAGAACATCCAGGGCCTCCTCCATGCCAGCGTGAACCATGGTGGTAGGCATATAGAGATAAGATCCTTCATCCAGGGGCGGCATAAATTCTCTTCCCAGACCGGGGAAAGTATGGTTCATATTCTGATAAACAGCAGTGCGTTTGACTGCATCCGGCATAAATGCAAAGATACGGCCGAACCCAAACCAGACAAACAGACCGATTACTATCAGAAGTGCCGGACCAGAAAGGGTAATTTTTTTATGTTTTAACGCCCATCCCAGCAGGGAAGGATAGTGTCTGGTAAACAGCATTAATGTACCCATAACTACACTGATGAGCAGAGCAACAAAAATAAAATTAATAATAACGGGTTCATCCCGTCCTAGGAGAGACCAGGTTGATGCAAGTATTACTGAGACAGTTACAATTACTATCCAGTTTAGAACAGTTGGAGAAGTTTTTATTATTTTAGCATGCAGCCAGGGTTTAAGTATTTGAAATACTCCAAAGAACAGTATCAAAAGACCAAACCACCACTCAACAATAAAAATGCTGATGAGTCCGGTAATAATTATTCCTATATCAATTATGGTGCGATATTCAGCTTTATTGATTTTTTTGGTAAAGAGAAGAGAAGCAAAAGGAGGTAAGATTGTCAAGGTAATAATAATTGAACAGATAAGGGCCATGGTCTTAGTATAGGCTAAGGGTTTGAAGAGTTTTCCCTCTGCAGCTACCATGGCAAAAACCGGCAGAAAACTGACAACGGTTGTAGCTACCGCGGTTAACACAGCATTTCCTACTTCTGAAGTAGCCTGATGTATAACTTTTAACTTTTCAGGATTCTTTTTATTCTCCTCCAGATGTTTCAGAATATTTTCGGAAACCACAATACCCATATCCACAATTGTTCCTATAGCTATGGCAATACCGGAAAGCGCTACAATGTTTGCATCCACACCGAAGAGTTTCATACCTATAAAAACCATTAGAACAGTCATGGGAAGCAGGCTGGTTATCAGTAGAGAAGCGGTAAAATGCATAATCATGACGAGAATAACTATAATTGTTATCAGGATCTCGTCCCTCAGGGCATGGTTGAGAGTCCCGAGGGTTTCCTGAATGAGCTCTGTCCGGTCATAAAAGGGAACAATGGTTACCTGACTTGTTCGCCCGTCAGGAAGTTTTT
>Ga0180433_10009901_pt1 | contig 11581 bp, 13 predicted proteins | sample SS_ome_8_FD_132980 | JGI IMG/M metagenome (GOLD analysis project Ga0180433, IMG submission 132980) | Hypersaline lake sediment archaeal communities from the Salton Sea, California, USA - SS_1_D_1 metaG | ecosystem: Environmental > Aquatic > Non-marine Saline and Alkaline > Hypersaline >... | reverse complement strand
CATGGCGCAAAGGAAACGAAAAAAGGTAACTAGTTTGCAAAGTCTGCTCAAGATATATAAAATGTGGTCGTATGTTATAGGGCCATGGTGTTAATGGTAGCACGCGGGTCTCCAAAACCCTAGGTAGGGGTTCGAATCCTCTTGGCCCTGAAGTTTTATTCAAACCACACTTATGTCTTTAACTGTTAAGGAATATTCCAAAGATGATACCCGGGGTGTTGCTATTCAAAGTAAGTTTTTTAAAATTATAATGATTATTCAGGTGCTTTTTGCACTAGGGATTATTGGATTTGTTGCTGCTTCTTTTAGGGAAGTTGGTGAAGATATTGCTGGAGTATATATTGTTGCTGCAATCATTATATTTAATTTTATTTTTGTTTTTTATGGGCAGAAGATTACTTTGACCAGGAGTCTTGCTAATGGGAATATTGTACTTACTGAAAAGATTTTTTTTAAATCTAAGAAGGTTGAATTTACACCTAATGAAAGGCCTTTTTTGATGCTTTATAATCCGGTTTTTCAGTCAAAATTTACAAAAGATTTCTATATTTTATCTATTGTGGATGAGCATAGGAAAAAGGTGGTGCTTATTAAGAGTTTAAATAAGAAAACACCTGCCCTTTGGAATTTTACCAGAGATCAGGCGACGTTTATTTCCGGGATTCTTGGGCTTAAGCTTGTTGATGAGATTGGAACTTTATCCGGAGATATTCTTAATTATAAGAAAAGTATTTTTAATATGTAGTTATGAATGCACAATTTAGAATATTTATATTAGCTTTAGGTATACTTCTTGCCGGGGGATTAGCAATGTTTTTTTATGTGATGGAAGTGGAGAATTTTGAGGAAGTTGTAGAAGTGCAGGAAGATAATACTTATTATGATGGAGAAGTAGTTCCTCTTCCCGATGTCCGGTTTGATAGTGAAAAGTCAGTTGAGGAAGCTTTGAATAACAGAAGAACTGTTCGGAATTTTACTGATGAAGAGGTGACATTGGCTGATGTGGGGCAGCTTTTATGGTCAGCTCAGGGAATAACTGATTTAAGTTCAGGATTTAGAACTGCACCTTCTGCAGGGGGAAAGTTCCCTTTAGAAGTTTATCTGGTTGCAGGAAAAGTGAAAAATTTAGCTCCTGCGGTGTACCATTACAATCCAAAAATTCATCAACTTGAAAAGGTTGTTGATGGAGATAAAAGAGCGGAAGTTTCTGTGGCTGGGGTGAATCAAAAATGGATCGCGGAGAGTGCTGTGAATATTGTTTTTGCTGGAGTTTTTGAGAGAACAAGGTCGAAATATGGGGAGAGAGCTGAGCAGTACGTTTATATTGAGGTTGGTCATGCTGCTCAAAATATTTATTTGCAGGCAGAAAGTTTGGGGCTTGGAGTTGGTGTGATTGGAGCTTTTGATGATTCTGAATTAAAAAGAATTATGGGAATGAAAGAGGAGGAAGCGCCGTTATATATCATTACTGCGGGTCAAAAAAGTATTAATTAACTTAATTAGTATGATAGATTCATACGAATTTGGGAAAATGAAGATTATGGGAGAAGAGTATCATTTTGATCTTTTTATTATAGATACAGAGATTGAGCCATGGAATAGGAAGGAACGCCATAATATCTGTTTGAAAGATCTTGAAGATATCTCTAAAAAGTGTGAAGTGTTGATAATTGGCACTGGGGATGAGGGGTGTGTTGATGTGGATAAGGAGGTTAAGAAGTATTGTAAGAAGAAAAAGATTGATCTTAAGGTAGATAGAACTGTTATTGCTGTTGAAATTTTTAATGACCTGGTTCACACTGGGAAGCGGATTTGTGGGGCATTTCATCTAACATGTTAGTTTATGGGAAAAAAAGTTATTGCTAAGAACAAGAAAGCATATTTTGATTATGAAATAATAACGAAGTTTGAAGCTGGGATAGTTTTGAAAGGTAGTGAAATTAAGTCAATTCGGGCCGGGAATGTGAATTTGAAAGGTGGATTTGTGCGAGTTTTTGGGGAAGATGCTTATTTGATGGATGTTCACATTTCTCCTTATAAGTATTCAGATGCTGAGACTAAGAAAAATTATGATGAAAAGAGGCAAAGAAAGCTTGTGTTGCATAAAAAAGAAGTCGCAACTATTGCAAATAAGCTGAATAATCAGGGGGTTGGTGTTGTTCCTTTGGAAATTTATTTAAAAGGTGGTTTGGCAAAGGTTTTGATTGGGATTGGGAAAGGTAAAAAGAAGTATGATAAGAGGGAAACTATTAAGAAAAGAGATTTAGATAGAGAGGCAAGGGGCAGATTAAAGAGATAATATCTGCTATATTATATTTGCATTTTATTTATATAAATGGAGCAAATATACAACAATCTAGTTCAAGATCTAAAAAGTTTCTTCAAGAAACAGGGATTTAGTAAAGGAGTTGTTGGAGTAAGTGGCGGCATTGATTCTGCTTTAACTTTAAAGTTGAGTGTAGATGCACTTGGGAAAGAGAATGTTTTGGGCTTGATACTCCCTGAGGAAGGGCTTACAAGTGATGAAAATATTAAAGATGCAACAGAGTTTTGTAAGGAACTTGGTGTAGCACATTTTTATAGACCAATTAACAGTTATATTGAAAGTTTTGAAGAGCTTCCCTGGGAGCAGAACAGCGTTGCGGTTATGAACTTGAAAGCACGGGTGAGAATGGTGCTTCTTTATCATTTTGCAAATTCAAATCAAACTCTTGTGCTCGGGACTTCGAACAAAAGTGAAATAATGCTTGGGTATGGTACAAAGTATGGTGATTTTGCTGCAGATGTTGAAGTGATTGGTAATTTATATAAAGGGCAGGTTTATGAATTGGCACAGTTTTTGGATTTACCAACTTCTTTTATTGAAAAAAAACCAAGTGCTGAACTTGCAAAAGGACAGACTGATGAAAGTGAGATGGGGATTTCTTATGAGCAGGCTGATAAAGTTTTAAAACTGATTGATAAAGGGAAAGGGAAAGAAGAGGTTTTAGCAGCAATTGAAGACAAAGAGCTGGTTGAAAAAGTTTTTAAGTTAAATAAAAGCAGCAAACATAAAACAGAACTGCCATATATTATTAATATTTAGTTATGAAAAAATTTAATGTTGTTGGGAAAACTATTATCGTAAACGGAAAAACTTATGATTTAAGCAATATGTCTTTGCCTGAAAAGATTTTAAAAATGGTTGAAGATAAAAATAAAGATGGGCTTCCGGATATATTTGAAGATCAGATCAAATCTGAGATGGCAAAGAAGGGATTGAGTTATAGCCCAAAACAAGGACTTACATCGGTTTCAAAGCAAACAAGTTCTTCAAATAAAAAAACTTATACACCAAGAATTCCAAAAACTCCGCCCCAAAAGGAGCCAGGAGGCTACAAAGTAACAGATGGACTCTTTATTTTTAAACTTCTTTTAATTTTAGGATTAATTGGAGCCGGAATTTATTATTTAGTTATCACTTATTCATAAGATATGTCTTACCCATTATTTATTGGTAGGTTTCAACCTTTACATTTAGGTCATTTGTCTGCAATTAAAGATATTGTGAAAGCCGAGGGAAAAGTTTTAATTGGAATTGGAAGTGCTGAACAAAGTTTTTTGGATGATAACCCTTTTACCTGTAGTGAACGGATCCAGATGATTGAAGCTGCTATGAAAGAAGCAAAAATTCCATGTGAAAAGTACAGAATTATACCTGTTAGGAATATTAATAACTATGCTCTTTGGGTTAATCATGTCCAAAATATTTTGCCTCCTTTTGATAAAGTTTATACTTCCTCAAAGATTGTGAAACGGCTTTTTGAAAGGGCTGGAGTTCCTGTGAAACCTACAAAAATTAAAGTAAAAGTGGATGCAACAAAAGTGAGAAATGCAATGATAAGGGGAACAAATTGGCAGAAAATGGTGCCAGGAGCAGTTGCAAAATTTATTAAGAAGATTGATGGGGTCAAAAGGGTAAAAGAAATTTAGCAGTTATAGAAATTTTAAAAGAACCCTCTTCCTCAAAATGTTATTTTATGGTAGTATATTTATACTTTTTAACGGATAAGAGAGTATGAATATTAACCCTCATATATTTCGGGCATATGACATTCGTGGGATTGCTCACGAAGATTTAACTGAAGAAGTTATGTACCAGATAGGTCTTGGAAGTGGTACTTACCTGCAAAGAATCTCCGGAAAGAAAGTTGTTGTTGGTCGGGATAACCGAACACATGGCGAAAAACTTCAAAAAGCTTTTATCCAGGGACTTCTTGATACAGGTTGTGATGTTACAAATATTGGTATTAGCACTTCTCCTTTGGTTTATTTTTCTGTTTGTCATTACGGGTTTGATGGTGGTGTGAATATTACTGCCAGCCATAATCCAAAAGAGTACAATGGTGTGAAAATTGTAAGTAAGGGGGCGGAAGCGATTTGTGATAAAGAGCTACTTGATATTTATGAACTTATTAAAAAACAAGATTTTATTAAAGGAAAAGGTCAGCTTACTGAAAAAGATATTTTCCCTGAATATATAGATGAGATAAAAAAGTTGGTTACAATTGATAGAAAGTTAAAAGTGGTTGTGGATGCCGGAAATGGGACAACCGGGAAGTTTGCTCCTGAGCTTTTGACTGCTCTTGGAGTTGAAGTTGTGCCTCTTTATTGTGAACTGGATGGTACTTTTCCTAATCATGAAGCCAATCCGGAAGATTATGAAAATGTTAAGGATTTAATTGAAGAGGTTAAGAAGCAAGATGCGGACCTTGGGATTGCTTTTGATGGAGATGGTGATCGTGTTGGTGTTGTAGATAAGTATGGAACCCACTATAGTGCTGACTATCTGCTGATTTTGCTTGCTCGGGATCTTCTAACAAGACATCCTGGAGCAAAGATTGTTTTTGATGTTAAATGTTCAAAAATTTTAGATAGTTGCATTGAAAATGCCGGTGGTGTGCCTCTTATGACAAAGACAGGGCACTCTTTTATTGAAAGAAGAATGAAACAGGAGGGAGCTTTGATTGCTGGAGAGGTTAGCGGACATATGTTTTTTGCAGAGAACTATTATGGTTTTGATGATGCGTTTTTGGCTGCTGTTAAGGTCTTATCTGTATTTGCAAAAAGCGGTGTTGAAGATTTTAAAGATCTATTTAAAGATATTCCGGAATTGTACACAACACCTGAGATTAAGCTTCACTGCCCGGATGATATTAAATTTAAACTACTTGAGGATATCAAAAATTATTACTGCCAGAAGTATGACTGTATAACTATTGATGGTGTAAGAATTAATTTTGATGAAGATTCCTGGGGACTGATTCGATGTTCAAATACCAGCCCGAATATTTCTTTGAGATTTGAATCTAAAGATCAGTCAAATTTGAGAGATATACTACAAATTGTTTATTCAAAATTGAAAGAATATCCTGAGGTCGATCTTAAATATTTTGATAGATATTTGCTAAATGGAAGCTAAGAAGTCTAGTTATTATAGAATGCTGGAATTTATTCCAGGAGTACTTACATGGTCTCTTTTAATTTTTCCATTTGTATTTTCTTTTATTAGTCCGGTTGCTGTAGCGATTTTTTTCTTGATATATATAGAGCTTTGGTTTTTTAGGTCAATTAAGTTTGCGATTATGCTTATTTTTGGGTATATGCGGACTTTAAGGTACAAAAAGATTGATTATGATAACCTGCTTGCGTGTTTTTCTGATGATGGATGTGAGAAAAAATTGTCCAAAAAACAGCTAATTCATAAAGATTTTTATAAAAGGATTGATGCGCTTAAGGAGAAGGGAGAGTTTAAAAAAGCTGAAGATATTATTCATGTGGTAGTTTTAGCTACTTATAAAGAGGATATTGAGATCCTTAGGAGTTCAATCGGGCAGATTTGTAATGCGGACTATCCAAAGGAAAAACTATATTTTGTATTGGCTACTGAGGAAAGAGATAAAGAGAGGGCTGAAAAGTATTCAAAGATTTTGAAAGAAGAGTTTGGGGAAAAAGTTGGAAGATTTTATTCATTTATGCATCCAAAAGATATTGAAGGTGAAGTGATCGGGAAAGGTGGGAATATCACTTATTCAGGTAAGAAGATTACAAAGATTTTAAAAGAGGAGGATGTCGATTTAAGTAATGTGATTTTAACTACTTTGGATGCGGATAATAGGGTATCAAAGACTTATTTTAAGAATTTAACTTATCATTACTTAATTACTGAAAATAGGAAGCAAAAAAGTTTTCAACCGATTCCGTTTTTTTATAATAATATTTGGCAGGTGCCGGTTTTTAGTAGGCTGGTTGCGATTTCAAATACTTTTTGGCAGATGATTCAGTCTGTGAGTAAGAGGAATTTGAGGAATTTTTCTTCACATGCGCAAAGTTTGGATGCTCTTGAAGAGATGAATTTTTGGTAAACAAAGACTATTGTTGAGGATGGACACCAGTTCTGGAGAGCTTATTTCAGGTACAATGGAGACCATCATGTTGTGCCTTTGTTTACACCGATTTACCAGGATGCTGTTGAAAGTAAAAGTTATAAAGCGACTTTGGTGGCGCAGTATAAACAGCTTCGAAGGTGGGCATGGGGATGTTCGGATATTCCTTTTGTTATAAATAAGATTCGAGGTAAGAAGAAAGGGAAGATCCCTTTTTATAGAAATCTTGAGACTTTATATAGTTTGATTGAAGGGCATGTTATGTGGGCGACTGCTCCGATTATTATTACAATCTCTTCAACATTTTCAAAGGTTATAAGAGATTTTTCAGGAACAGTGGTAGCTTATAATTTGGCACATATTTTGAGTGTCTTATTTTCAATTGCAATTGCGGGTATCTTTGTGTCTTTAGCTGTGTCTTTGTTGATGCTTCCAAAACCTCCAAAGGGTATTAAGTATAAGTTTATTGCAGTTTTTCAGTGGATTTTAATACCTTTTGTGACTGTTTTATTCGGATCGATTCCAGCGATAGATTCACATACAAGACTACTTCTTGGGAAGTATCTTGAGTTTAATGTGACTGAAAAGTTTAGAAAGACTTAAGTTTTATCTTAAGATTGTAGTTTGAACGTCTCCCAAAGCTTCGAATCCCGGATGTGTTTCAGGTAGAGGAGAGTAGTCAATTACTACAGGAGCTACCAAACATGGATCTTCACCAAGCATTTCAGAAAGTCGGGCATCAACACCTTCTTTTTTAATAAGATCACCAGTATCACCAACACAGTCTACTGTCTTTTTAGCTTCATCAGGATCATCATTAGCCGTATTTCCATCACCATCGGTATCTATTGGTTCTCCAAAAGCATCATAACTAAGTAGATAGTTGTACTCTCTTAAATAATTTAAATCGTAAAGTTTCGCCAGTTCGGTTGAAGCTTGTTCTAAGCTTGCAAAGAATCCGGCTCTATCTGCATTTTCGTAGAAAGTTTCAACCAGATCTTCATTTGTATTTAATGTTGTTCCGTCTCCAAATACAACAGGTGATCTGAATGCCCCACCTAGTGTATTATATCCGGACATCAATACTCCATTTACATAAAGCTGATTATATAGAAGTTTTGTTGGATTAATAATTGGAATACCTTCAGAGTCGATATTGTCTGCTACAGTACAGTCATAAGTAAATATTGAACCATCAGCGTAAAGATTTGCGTTTATATCTGTTACGTTATCACAGATGTAGATATTACCTTCCTGTATATCTGATGTGTTAATGTTGTCAAAGGCCATAAGCCCAAGGTTGGTTTTTTGTTGAAGATCAGCTGTTATGAAAATATTTCCACCATCAGCAATAAATGTTTTGTCCTGATTAGATGTTGCATTATCTGCAGGGCTTGATGAATCTGTTCCAATAGTTACATTACCGTTTAATGAGTAGATAATTTGACCATCAAGAAGTGTATGAGAAGAGCTTTTGAATTCAGTTAATCCATCAGGGGTGATTGTTGTGTCACCATCTAATCCGGAAGTTATTGCAGGTTTATATTGAGTCGCATTTTTATAGAAAATGTCGTGAACATTAATGATTTCTCCGCTAATACTTCTAATTTCCTGTATATCTATGATTCCCTGTTGGCTAAGAACGTTACCTTCAATAACTGCAGCAGGGTTTTGTACTTCACCACTGCTTAGCTCTTTTGATTCGTATTTAACAGTTATATTATTGCCAGCAAGGTCGAAAGGGTAGCTGATTACAGAAGAAAGTTTTGGATTAATAATCGCTGCATCCGGTTGGTTTGGATGTTCAGGTGGATAGTATGGGATTGCCCAAAGTAGTGGATCTAGCGTAAGATTTTCAAACGATTTAGTAATTTCATCAGTTTCCAGTACTGTTGTGACCAGTTTGCCTTCATCCAGGCTACTTTCAACATCCACAATGCCGTTTCTGGTGTCATTATGGTTGTCAAAATAGAACTTATACTCACCAAATTGAGGAGGTAGGTCTAATAGTTCCAGTTTTAAATCAAAATTAATTGTTGTATTTAGAGGAGGTGGGAAGTCGGCAGTTGCGTTTTTAATAGGGATAACTTTAAATGCAGATACTTTGTTTCTTTCAGCTACGAAGTGAGTTAAAGGATTGTCCGCTTCGTCAGTAATCTGGTCAATTTCTACAGCAGGTTCAAAGGTGATTGAAGGGTCGTCTACAAGGTCTATATCAAATGTGAACACTTCACCAGTATCGGGATCTGTGAACTCTATAAATACATTGTCTAGGCTGATTTCGTTGTCTGTTGAAGTTGGTGCTACAGATGTAATTTCTGAAACATATCCTCTTCCTGGGATAAAGGTGCCAAATAGTTCGGCTGTATTTTCAGGTTTAATGGTAGCTAAATTTTCTTCTCCTGGGTCAACCTGGTTTATTTTTAATGAATCTATCCATGTAGCTGTTGCAACTGTTGGAACACCATCTCCAAGAGGATCTCCAAGTGCACCATTGTACTCTACTCCAATTTCAAGTTCGGCTGTGTCTGATCCGTCTGCAACTGCAGACTCTTCAAGAGAGATTGTGATATCCCCAATCAACATTGGATCAACAGTTAACCAAGGGATTGTTACACCCTGCCAGTTTGACCATCCAACTGTTGAAGACCAGGCATATCCTTCAACTTCACCAAGTGTTGCTAAGTCTGTGACTTCAACTTTAACGCTATTTGCCGGTGCCGGAGGGACAGTGTCAAAATTTAGCCATCCGAAGCCCGGTCCCCATGCTTGTCCATGGAAGTATCCGTCTGCATCTATATATGTTTCATAATCTACAGGTCCACAAGGTATTCCTGCGTTAAGTCCAGCTTCACATCGGAAACTTACCCATCCCAGGTTTGTGTTTCTTGCCCATCCATAAACATCAAATCTTGTTTCCGGATCGGTTTCGAGTACGCAAGCTTTGTATTCATCTAATACAGGAGGGGCTAAAGTATCTGTAAATTCGATTCTACCAAAGTTGGCAATACCACCGATTTTAGTGTCAAAGTTGGAGGTTGCACCAAGGATTTTTACACAGTCCGGAGGAGTAGCAGCCTTTGCTGTATCTATCGAGTTTAGTGCAAAAAGTCCACCAATAATTAATACAGCAGTGCTGAGAATAAGGAATATTGCCAGCTTTATGATTATCAGAGTTGGTGATTTGTATGTTTTTGTTTCTACTTTTATCTTATTTAGTGGGTAGTTGAAGTGCATTTTGTTTTTGAAATGTTTATTTATATATTATAACATATTTGACGGGGTGTGGCAAATGGTAATGTGGGTCTATACTTAATATCTGGTTTTTGCTACAATCAGCCTGCAATAAGCTAAATAGTATGTATATCAAAAATATTTCAAATATTAGAGAGGCAGAGAGAGAACTTGAGAAGTTAGGTGTACATGGATATGGGATCAAGGTGATGGCTGGGAAGATGATCAAGAAAGTGTTTTATCTAAGGGATCTCGAGATAAAAGCTGCAAATATTTTGAAACAGGAATGTTTGGCTATTGGAGCTGAACTTGCACTGCCTAAAGATGCTTCTTTGTTAAAAGGCAAGGTAGTGGATGCGATTTTAATCATTGATAGTAATAAGATAGAGATTTTGCTTGGAAAACTTAAAAAGCAGCCTTTTTCTTTAAAAGAAGTAGCGGATCAAATTGAAGATATTACAATAAAGTATGATAAAAGTTCATGGGTAATCAAAAATGGATCTCGTAAATTGACGATCAAGAAACCACTTGTGATGGGGATTTTGAATGTTACACCAGACTCTTTTTCTGATGGTGGTGAGTTTAATGAAAAAGATAAGGCGGTTGAGTGGGCGATTTCGTTAATTAAAAACGGTGTGGATATTTTGGATATTGGGGGTGAATCCACAGGTCCGGGGACTAAAGATGTATCGGTTGAGGAGGAACTCAAGCGGGTAATTCCTGTTGTAAAAGCTATTAGAAAGAAAAATAAGAAGATTTGGATTTCTGTTGATACTTATAAATCTGAAGTGGCAAGGGAGGCAATAAAAGCTGGTGCGGATATGATTAATGATGTGACCGCACTACGGGGTGATAAAAAGATGGCAGGGTTTATAGCTAAAAGTGGTGTGCCGGTGATTTTTATGTACTGTAAAGACAATACTCCGCGAACAACAAGGCAAAAAAAAGAGTATAAGGATGTGGTTTTTCATGTGATGGATTTTATGATTGAAAGGATTGCTTTTGCAATGGCGAAAGGTGTGAAGCGGGAACAGATTTTAATTGATCCTGGGATGGGGGCTTTTGTTAGCTCAAATCCTAAATATAGTCTGGAGATTGTGAATCGTTTGGATGAGTTTAAATCTTTGGGATTTCCGATTTTGATTGGTCCTTCACGGAAATCTTTTATTGGTGATGTTTTGGATTTGCCGGTAAGTGAGAGGAAAGAGGGTACTTTGGGTGTGGTTGCTGTTGCGATTTTGAGAGGTGCGAATATTGTAAGAGTGCATGATGTGAAGGAGTGTAAACGGGTTTGTGAAATGGTTCATGCAATTAATTCTGTATAATGTTGAAAGGCACGGAGATTTTGGGTGGTAAAATTATTTAATTTCAAAACTATGAAAACGTTACATATTGCTAAAGAGTTTAAGTTTAGTTCTGCGCATAAACTTACAAAGTATAAAGGGAAGTGTGAAAATCTTCATGGTCATACTTATCGTTTACAGGTAAAGGTAAAGGGGCAGCAAGGTGATGATGGTTTGGTAATGGATTTTGTTGAAATGAAGAAGATTGTTAATGAAAAAGTTGTGGATAAGTTGGATCATGCGTATTTAAACGATTTTTTTGAAAATCCAACTGCTGAAACTATTGCTGTTTGGATTTGGGATGAGCTTTTTAAGGAATTTGGGGGGGATGTTGAGTTGGAGGAAATTGTTTTGTATGAAAGTGATGGGTCGTGGGTGGTTTATCGTGGTGAGTAGTTTTTAAAAAATTATTATGGAAAAAGTTTACTTGTCTCTTGGGACAAATTTGGGAAATAGAGCTGAGAATTTGAAGATGGCAATAAAGTTGTTGGGTGAAAATGGTGTGAAAATTGTTAATAAGTCGAATATTTATGAAACTGAGCCTTTGCATGTTAAAGATCAGCCTGAGTTTTTAAAGAT
>Ga0180433_10009900_pt1 | contig 11581 bp, 16 predicted proteins | sample SS_ome_8_FD_132980 | JGI IMG/M metagenome (GOLD analysis project Ga0180433, IMG submission 132980) | Hypersaline lake sediment archaeal communities from the Salton Sea, California, USA - SS_1_D_1 metaG | ecosystem: Environmental > Aquatic > Non-marine Saline and Alkaline > Hypersaline >... | reverse complement strand
TAATGTTGGTACATCAACTACTGGAGCAAAACGACAGGCTGAAAAAACTCTTAAAAAAGCAACTAAAGCTCAAAAGAAAAAATCTGCTAAAGGTGGAAAAAAACGCAAAACTCGCAAAAGTCGTAAAACTCGTAAAACTCACAGATTAAGAAATAAACGTAGATAAAGATTTAAATTATTTATATATTTAAATCTAACTATTAATATATAAATGACTTTTAAAAACAAAACTAAACAAAAATACACTAAAAAAAGACCTAGATATAGGTTAAAAGGCGGAGATGATTGGTATTGTAGATGCACTGATACTACAATATCCACACCATCTTCTACTCCTACTCCTACACCTAAACCTACACCTAAACCTACACCACCGCCATCACAATTTGCATCTGCTAAAAAAGCTCTTGCTGATGCAGAAAAGGCTAAAAAAGCAGAAGTAAAACCTACTACTTCAAAACTTGCTCCTCCTCCTAAAGTAACACCACCACCTACTCCTAAACCACCATCTCCACCTTCAAAACCAAGTAATCCATCACCATGTAAGCCTTTTAAAATTCAATTTCCAAAAGGTAGTAAATCATTTCAAAAAGTTGAAGATTTAATAGCCCAAGGTATGTCAGCAAAAGATGCTTGTGAAAAAATTAAAAAAGAAAATCAAGAATTAGATAAACAAAATAAACAAAGAAGTAAAGGAAAAAAAGGTGGTTACAAATCAAAAAAGAGAAGTCCAACAAAAAAAAAGAAATCTAGAAAACCTATGTTAGTTATTTTTTAAATACTAAATATTTTTATCTAATATTTAGTATATAATGAAAACTAGTAGTTTTAAAAAGTTTTTTAATGAATTTACTCATAATGAAATAGCTCTATATTTACTATTAGGTATTGCTCTTGTTAATTTATTAACATATTTACAATATAACTATTTAGGAGGTGTAATTATTTTCTTAGTAGTTGGATTAATTACTAGTCATTTTACAAAAAATATGGTCATTGTACTTGCTGGGACAATCCTTTTAACTAATGTATTAGTATCATTTGGTATTCTTAGTAATTTAGGAGTAAGAGAAGGTTTAGATAATAAAAAAGATGATGATGACGATGATGATGAAGCATGTAAATCTACTACAGACTGTAAAAAAGGAATGTATTGTGATATGAGAAGCAAAAAATGCGTTGCACAAGAAATGAATAATAATGATATGAATATAGATCTTACTGAAACATCTGTTGTTGACATAAGTGATCCTTCTACTCTTCAAGTTAAATCTCAATCACCTACTCCAACTCCACTAACTCCACCAACTCCACCAACTCCACCAACTCCACCAACACCACCAACATCTGGACCAGTCTCCTCACCACCAGCAACTAAATCTGGATTTAAAAATTTTGATGAAGATGACGAAGAAACAATGACCATTAGTCAAAAATCTAAAAAATATAGCGATGCTATGAATGATGCACAAAATAGTCTTAAACACATACTTGGTGGTAATGGTACACAAAATCTTGACACCGCTGAATTACTTAAACAACAAAAAGATTTAATGCAAGCAATGCAAGGGATGCAACCATTAATTGATGGTGCAAATGGTATGTTAAACAAAATTGGCAGCTCACCTCTTGGTAAAATGTTAGGAGTTACAAATAATTAAAATTAATATTTATATATTTTTTAATATTATAAATATTAATTTACTAAATGTTGTGGTATACGACCAAATAAACAATCATCATCTATATCATATTCTGTATTTTCTATCTCTTTTAAATTAAAGTCATTTATTTTTAATGAATCTATTATATTATCATTTATTTTTCTCCATTCAATATTTTCACCCCAATTAATTCTATCTACTTTATTATTACTATTTTTAATTAATGTTCCATTTATTATATTTTCATTTATTGACCATTTTGCAGATACCAAATTATCTTTTATATCTCCTTCAAATATACCATATCCAGGATATGTAGTTATTATAATATTACCATATTGGACAATATTTAGTGGACCATTTTTTAATCCTGTTCCAGTCCATTGCCCTGATATATTTACGGCTGGTTTAAGTTTTTTCCAAATAGAATTATTTTCCCACTTTATACTTTCTACTTTATCATCTATAATATTTATAGTTCCAAATATTTTTTTATTATTATTACTCCAAATTATCTTATTATTGGTTATAGTACCTTTTGCACCTTCTAAACCTGGATAGTCTGTAACAACTTTATTATCACTTTGTTTAAATATTAATGGTCCAGATTTCATATCTAAACTATACCATTTTCCTTCAAGATTAGGTACTGATGTAAATGGTTGACTATTATCTATTTGTTCTGGTATTGTTTCTTTTTCCCAAATAGAATTATTATCCCATTTTATACGTATATAATTACCTTTTTTATCTTTTATCAATTTACCTCTAATTACTTTACCTGTTTCTTCTATTTTCCAAAATATTTTATTATCTAAAACTAATCCTATCGCATTTCCTATTTTAGGATATGAAGCATTTATTATATTTTCTTTTTGAATTAAAGTTATTGGTCCATCTTTTAAATCTTTACTATACCATTTTCCAGATATATTAGATATATTATCAAATGTTTCTATATTACAAGAGTTAATATATAAGCAATAAAATAATATTATTAGACATAAAATACATATTATATTTTTCTTCATATAATATTTATACATATTATTATATTTACTACAACTAAGTATATAATAACTATTATGTACTAGGTTTTTTACTTTAGAAACCATTTGTTTACATTTTTGATAAAAATCTACGCCCCCCACTTTTAACACCAGATTTAAATCTAGTAGCGCTACTTACTATTCTCTCTTTTGTTCCTCCATCAATTAATCCTGGCAGTGCAAATATTGAAAAATACATTAAAACTACTATACCTACTAAAGCTACTATCATAATTAAAATATCTCTCCATTTTTCATAAGTATCTTGATCTATACCACTAAACATTCCAAATGCATTATTACTTAATACACCACTTTTACTCTCGTCTACTAAAATTTTTCCATCTGTTCCTGTTGGATGACAACTAATCCATATATTATCATTGTTTCCAAATCCTAAAATAGCGCCTCTTTTATTGTAAGAATATCCTAATTTATTTGTATCTATATTATTTCCCATATTAACTATATTATGTTTGTTAATTAAACTATTTAGTATACTCATTGTGCTATTATCTATATATATTACAGCATCAGTCATATTATACACTATATAGTCGGCGCATTTTTCACAAGGATCCCATGGTAATGATGCAACATAGTGATAAAATCCTTTGTCTTTTGGAATAAAACTATTTAGACGAAAATTTAAACCTTTTACTACACCACCCTCTCCTGGTTGAATTCCTATTTTACTTACATATCTTATGATATTTGTTAATTGATTGCCAGCACTTGGTAAAGTACCATTTTTTGTAGAAATTGGTATACAAATTACTGCATTTTTACCACCTGTACTATTATTTAATACAATTATTACTTCAGCGTTTGTTTTTTGTTCATTACTACCATATGTATGAAGTGAATCTCTATATATTCTTATTTCTTCTACAACTAAACTGCTCTCTCCACCATTTTGACATAATGGTGTATTTGTTGAAGAAAATTTTGCTCCAACATTATTATCATTTAACTTAATCGAAATATAATCTCCTTTATTACTACTATTTACTTCTGTTATTTTAAAATCATATTCTAAGTAACATTTTTTAAAACAGTTATTCATTTTATCTGTTCCCAAATGTTGTATATTTATAGGTCCTGTAGGAGTACAACTCATTATATATATATTATTAATATAATTCAAATAAAATCTATTTATTAATAATTTATATTAATTTAATATATATGAAAAATTCTAATATACCTAAATTATTAAAAAATAAGTCACATCATATTAAACATAACTTTAATCGTAATAAAAACCATACATTTAGGAAAAAAAATGCTCTTAAAATACCAAAAAAATTATCACATAAAAATAAAATTAAAAAATACAAAAATATAACACAAAAACGTAAACTGTTTACTGGTGGTGCACCTGATCCTATTGAACAATTAGTTGCTGGATTAGATGCTGCCCGTGCTGCAAGACAAGCTGCTGCTGCTACAGCTATATCTCCTCCTCCACTTCCATCTGATAGCCGTATTGATGCAGATTCTGAAAAAGATGCTGCAGAAAAAGCTGCCTTAACTGCACAATTACAATTAGATCTAGATAGAGCTTCTACACCAATTGATACTGGTTTTGAAGAAGATGCTGCTCCTGCCACTGCTGATCCTCTTGCTGCCGCTCCTGCCACGGCTGATGCTAGCACTACCACTGGAACCGGTGATCTTGGCACTGCTTCTCCTACCACTGCTGCTGCTGCTGCTAGAACTAGCAGTAGAGATGCTTCTCCTACCACTGCTTCTCCTACTACTCCTGCTGCTAGAACTAACACTGGGGCCGCTGCTCTTGGCACTGCTTCTCCTACCAGTGCTTCACCTGCTACTGCTTCTAATTCAGGCGTTGCAGGACCACCTGGGCCTCCTGGACCGGCCGGACCACGTGGACCTCCTGGACAACCACTTGTTAAAAAAGGTATTAGTAAAAAAGATAGAGATAGACTAATAGGTGCAGCACAGCGTACAATAGATGATATAGAAAAATCACTTAAAGATGCAGTTAGAACCCTTGCTGATTTACAATCTTTACCATTAGAAACTGATAGTAGTCCAGAAACCCCTCCACCTAATATTAATCCTAAACAATATACTATAGGTTTAATTTTACCTGCAAATACAGAATTTTATAATTTACCACCATCTGGTGTAAGCCCAGAAACATTTTTTGCTGATATTTTAGGAACTAATATACAAAGACCCTTACATTTTTCAAGTATGGCAGGAACAGCAACGCAAGGAATATCTACTATAGGTGATCCATCCAGTAGTGCCACTGCATCAACTGCGCTGCCTACATCAGGTTCTCCTATAGTAAATATTCCTACCACTGCCGCCCCTGCTGCTCCCACTCTACCACCGCAACAACCGCCTCCTTCACCAATACCAGAATTGGCACCATCTGCATCACAATCTAATATTATTGATGCACCAACAGAACAAGGCGCAGTAGAACAAGCTGCCGCACAATCTCTTACATCGCAATCAAAGTCATCTCCACTGTTAATACCATTCTCTCAGCACAAAATGACACCAATTCCTAGATTATAAGTTTATAAATATTAGTTACAAACTTATAATTATACTACTGTTTTTCTGGTGGAGTTCCTTTAAACATTTTAATTGCATCATATATTTTCGCAGATTCATTTATTGCAAAAGCACCACGACGCTGAGCTAATCCTAGATATCCTACTAAAACATTAAGTGCTGTATTTTCATCTTTAATATCAATTGAAAGAAGATCCACTTGCGGTGGATTTTGCTTATCATTAACATCTGGTTTTTCTTGTAAATCACTCATACTATAAACATAATATAGTATATGTTTTTAAATAATTATATTTATATTATAATATATATATGAGTAATTCAAATAAAAATTTAAATAGCGTTAAGGAAAGAAGAAAAATTAGTAAATATGGTATAATTACAGGAAAAAATATGATAGTAATAATGTTTATATCTATACTTCTTACAGTTCTAGAATTAACAGGACAATTATTGCTAAGAAAATTTTATCTTTTAAATAGAGATAATCAAGTTAAAAAATATAAGTATTTATGGCTACCATTTATTAGTTGGTTTATATATGGTTTATGTATAATGTTACTATATATTGCATATAATTATGGGAATATAACATTAATAGAAGTATTTTGGGATACTGGCACTACTATTTTAATTCCTGTAATTGGAATTCTTTTCTTTAATGAAGGATTAACAAAATATGGATATTTGGGAATTATTGTAACTGCAATTGGTGCTGTTATTTTAGGACTTACACAAACTAATATAATATGATTTTAAAATATAAAAATTGAAATAATATTAAAAATATAAATAATATCATACTAATGACAACTATTATTTCTGTTGAAGGAAATATTGGTTCAGGTAAATCTACTTTTGTAAAAGCTTTACAAAATTATTTTAATGAAACAGATGAATTTAATAAGAAAAAAATTTATTTTCTACAAGAACCTGTAAATATTTGGGAAACAATTAAAAATAATGATGGAGAAAATATTATTGAATGTTTCTATAAAAACCAACATAAATATGCATTCTCTTTTCAAATGATGGCTTATATATCTCGGCTATCACTTTTACGTAAAGCGGTTCAAGAGGGATATGATTATATATTTACTGAACGATGTGTTAATACAGACAAAAATGTGTTTGCAAAAATGTTATATGATTCGGGTAAAATTGAGAAGATAAATTATGAAATTTATACAAAATGGTTTGATGAATTTATTAAAGAATTTAATAATTTTCACTATATTTATATTAAAACTGATCCAGATATAGCATTAGAGAGAATTAATAAACGAGATAGACAAGGTGAAACAATTTCATTAGAATACCTAACAGAATGTAATAAATATCATAATAATTGGTTGGAAACAATCAAATTAACAAATATTATTGTATTAAATGGTAATATTGATAGAAATAATAATGATTCATATAATGAATGGTTTGATATTATAAATACATTTATTAGTAAAAATAAATATATTATAAATACATTTATTAGTAAAAATGTATAAAGTATAAAGTATAATATGACAAATAGAGATATTTTTTTATCACATGTACGGGGAACCGACCATGAAAACAGAAACAATGATCACCGTGTTAAACTTTTATCTAAACAACTAATAAGTAAAGGTTATAGTGTATGGTTTGATGAGAATGATATAATTGGAAATATAGATAATTCTATAATTAAAGGTATAACTAATTCTCAACTAGTAATAGTATGTTTAACAGAAAAAATATTGCAATAAAATTAATAATTCAGTATATCATAATTCACCAAATGATAATTGTTATAAAGAATGGAATTTCTGTCTTTTTAAACAAAAAAAAATTATACCAATTATAATGGAAAAAAATGGAGGATGTATTTTTTTAAATGTAAAAAAACCTACTGAAAGCATAGTTAATATATGATATAAATTTTATATAATATATTAATCATTTACAATATCATTTATAGAGACTTTTGTACAAAGTTTCTTAACAATTTTATCTGCTCTTTTATGTTGATCTATATCATCTGTACAATTTTTTACTAATTTCATATATTCTTCTTGCAATCTTTGGTCTTTTTCCCAATTTGGATTTTCTGCTATCCATTTAACTAGATTTTTTTGTTGTGCTATACTTACCTTTTGTAATGCATCTTTTAATTCTCGATTTTCTCTATCTAATTTCCAGCCAGATGATTCACCAGGTTCATCTAATTTAATATATACAGTTTCACGTTTGGTATCAGTGCAGTGCATAGGTCTCTCATGTAAAGCTAATCTATTCATATTTTCAATAAATATATTAGATACACCTTCACTTATTCCTTTATCTCTTGTAACTAAAAGATTATCCACAGAAACTTTTATCTTGTCTATAAATTCATTCATAGATATTGCATCTTTACATTGTTCATTTAAAAATATATTTATATTCAACTTATTTTTTGTAATTGTATTATTATTCCCGATAATTTGACTTTCTATTTTATTATTTAATAATTCATCTTTTAATTCATTTTGCTTTGCTATAATATTATTACATAACTCTTTATTTTCTTTTACAATTGAGAGAAAAAGATCTTTATAGGTTACTTCTTCACTATTTTTATTATTTTCTGTTAAAAATTTACAATTTTTTCTATGATTATACAGTGAGCCTCTATAAGGATATGTTTTACCGCATTCACACGTAAACAGTTTGGGGTTTTTTGGGGTTAAATCGTTGTATTTGGTTGTATTTCTATGTTTACGTGTGTTTAGGTGTCTATTATAATCTTTTAGATTACTAGTAATAAAGTCACAACTTTTACATTCAAAAATTTTTGGGGTTTTTTGGGGTAAAAACATTGTAAAATGTTGTATAATTATACAACAAAAAAAACCCCTAAATATTTTTTAAAAATATTAAAAAAAATTTTATAATCACACTTTTTTTTATCAATTTTTGATTTTCAGAGCATTATGGTAAGAACTGATTTTTTTTATTTTTTTTGAAATTTTTTTTTAATTCTAATTTTGATTTTTAAAAAATGGACATGAAATTTTCAAAAATTTTGAGAGAGAATTAAAAAACACAAAAAAAAAAAAATTTTCTTTAAGTTAAACTTTTCTTATATAATATATTATATTGTATTATATTATATGGAAATAAGTTTTTGTTGGGCCATCCTTATTACTGTAGCTAGTTTTTACAATGTTTTATCGGAAAAAATGCAATAAAAATATAAAATTATTATATTTTATATTTATAAAATGGATACTAATGATTATTATTATGTAAATTTAAATATTTTGTCTCAAATAGAAGAGAATGACAAGCTAGGATTGATAAATATTAATAATGATGTTAAATTAATAGTAGACAAATCTAGTTATGTTTCATCAATAACTAGATATTATAATGGTTATAATAGAATTACAGTTTTAGAATATCTAAAAAATTTTACAAATCGTTTAGAAAAATATATAGATTTATTAGTCAAAGGTAATTTAAGTGAATATAGTGAAAAAATCAGACAAGCTATTGAAAGCTCAATTAATGGATTAATTAATTTAAAAAATACTTATATAGATGATTCAAATATTGTATCGGAAATATCACTAATTATTGTTAAATTTAATGATTTTATAAATAGATTAAAAGAAATAGAAACAATTTTCGCTTGCATTAATGAACTTGCAGATAATACAGATTTAAATTAATTTAATATATTTGTTCTAGATCTTCTAGTTTCCAATATTCGGATTTTTGATTAGAAATTGGTCTACGAATTATTACTGGAATTTTTTTTGCTTTAAGTTCCATTTGTGCTATTAAATATGAATCAATAATATTATTAGGTACGTCTATATATGGAGCACATCCAGAATTTAATTGTTTAGTTCTTTGTCCTAAAATTTTAGTCATTTCATATTTTGTTAATATAGGATTAGTTCTATGATTTTTATCAATAATTTTATTACCTTCTCTAATAACTTGTGATAGTGCTTCAATTTCATCAGAATTAGCAGTAAAGCATTCAGGATGATATTTATTGATATTATCAAATATATTTGATGTGTCAAATTTTTGTAAATATTCTTCATCATCACTTTCTACATCAGAATTAATTGGACTTAATGTATTAGTACCAATAATATCTGTATTAGTTGCAGTTGGTTCTTCTGGTGCTTCTTCTAATTGATCAGGTTGTTGATCTATTTCATTATCACTATCTATAATATCTGATTGATCATCCTCTTCAAATTCATCATCCGATAATTCAACTTCAGATTTAATTTTTGATGATGGTTGTGATTTTTTTAATGATAATGTTGTAGGATCTTTATCTTCTTTATCACTATCTTCATCTACGGGAACTTCAACATCACTCTCATAATCTTCTAAATCACTCATATATCTTTTATTATAAGAATAGACTTTAAATAATTCAATTTTTTATAAAATAAAATATATATATATGAACAAATATATTAGTTATGAGAGCCAAGATATAACAATTACAATAGGATTTATTTTATTAATACTTTCCCAGTTAACTCATGTGATGTTTAAAGATGATAAATATATTTATAAAATAATATTTATCTTATCTTATATTACATTGATAATTGGAATAATATTAGAAAGAAATAAAATACATATAATAAATTTTATATCAAAAATAATAGTGATAGTTTTACTAATAATAGGTATGTATATAGACATTAATAATTAATGTATAACTTGAGAGAGTATTGTTTGTGATATGTTATTAGTATCACCTTCTTAAGAAGGATCATTAAAGTTTCTAGCTAAATTATTATCACCATCTTTAAATATTAATTTTGGTCTACAAGTGAGATATTTTCTATATTTTGACTGATTATTATATATATAATAATAACAATTTAAAAACAAAAATTAATAAATAATTAATGACATCGTGCCCGAGTGGTTAAGGGGATGGACTTGAAATCCATTGGGCTATGCCCTCGCGAGTTCGAATCTCGTCGATGTCGTTCATTATAGGGGGATGTAGATCAATTGGTAGATCGCTCGCTTTGCATGCGAGAGGTACCGGGATCGAAACCCGGCATCTCCATATAAAAGACACCGTGGCCGAGTGGTTAAGGCGATGGACTGCTAATCCATTTCCCTCTGGGATCGCGAGTTCGAATCTCGTCGGTGTCGATAATAAATTACAATTTACTAATAATAGAATAATTATTAGTAAGTAAAAAAATTATTATCATTTTAGTATTATATATAAATTTACTTTTTATTTCGAGTTCTGTAATTATAATGACTTTTAATGTGATTTTTTTTGATTAGCTTGTTGCCAAATAATATTTGATACTCTAAGTTTACTATTATACTTCCAAAGAGCATTTGCGTGTAGAAAGATTTTATTTTTCTGTAAAAATTCTAAAGTACTACGAATACCTGTCATTTTATATTACATATAAATAAATATATGTAATATAATTTTCAATTTAATAAAATAATAATATAAAAAAAATATTAGAAATTAATATAATGGAAACGATGGATTTATTTATACTAAGCGACGATCACATAGATGATCGAATAGTTGTATTAACTGAAAATATGTATAATAATATCATAGAAATAATAAATTTTAATTATTTACTATTATTATTTACTATAGGTTGTTTTAGTAGTCTATTTTGTTGTAATAAACGCGATAAAAGATATTCAGTTGTTCCTACAACTGAAGTTATAGAAGGTAAAATCATTCAGTAAATATATTATTCAATATAAATAGTTAAATTATTTTAAATTATTATTTTAATATTATAATAATTTAAATGCAAATTATATTAAAAAATACATTAATTATAAATTCAGTTATTTTAACTAGTTTACTTATATATTCACTTAATATAAAAAAACAATCGTGGAAATTATGGTTTTTTGCATATTTAGTATTATTATCTAGTATAATTGAGCAAAATATTGAACCTGTTTGTAAAAATCCTAATATATATACATCTCTGTTTGGAGTATCACATATAGCATTTTCTACATATCTAATATTAGGAAGTTTACTATTTGGATATCACAAAATTCACTTATTTATACTATTAGCAACTCTTGGAGGATGGCTAGCATTTAAAGGAAGATGCATTGCTCAAATTAAATATAATAAGATTTGTGGTATAGACGAAAAAAGTCCATTTGTTGATATACAAAATGTAATATTTAATAAAATTTTAAAAATATCAGGCACATTATACAAATGGCCTTTAATATTATTAGTTATTCTAATAGATATATATTATATATCTAAATAATTTATTGCTCATTTGTTTTCCAAAC
>Ga0180433_10009899_pt1 | contig 11581 bp, 7 predicted proteins | sample SS_ome_8_FD_132980 | JGI IMG/M metagenome (GOLD analysis project Ga0180433, IMG submission 132980) | Hypersaline lake sediment archaeal communities from the Salton Sea, California, USA - SS_1_D_1 metaG | ecosystem: Environmental > Aquatic > Non-marine Saline and Alkaline > Hypersaline > Sediment... | reverse complement strand
TTGTACCTCAAATATCAAACCATTCTGGCATTTTCCAAACAAGTATTTATTCTATGCAACGGGATTATCATTTGGATTACAGTTATTGATACTTTATACCCCTTTAGGAATTGCTTTTAATGTCGTTCCCCTCTTTCATCCATATTATTGGATCACGATTATCATTGCAGGATTCAGTGTATTTGTGGTTGATGAACTACGAAAATGGAGGATTCGAATTAAAAGGAATATGACTAAATTTTCTAGTTAATCCTTTTCTTTTCTTCTTTAATAATAATAAAATCAGCCTATATTTCAATAAGATTAATAAAAAAAACTATTCATTATCGATTAGAATGAAAAAAAAGACCTATTCCCACTAATTTAAAAGTATCTTGTACGTTTGTATTTTTCAAGGCAGATGTTTCAGTAAAAAAACACTTTAGTTCCTTCGCCTTTTGAATCCCTTCATCTCGTTGGATTTGACGTTGATCTTCAAGATCAATTTTATTTCCGATAAGAACAAAAGGAATATGACCTAATTTTCTACGAGCATCATCGTACCAATAATCCAATGCTTCATCGAATGTTTCTCTCCTCGTGACATCATACATAATAAAGGCACAACTTGCACCTCTGTAATATTCATGCCTTACTCTCTTAAAAAACTCTTGACCCGCGAGGTCGTATATAAGAAATTCTATAGTATCATCCCTAATCCCTTGGATATAATATTTTTGACTCGAAATTGAGATTCCCAAAGTGGGACGATAATCTATTATTTGTTCCTTTTTAAGAAACTGATTAACTAAAGTGGTTTTACCGACCGCAGCAGATCCTAATATAATTAATTTAAATAAATGTTTCTTTTTTTCTATTTTAATTTGGTGAACAGGATAAATACCCGTTAAAACAGGTTCTGGATTAGTTACACTATGTTTATCCAAACCTAATGAGAATTTCTCATTAACCCATAAATCTGGAACCTCTAAAGTATTATATCTCGGATCATAACTCTCTTCTAGTATTTGAGCAATCTTTTCAACTATCAAATATGCCATGGGAATTAGTACATTTAAATTGGTTTCATAGTCACATAATAATACCAATATTGCATCCTGACCTGCTTCAAGATAAATTATTCGGTGATCGGATGTTTCAAAAGAACCACTTCCATAATGACCAATTTTATACTCTGAACTGATTTTATCTAATAAATTTTCTACAATGGCCGTGAACGCTCCGTGAACTTTTTCCAATTCTTTATTATCATCTACATTTGAACTAGATCTCGCATATTTTGAAACTAATAACCCTTGACTGGAATATATATATGCAATTTCTACATCTTTCTCAAATTCCACAAAATTCCGGAGCAAAATTCGCAATCGTTCTTCCTTTGACATTTATATAGATCTGGGTTTTTTTATATAGAGAATAAAAGTTAACTTTTTTATGTGTTTTCATTAATTTTATATTTTTTTTATGCCTTTACTACACATTAAAAATCAATCTCGATATTAACGTGTTTTTTCTATGAATATTCAAGAACTAATAGTAAATAAAATCGAATCAAATCAGATGGTATTAACTGAATTCGAATCCAAACAGTTATTAAAAGATATTGGAATCAAAATACCTGCCCAAAAGTTAACCTCTTCGAAAGAAGATACCCTTTCTGCCGCTAAGGAAATAGGGTTTCCTATTGTAATGAAATTAATTGCCGAAGATATTGTACATAAATCAGATACCGGAGCAGTAAAACTCAATATTAAAAATGAGCAAGAAGTCAATTCAGCATATGATGAATTGATGAAAATTCCTACTGAATCTGAAAAACAGATTAGTGTACAAGAAATGGCACCCGAACCGATAACAGAACTAATAGTTGGAATGACCACAGATGCTCAGTTTGGACCCGCGCTCATGTTTGGAATTGGTGGTATATTAGTTGAGCTTTTAGAAGATGTAAGTTTCCGAATTGCTCCTATTACAAAATATGATGCAAAAGAGATGATTCATGAGATAAAGGGATTCCCCATTCTTGATGGGTATCGAGGGAAACCCAAAGCAGATATTGATGCAATTGTCGACACCTTACTAAAAATATCTGATCTTGTCATAAAGCATCCCGAAATTAATGAAATGGATTTAAATCCGGTATTTATCTATGAAAAAGGATTAATCTGCGTAGATGCGCGCATCATTTTGAAGAAAACTGAGAAGTAACAACTATCTCTAATTTATTCTTTTTGCTTCAGATTATTTTAACTTTCACTTAATAGACCTTTTTCGTTTATTATCTTATTTTAGTTTGCTAAAATTCAAAAATAATTGTAAATCTGATATGATATTCAACAAAATTGTTTTCTAAAAAAAGAAATTTTAAATTCAAATTACACGATTAATATTCTAAGATAATGAATATATTATTTTGTAATATATAATATGATTAAACGTTGATAAATATGAAAACGCGTTTTTTAACAAAAAAAAGAAAGCTAATCTTTCTTCTATTCCTAACTATTGGAATTATATCAATTAATCTTGGCTCAAATCTTTTTAATTCCAATTTCTTTACAAATAATCAGAATACTTGTAAGTTTAACGAGGATTTCTATAATGACAACATTGATCAAGAATATTTAGCAACCTCAGAGTACCAAACGTTTGATGGTAATGGAGAGAGTCTAAACATAACCCTTCATCAATCATTAGTAGATAGTACTACAAAACAATTTAGTGATCTCGATACGTCAAATAGTTTCACTGAACCATTTCCCAATTTCAATGGTTATAATTCATCTTTCCTTAATATAACCCTTGATAATATTAATGCTCCAAATTGGTCTTTAACATTAGAGGATGATTATTCATGGCAACAAACGCTAGCATCCAGAATATGGGCTTCCTTTGAAGTAAGAGGCCATGGCTATCTTGAAAATGTTTCAATTAGTGTGATTAACGATGGAGGAGATGAACAATATAATATAAGACTATATAATGGAGAATTACATACTTATTCTGGATCGAACTATATTCGACCAAAAACGTCTGTTGCAACCTTATCAAGTGCAGAAAGTCTACCACAAACAAGTGGCTCAGAATGGTTAACAATTAATTATTTACATGAGAGACTAAACATAAGTGATACATATAATAATACATTCTTTATAGCAGTTCAAAGAATAAATGATTATGGTGAATGGGAATTTGAGAACGAAGGAGATGGAGATGACACTATTGTTTGGGATTCTATAACGGGTAACCAACCCGTTAGTAGAGATCAGTTATTGAAAGTTGATGTAGCACCATTAAGTAATTCTCCTAAACCTTCTGAGATTAACCTTAGGGTTAATAATACGCAAGTAATTGATGAAGACTCAACAAATCAGGGTTATTGGTCTTCAACTGATGAATTTAGCGGTTATAATGGCAATTTAGAATTTGAGATTACTGCTAACTGGTGGGGCGCTTCTTGTGATGTTACAAATGTCCAGATTAATTATACTAAATCTGATCTTAAAGCATATTCAGAGTTTTTAATTCCTTCAAGTGGGCAAGATGCTGGCTGGAATGTGACTAATACAGGTGGTTTGAATTACTTTGATTCAAGGATTACAGATTTTAACACGATAAATTATACGATTCCAAAAATTTGGAATGATGGGTCAATTCGGGTTTTTAATGGTGCCACAGAAAAAACCTCCGATATAGTAAAACGTCAAATCAATAATAAATATCGGGAAATTCAAATCTTAAATGCGAACAATGGGAGTTTTTGGTATTTAAACGCAACATCCTCAAACTTACTTAATTCCATCGATACTTATGTAAGTGGAATTGCGAGGAATATGGTTAATCATTCAAATATCGTGAATGTCAATACAACTTTTAGTGAAAACATTTTTGATGGTTTATTGAATCTGAGTATATTCACTCCTCTTCCGAGATACTTAAATCATACAAAGATACTGGATGTTTCATTATTATCCGAAAATGATGAATTTCTTGTTTCCAATTGGGATGTATCAGTTAATGTTACACAATATGGTGTTTTTAAGATTCAAATGTCTTGGAATAATGATACGGCAGCAGGATTTTTAGAGGCTTTTATTACTGTAGTAGCAGATACTGATTTAACTTTAACTTTACCAAAAAATACTTTTGATTCAGGAGAAGTTTTCGATTTAGACGTATATTTCAATGATACTGGTTTGAATCAAGGTGTAGATGCTGATCTTATTAACTACCGAATTGGTTCGGGTAGTATAAGAACAGATGGGATTACATCTTTAGGTAATGGGAATTACGAAATATTAATCGATTGTAATGACACAGATTTTCTAAATTATGGAATAAATACTATAAGCGTTTTTACCTATAAACAGTTTTATAATAATCAGTCTCAAACCAGTTCTTTTACAATATTAGCTGAAACAGATGCCAGTATATTATATCCCTCTAATAACGCTCTATTCAATTCAGGAGATATTTTCGATGTGAAAATCTTCTTTAATAATACAATAAAAAATATTGGAGTTGTTGGGGCAACGATTAATTATAGCTTAAATGGAGGTTTATCCTATAGGGGTGATAATGTAACTCCTCTTGGACTTGGAGAGTATAATATCACTATTGATGCTGCTGATGCTCAATTTGGCGGGTATGGATTTAAGAGTATTATAGTTAATGTAAGTCTAAGTTTTTATCATAACCAATCAGAATCAGTAACAATCCAAATTCTAGGTGAAACTTCGATTACAGCTCAAAGAATACCCAATAAGGCATATTACAATTCAGCAGAAAATTTCAACATTTCCGTATTCTATCGAGATATTGCGAAGGATATAGGCGTAAGTGGAGCTGATCTGGTTATAGATGTCGATGGAACTGAATATATTCCACCCTCTTGGTTTGATTATGGAGATGGAAACTATCAAATAGAGATAGATTGTAGTGATGCTATATTTAGACCTTATAATACAAATGCAATTAGGGTGAATATTAGCTTAACCAACTACTATAATCAAACAAGTACCTTGAATACAATTATTGTAGGTAACTCTAGCTTATCTATAACAGCTCCTGCCTTTGGAACAGTATTTATTCAAGATCAATTATTCCAAATCACTGTAGAATATATAGATAATGTAATTAGTTCTGGAATTGACGCTGCAACAATTGAATATAGTTTAAATGGAACAGGCTATAAACCAGCAAATTATAATGTAAATCCTTTAGGTTCTGGTCGGTATAATATTACAATTGATGTAAATGATGAGGATTTTACGAGATATGGATTTGTTAATATTTATATTAACGCTTCAAAAGATTTTTATGAGAATAGAACCACAATATATACGTTCCATAGACAAATTAAAACCCAGATATCCCCCTCTAATTCAGCGAATTTAGGATCCATCATGAAGGGACTAAATGTCTCCTACACTTTTGATTATGAAGAGTTTTATTTGAGTAATTTTATTACTCAAGCTAGTTGGTCACAATTAAGCGCGTCAGTTGGATTTTCGGCTCATTTACAGAGCTATGGAAATGGTACGTACACCATGCATTTAGATACTACTAATGTCGCGGTGACAGGTATACCATACATATTTGAATTCAATATTTATGCTATTGGTAATGAAACTCAGATTATTCAATTGACTGTTGATATATTAGTGATACAAACTGAGATTGTCAATGTTTCCTGGATTCCCGAGATTGCCAGAAATTCAGGGTTGAACCAATCGGTTAGATTTTACTTTAATGATACTACAAACGATAACTATGTGCCAGGAGTAACTAGTTCTAATATAATTCTCAAAAATAACGATACTGGTAGTCTGTTTAATTCAGGTGAGTTTTGGTTATTTGATCTATGGGATAATGGGACCTATATTTTAGATATTACAATGGGAACTCGTAATTCAGGCTGGTACACCTTACAAATTAATGCTTCTAGGTTTCCAAATTATTATTGGAGTATATATTACATTACATTCTATTACCGGGGCAATTACACTCAGGTAAATCTTGTATCATTGGCTGACCCGAGTGGGACACTTTCACCTGTGGGCTCACATAATTACACTATTTTTGAAGGAAGCGATACTTCAATTATTTTTAATTTAACAGATACTGAATATTTTAATAGTCTAATAATTGGAGATGCGAATGCTTATACAATAACCTATACTAATTTATTAACGAGTGCTACTGGAATACTCTCATCGGATATAGCTTTCATTAGTCAAGTGCATACAGGAGATTTATATACATCAGACCCAAGTCTAACTTCTGGTCACTATTTGATTAATATAACCATTTCAAAAACAAATTATGAGGATGGAACACTTCTATTTAACTTAACAATCATCGAGAAATATCAAGCGAATTTAAGGGTCACATATCAACCTGTTGAAGTGGCAGCAGGAAATACCTTTAATATCACATTAGTTGCGGAATACTTCAATGGAACTGCATGGTTACCTTTAGATGGGGCTTCTGTGCGTGTGACTCCTTACTTTAATGGTCTTGCCCAACCAGATATAGGTCCGTATACAACAAATAGTACAGGAGGGATTTTATTTGAAATTACGATTGATATTAGTGCAACTGGAATGAATTTAACCATATTCTTACAAAGCCAATATTTCCATCAAGAGGAAGTAATAGCTATTGATGATATCACAGTAATTCCTTTTAATCCTGGTTTAAACATTGAAGAACTATTGCCATATTTAATTATAGGGGCTATAGTTTTACTTGCGGTATTCGGATCTGTAGTTGTATATCGTGGAGTCGTTGTACCAAAAAAACGTGAAAAACAGCGCGTTTTAACTGAAGTTAAAACCATTTTTGATGATGCGATTAATTTAGAGCATATTTTAGTCTTGTATAAAGCAACAGGTACATGTATCTTTTTCAAATCATACGGCTCAGAAGAAATTGATCCTGAGTTAATTAGCGGATTTTTAACAGCCGTATCATCCTTTGGGAAAGAAATGGTTGCTCAAGAATCTTTAAACGAAATTTCATATGGAGATAAAATGTTGCTTCTAGCAGACGGGGAATATGTGCGGGTTGCCTTAGTATTAGGCAAGAAAGGATCATTAATTCTGAGAACTCATCTAAAGCAATTCATTGATCGCTTTGAACAGGTTTATAGAGATGTATTACCTAATTGGAGGGGTCAGCTCGCACACTTTAGGAATGCAGGTCAAATCGTCGATGATATTCTTAACACATCAATCATTCTTCCTCACCAGATCTCGTATGACTTTTCTAGTGTAAAGGATCTAAAAAATCCTCATTCCAAAGATGTTTTGAAAGTTGCCCATACTTGCTGTGAGGAAACAGAGAGAAAGTTCTTTTTCATTGCAACATTACTACAGGAGGCCTCAGAAAACACCCATAAAGATACTGCGGAGATTTTCATGGGAATAAAAGAATTGAGGGATAAGAAAATATTGATCCCTATAGAAATCTCTGCCATTGAGGCCATCCCGATATCCCAACAAGAAATTAATCTTATCAATCAAAAGGTCGCCCAACTAACTAATCTATCACCCGAAGAAAAACAAAAGCTAGTAAGCGATTTATCTCAATTGGGACCCGCAGAACGAGAAGCATATCTTTCAAGTTTATCCGAGAGAGTTAAAATTGTATCTGCTCCAATCAAAACTACAATTGGTACAGTTGAAGTTACTAATAAAAAAGCAGCAAAGAAAGAAATAAAGAATTTAATCAAGACTGCTAAATCTGAAAAATCAGATGGTAAATATTCTGAATCTATCCAAAATTTACGAGCAGCTGCCATGTTAGCTTCAAACTGGGATTACACAAATGAATTTATGAAGATACAGGAACAAATTCGAAAAATACAAATCGAAGATTTTAAAATTAAGAAGAAAGAAGCCGAAAAAGCAGCAAAGAAAGCAGTAAAGAAAAAAATTTATAGTGACGCTGCAACAAATTATAAAACTGCATCTAAAATTGCTTCTGAGATTTTTAAATTAGGAGAGGCTTCTATGACCAAAGAAGTAAAACGACTAACGAATAAAGCAAATGAATATGATAAATTATCATAATTTTTTTTTCTCTTTTTTTTATTAAGTTGTTAAAAATAAGTAATTAGAAATTACAATAAAGGGTTTTTATTTAATATAGGAACATTAATCCGTTATTCCATTCTCGGTTATGCTAAAAACAGCCTCACCTTCAGCGAGATGAGGGGCATCAACAACTTTTGCTACTCTTTGTTCTCCCTTTCCTTTTCTTAAGTAAACTCGAATTGTAGACCCGTGAGCTATAATATTTCCTCCAGCGGCTTGTAGTGGATTTCCATAAAACACGTCTGGTTTTGCTTGAACCTGATTGGAAACAACTACTCCTAATTCGGGATAAATATCTGTTAATCGCAATAAATCATGCAGATGTCCATTTATTGTTTGTTGTCGATTGGCAAGAGTTCCTCTACCAACATATTCACTTCGAAAATGTCCAATGATTGAATCAACTATAATAAGTTTGATGTTATTTTCTTTTATTAAATTAGCTGCTTCTTTTATCAATAAAATTTGATGATCAGAATTATAGGCTCGTCCAAAAATGATATTTTTTAACACTTTTTTATGATCCAAGTCAAGAGCTTCACTCATTTGAATAATTCTTTCAGGACGAAAAGTGCCTTCGGTATCGATATAGAGAGCTCTTCCTTCAAGACCACCTTTATCTCTTGGTAATTGTACGTTAACACATAGTTGATGCATTAATTGGGTTTTTCCAGTTCTATACTCACCAAAAAACTCAGTCACACAACCTGTTTCTAAGCCACCGCCTAAGAGATCATCAAGTTCTTGGCTGCCAGTATTAACTCGAGCAATATTTTTTCTATGCTCCCAAATATCCTCTGCTGATTTAAATCCGATATTTAACTTTTGCATAGAAGCTTTGATTAATTTTGCAGTAGTTTTTTCACCTAAACCACTTTCACCTTGAATAATAGAAGGGGGTGTGTAAGCAATTGATTCTAACGAACTAAATCCTGCTTTAATGAGTTTCTTTAAAGTAGCCTCTCCTACTCCAGGTAATTTTTTTACCGCATCTACTGATTCACTACCTTCTTGGATCTCGAAGTCATCATCATCATCTTCGTCTTCCTCTTCTTCATCCTCTTCGTCATCATCGTCCTCCTCATCCTCTTCCTCTTCGACATCTAGATCTTGATCGTCAAATTCATTTTCTTCTAATTCTTCAAAGGCTTCAATCAATTCCTCTTCATCATCATATTCCTCACCATCATCTTCAGGCTCGGTCTCTATTTTTGCAAAACCAAGGTGCTCCTTATAAATCTTTCCTTTAGTGTGATTCCTCTTGCATTCGGTGCAATAATATGGTTCTCTTGGTTTTACATGACTCTTGTTATTTACTTCACTTGCCTTAGCCATTTTAATTCTTCCAATTATCGTGTATTTTTTATAGTTTTATTTAATGTAATAATAGCAAATTATCTATTTTAAAATCAATAGAGTTCTGATTTTTTAGTTTGTAAGATTATTAAACAGATAATAAAAGAGTAATTACGTGATTTCTTTAATTTTATCCGCAATCTTTCTCATCTCAACAAAGCAAGTATCCATACGTGCATCAATATCAATACATACCGCAATGATGAGATCGATTCCTGCCTCCATTATCACAAAATTCCCGATGTCTCCTTGTAGAATTAGAACCTCTAAGTTCCCAGACCTTAATTCTGCTAATGCTGTTTGCCCTAAAGAAAGTAAAGTAGCAGTCATTGCCGCTAAACTTATATCAGAAACCCCCTCTTCCAGTATTGAATGGACTATTAACCCCTCTCTTGATACAATAGCTGCAAATCTAGCATCTTCTAAATTGTTATATAACATTTCAAGCAAAATAAGGAATTGATCGTCAGACATGATAAAGAATTCTAAAAGTAATTTTTTATCTTAGTTACCTAATTAATGTAATTTTAACCAAATTTTATTTTTACCGAAAAAGATTATTAATATAATCGAATGTTGTGATGTTAAAGAATTGTTAGAATATTACTTATTAGTATTATAAACATTATTAATATATATTAGAGAAAGAGGTTTTCAAATATGAAATCAAATCTTGAAGTAGAGAATTATCCAACCATAACTAAGAATGCGCTAGAGGGATATATTAAAATTATTAATGAAAATAAAAAACATTGGGATGATCCATTTTTCACAGATACACAAACCTATATTGACTTTAACGAGATGGACCAAGCCTTAGCAAACATAGAAATAGACGATTTTAAGAACTTAATTGTATTGGGTACTGGGGGATCAATTCAAACGCTATTAGCTTTGAAACATTTAGCCAAAAAGAAAATATATCCGATAACTAGCTCTCGATCTGTGGAGTTAGCAAGTTGTTTGGAAAAAACAGACCCCTCTAATTCAATAGTTATCCCTATATCCAGAGGAGGCGAAACTTTAGATGTTAATTCCACCATTGGAATTTTTGCGGAGAAAAAGTATAAGTTTATCGGTCTTTCATCCCAAGGAACGATGTTTGAAATATTAAAGAAGATTCAGTGCCCTATTTTAGATGTTCCGGACTTGTCAGGTCGCTTTGCAGCCTCGATTTCAAATGTAGCAATTTTCCCGGCATATGCTTCCGGTATAGAAGTCAAGTCCTTTCTTAGTGGATTAAAAGAAGGATATGAAAATTATATGAATTTCAATCAAAATGACGCATCTCATCTCGCATGCTATCTATATCATTTTTATAAGAGAGGGGTAAAAGTAGTTTTTTCTATGCCCTATTCTTCGAGTTTAGAAGGAAGTGTGGGTCTTTTTGTACAAGAACTCTCAGAAAGCACTGGAAAAGAGAATAAAGGACTAATGGGAGCATATCAATCTGCACCACTCAGTCAACACTCTGTCCTTGAGTATCTTTTGGGGGGTACAAAAGGAGTGGTGCTTCCCATTTTATGGCTATTTAAAGAAGATTTAGCGGAACTAAAATTACCCTCCCAGATTGACTATATTAATAAAAAACAGGCTCAAGATGTGATTAATTACCAAGCCTATGCTACGTTTCAAGCATTACTCGAACAGCGAGTGGCTTCAGTACTATTAAGCTTACTCTCTCCTAATGCAAGAAATATAGGAAATTTAGTCTCATTCATTCAATCAGTAATTTATTATTTATGTTTACTTTTAGATGTGAATTGGGCTAATAATCCAAAAGTAGTGATTGGAAAGCAAATTTGTAATAATGCACTTAAAAATAATCAATCAATCGAAGATTTAAAGGCGATAAGAAAGAGAATAGCATCAAATAAGTTTACCGATATTAGTAACTAACCAAGCTTATTAATGAATGTATTATAAAGTACATTTACAGCCTTTTTACAGTTTTTTCTTTCAATTATTGCCGTAAAATTTAATTCAGAAGATCCTTGAGCAATAGCTAAAATGTTAATATTATTTTTTCCTAAAGAACCAAAAACTTTTCCAGCGATTCCCGGTGTGAAAAGTAAACCCGCTCCGATAACTGCCACGAGAGAAATCTCATTATCAATTTTGATATG
>Ga0180433_10009895_pt1 | contig 11584 bp, 12 predicted proteins | sample SS_ome_8_FD_132980 | JGI IMG/M metagenome (GOLD analysis project Ga0180433, IMG submission 132980) | Hypersaline lake sediment archaeal communities from the Salton Sea, California, USA - SS_1_D_1 metaG | ecosystem: Environmental > Aquatic > Non-marine Saline and Alkaline > Hypersaline >... | reverse complement strand
TAATGATTTTGTAAAATTAACTAATGTTGGGTGGACTGTAAGTTCAAATGAAATAATTGAAAAAACCTCTTTGAAGTCGGTATTCATTCTAAATGATTTTCAAATTATCGGTTATAGTGTAAATCTCCTTGATTTCAATAATTCAAATGACTTATTTGTAATCCAAGGTAGTAAAGATGATTTTAATTCAAATGTTCAAACTAAAGCAATAATTGGAGCAGGAACTGGTCTTGGAAAGAGCATATTGACTTATGATGAACATTTCAAGGCATACGTTCCAATATCCAGTGAAGGGGGGCATGTAGATTTTCCTGTACAATCTAATGAAGAAATGGAATTAGTTAATTTTGTTAAAAAAGTTAAGGGAATTTCACAACCGCTAAATTATGAAGAATTGATTTCTGGTCGGGGCATTGAAAATATATATTCATTTTTAAGGCAAAACCAAAAGTATAGCGATACCCGATACACAAATGAAATTGACAATTCTGATTCAAAAGCACCATTAATTTCAAAATATAAAAATGAAGATGAAATCTGCAAAAAAACTTTCTCATTATTTACCAGGTTTTATGCAAGATGCGCAAAGAATTTTGTTCTAGACACCCTTGCTTTAGGAGGAATATATATTGCAGGTGGAATAGCAGCAAAAAATAAAGAGATATTTACTTCCAAGGATTTTTTTGATGAATTTGAAAATGCATATAGACGAAGTGAAATAATGAAGAAAATACCAATAAGTGTCATAGTGAACTATGACGTTAGTCTAATTGGTGCATGTTTTGCAGCAATGTATAATTTGAAGAAATAAATTTAGTATAATTATATGAATAAAATTTTAAGTATATAATCTATAATGCCATAGTAAGGTGGAGGCAAAAATATGAAAATCTTTATCGATTCAGCTAGACTAGATCAAATAGAAAAAGCCTATGGTTATGGTATAATCAATGGTGTAACAACCAATCCGTCATTACTTAAAAAAGCAGTGGATAAACTACAACAATCTGGTGAAAAAATAACTATTGAAGAATATCTTAAAAAGATTCTGAGAATTGCCAAAGGAACACCAGTTAGTTTAGAAGTCACGGAATTTAAGCAAGAAAAAATGATTGAACAAGGTAAAAAATTATACAAAATGTTCAATCCAGTTGCAAACAATGTTAATATTAAGATTCCTGTAAATCCCTCTTTTCCCGATGAGGAAGGACGGGATTTTGAAGGAATACAAGCAGTTAAAACTCTTTCAAAAGCAGGAATTCCAGTTAATTGCACCTTGATTTTTACACCTGAACAAGCACTACTTGCTGCAAAAGCTGGTGCAAAATTTGTCAGTCCTTTTGCAGGTAGAATCGATGATTATATTAGAACAAACAATAAAATTTCCTTTAAAAAAACAGATTATTTCCCAGCTGAGGGATGGGAAGTAAATGATGAAATTCTAAATGATGATGGTATTATGTCAGGTATTGATTTAGTTGCACAAATTGTTGATGTTTTATCTATTTATGATTTTAAGACAGAAGTAATTGCAGCATCGATAAGAAATGCAAGACAAGCAAGAGAAGCAGCACTTGCTGGAGCAGATATTGCTACTTTACCTTATGATGTAATCATGCAGCTTCTAGTGCATTATAAAACAAATGAGGGTATGAAAAAATTTACTGATGATATTATTCCTGAATATGCTAATTTGACTAAAGATTAAATAAAAAATATTTGGATATAATATGAAAAGTTTAGAATTTAATTTTTCAGATAGCAAAATACCCAAAAAAGAAATTGATAAATTAGAAATTAAGCTTAAGAAGGAAATTGAACAAATGAACAAAGGCCTGTCACAGGGCTATGATGATAATAGAGCATCCATTAATCTGCTGGATGACAAAGAAAACCTCTTGAGAATTAAAGATTGTATAAAAGAAAAATCAGATCTAAATCCCAAATATTTAATTGTTGTAGGAATAGGAGGCAGTAATTTAGGTACGGTTGCTATACAAGAAGCAGTATTAGGAAAGCTGCATAATCAAACAAATCCTGAGTTAAAAATATTATATGCAGACACAGTTGATACCGATTTAATATCAAATATAATTTCTATCATTGAACCTTTTTTAAAAAAAGGAGAATCTATAATAATCAATGGTGTTAGCAAATCAGGTGGAACAACCGAAACAATTGCTAATTTTGAGGTATTAGTTGATTTTTTAAAAAAATACAAAAAAAACTACCAAAAATATGTGGTTATTACAACTGATAAAGATTCAAAATTTTGGAATTTTGCTGAAAAACAAGGTTTTAACGTTTTAGAAGTTCCTAAAAAAGTTGGAGGTAGATTTTCTGTTTTCTCTTCTGTGGGTCTATTTCCTCTTGGTTTATTAGGTATAGATATTGATTTATTATTAGAAGGAGCAAAATCAATTAGAGAAAAATGTCTAGATCAAAAAATCAAAGATAATCCAGCTGCAATGAGTGCTTCTTTGATTTATCAACATAAACGAAATGGTAAATCAATTCATGATCTATTTTTATTTAGTACAGATTTAGAATCTTTAGGCAAATGGTACAGACAATTGATGGGTGAGAGTTTAGGTAAAGAATTTAATATGCAAAATCAAAGAATTCATGAGGGAATCACTCCAACTGTTTCTATTGGGTCTACCGATTTGCATTCGATGGCTCAGTTATATCTTGCTGGTCCTTATGACAAATTTACTACTTTTGTAAAAGTTGAGAGTAATAATAATTCAGTAAATACGCCTAATAATCCTGAATATTCTGAATTGGTTAAGGGGATACAGTTAAAACCAATGGAAGAAATTATGAAAGCTATTCTTACAGGTGTTCAACAGGCTTTTAGAAAAAAAGACCGTCCCTTTATGGAGATTATTTTGCCCGATAAATCGGTATATTCAGTAGGCCAATTCATGCAATTAAAAGAAATGGAGATTATTTATCTAGGATATTTGTTAGATATTAATCCCTTTAATCAACCCAATGTTGAAGATTACAAAATTGAAACAAAAAAAATTTTAAATGATTAAATGACAACCAGAGTTTTTGATTCCGAAAAAATTTACAAAGAGTCTTCAATTATCATTTCAAAATGTATTAATAGAGTGATTCAAGCAAATAAACAAGCAATAATTGGACTAGCGGGTGGAAAAAGCATATCAAATACATTAGATGAGCTAATTAAAATGACCATTGATTGGAACCATGTCCATATATTTGTGGTTGATGAGAGACTAGTTCCAATAGATAACTTACTAAGTAATTTTAAAATGATTCAAGAAAAATTTCTTCAAATAATGCCCAAAACAAATATACATCCGTTTATTTTAAATGGAGATAAAAAAGACTATGGTTTAACGAAATATAATAAATTGTTTAAAAAATATAAAAAATATTTTGATATTGTTATTGTCAGTTCTGGGGAAGATGGCCATATTGGCTCTTTATTTCCAAGTCACTCATCTATTTTAAATGAATCTGATGGGTATATTACTGTACACAACTCACCTAAACCACCTACGAAGAGAGTTACTATTTCTAAAAAGATGATAATTAAATCTAAAACTGGTTTTTTGTTTATTGTAGGAGATCACAAAAAAAATGCATATAAGAAATTTTTTGATAATGAAATTAATTATATTGATTGTCCGTCAAAACTAATAAGTAAAATCCCTGAAAATTATGTGATTGTATCAAAAGAATTATCGGAAGATTAAAATGAAAAAAGATAAAATGATAATACCAGCAATAATTGCAAAATCACAAGATGAATTAGATAAAAAAATTGAGATGGTTAAGGATTTTGTTAACTGTATTCAGCTTGATATTATGGATAACAAATTCGTTCCAAACCAATCATTATTTTTTGATTTTGAACTTCCAAAAACAAAATGCAAATTTGAAGCTCATTTAATGGTAGAAAATCCTGAGGATTGGATAAGAAGAAATGGCAGTAAGGTTGATACTATTCTTGTTCATTTTGAATCAAATTTCAATGCAAAAAGGTTAATAGAATCTATAAAAAAACTAAATAAGAAATTTGGTTTTGTTATTAATCCAGAAACAGCAGTTGAAGAACTTACAAGTTTTATTGATGACATAGATCAAGTGTTGATAATGACTGTTAATCCAGGTTTTTATGGCAGTCCTTTCTTACCAGGAATGCTTGATAAAATACATAAGCTTAACCAAATTAATCCTGCCCTTGATATTGAGGTTGATGGAGGGATAACAGATTCCACAATTTCATCAGTTGACCAAGCAGGTGCAAATATGTTTGTTTCTGGATCATATATTATAAAATCAGAAAATATACAAAAAGCAATTGAGACTCTAAAAAATAAACTTTCCAAAATAGAAAAATTTGATTGATTAATAACACGTGGAATGAATGAAACAAGGACATAAAAGACACAGTCATGAACATCGTAAAGATCTTGCAGGTGAATATAAATGGGGCGATACCGGCCAAATGTTATTCATCTTTATATTTATTATTGGGGTGATTCTAGATTTATTTGTTTTAAAACTCTCAAATGATTGGCAAGAATTGTTTCCTTGGTATTTTCGTGTATTAATATTTATTCCATTAATCTTAATTGCAGTATATTTTGGCCAGCGATCTCATAGAATTATTTTCGAAGAAGAAAGAAAAGAGATGATGATTATCAATACTGACGTTTACGCAAGAATAAGACATCCAATGTATTTTGGTTCATTATTGACATATTTAGCTTTTTTAGTACTTAGTTTGTCAGGTCTTGGACTAGTTATTTTCATTATTGTTTTCATTTTTTACTATTATTTATGTTGGTATGAAGAACAAATATTAATTGATAAACTTGGAAATGAATATAAAAAATATATGGAAGAAGTTCCAATGTTATTTCCAAAGATTTTCAAATAATTATTAGTTTAAAAAATAGAATAAATAACTTTTTTTATTTCCTTTTTGTGGAAAATAAAAACATAGGAATAATTTCAGTTCTTGCTGCAAGTATAATATGGGCAATTGAACCAATTTTTTTAAAATTATCTTACCAAACTTCAGATTTTATTCAAACAAACACTATTCGTACAATTTTTGCTTTGATAATAGCTTTTATCTATATAATAATACAAAATAAGCCAAGGGATTTAAAGTTATCAAAAAAGTCTATTGCACCAATGATCTACGTTGCACTTGTTGCATCATTATTTGCCGATTTTATGTATGTCTTTTCCCTGTCTCAAATACCAGTTGTTAACGCTGTAATTATTGGTCATATGCAGCCGGTCTTTATTGTTTTATTTGGTATTTTTGTTCTCAAGTCAGATAAGCTAACCAATTTTGATTATGTTGGGATTCTATTGCTAGTTATATCAGGAATTTTAGTTACAACAAGATCTGTTGAAAATCTGATAAGTCTAAGGCTTGGGACAATTGGTGATTTGTTTGTTTTATCTGCTACAATTGCTTGGGCAACAACAGCTATTGCAACAAGAAAATATTTAAGACAATTAGACACGGGGGTTATATCTTTTTACAGATTTTCTCTTGCAGCCATCATACTATCAATTTATTTAGTATTCAATAATAGATTTTTCATCGAAAATATTTATCAAGTTGCAGTTGGAATAATTGTTGGTATTGGAACTATTCTTTATTACGAGTCTCTAAAACGTATAAAAGCTGCTCAGACTTCCGCTCTAGAGCTTTCAACTCCAGTTTTTGCAACAGTTTTGGCATTTTTTATGCTTTCAGAGATTCCCACGCTAATGCAAATTATTGGTGTGTTATTGTTGTTTATTGGTCTTCTATTCATATCTAAAAGGGAAGACTAATTGATTATTTTTAAGAGTTGATAATTTTATTAATTTTTTTCAAATTTAATTTTCGTTGATATAGAGGTTTTTTATTTTTTTTATAAATCGCTAAATTATTTTCAAATGTTTTTTTTCTCTTATTTAAATAAATAATCCCTAAAGGCAATTTATCTTGCTGCAATGATTTTTTAAAAGCCTCTATTCTGTTGGTTGGATCATATGATTTTTCTAAATAATACGTATGGTCTTTGAACCAATTATAAGTATTAATTTTATTGAAGGATACACATGGTTGAAGAATATCTACCAATGCATAACCTTTGTGTTTAATTGATTTTTTAAGAATGTCTTTTAATTCCTCTGAATCACCTGCAAATGCTCGAGCAACAAATGTTGCATCAAGAGCAATTGCTGTTGAAATTGGATTAAATGGCATTGAAATTACACCATTTACTTGAACAGGAGTTCTAAAACCTGATTGACTTGTTGGTGATGCCTGACCTTTTGTGAGTCCATAGACCATATTGTTATGAATTATATTGGTAATATCAGGATTTCTGCGTATAGCATGAATAAAATGATTTCCCCCTTCTCCATACATATCACCATCGCCGCTTTCTGCAATAACTGTTAGATTGGGATTTGATGCTTTTATACCAGTTGCAGGAGGCAAAGATCTTCCATGTAGCCCATTAAAATAGTTTGTCTTTAGATATTGAGGTATTTTTGCAGCCTGACCTATGCCCGAGACAATAACTAATTGATTTGGAGGAATTTTTAGTTCTGAAAGTGCTTGTTTTAAAGATTTTAGAATTGGATAGTTACCACATCCAGGACACCATGCGATATCAATTTCTCCTAAATCGTAATCTTTGGTATCCATTTCTAACCCTCCTTTAAGATATTTATAATTTGTTTTTCAATTGTTTCAACGTCAAATGGCATTCCATTGTATTGCAGTATTTTATGATGAATATCATAACCTGTTTGTAGTTTGATTAGTTTTGAAAACTGAGAAGTTGCATTATTTTCAATAATTATTGTCTTTTTAGCAGGTTTTAAAAAACCATAGGTCTCTGGATGTAAAGGGTATATTTGATTAAAATGTAGAAATGAAATGTTATTTTGTTTAATTTTGTTTAATGCTTCTCTAATTATATGAAAAGTTGATCCCCATCCAATTACTAATGTTTTGTAATTTTTATTCCCAATAAAAATAGGGTTTTCTAAATCTTTTCTAATTTCTTGTATCTTTTTTAAACGTTTATCAACCATTTTGGTTCGGATATCCATGCTCTCTGTAATTCTGCCCTCTTCATCATGCTCATCGCTATCAACACATACCAGTCCGCTTCCGTAACCTGGGATTCCACGAGGCGAAATTCCATTTTTTGTTAACATATATCTTTTGTAATCTTTCTTAGTTTTTTCAAAATAATTATTATTTGAAATTTTATCATTTTCAATTACCGGAATATTGTAGTATGAATCAACAAAATATTGATCAGTTAAAATATACACAGGTACCTGGAATTTATCGGCCAAATTGAAGGCTTTTTGTGTAAGATAAAAACCATCTTGAAGTGTTGCTGGTGCAAATATAATTTTAGGAAATTCTCCATGACTTGAATATAATGCATGCTCTAAATCACCTTGTTCTGTTCGGGTTGGAAGGCCTGTTGCAGGTGCAGGTCTTTGAGCTAAATGTATAACAATAGGACTTTCAATCATTCCTGCTAAACTAACTCCTTCTGTCATCAATGCATAACCACCTCCAGAGGTTGTAACCATAGCTCTTGCACCAGCATACCAAGCACCCAATGCCATATTTATTGCAGAAATTTCATCTTCTGCCTGCTCAGCAATTATATCAAAATCATTTGATTTTTGTGAAAGATATGTTAGAATCCCGGTCGAGGGGGACATGGGATAAGAGGAAATAAAATTACAACCACCTGCAAGTGCTCCAAGTGCGATTGCCTGTGTGCCATTTAGAAGTATATCATCACTTTGGTTTTTAGGCCGTGATATTTTTATTTTAATTTCTCCTTTATCAATCAATTCAATTCCGAGATTAAATCCCTTTTCAACTGCAAAGATGTTGTTTTTTACAACTTCTTTCTTTTTTCTTAAGAAATATTTCTCAACTTGAGAATTTATTATTTTTTTATCAATATTGCATAATGCTGATAAAAATCCCACTGCGATGGTGTTTGAATAAATAACATTTCCAATTTCTTTTGCCAGTTGTGAAAATGATATATCAATGGTCTTAAAACTGCTATTTTTTATATTTTCCTTTTCGCCAATAATTACAGTTTGTTTTGAAATCCTATTTCCAAGATGACTAATTGCATCTTTACTGAGTGCTATTAGAAAATCAGTTCTTTTGATATATGCTTGTACAGGCTCTGTTGATATCCTAAGTTGAGTAGAATTACTTCCTCCTCTAACACGCGACATGTATTCTTTTGTTGAAAAAACATTGTAACCTGCAGATTTAACAATTTTTGTAAACAATTGTTCTACAGTTTGAATACCTTGGCCGGCCTCTCCACATAAAACTATAGATATTTCACTCATTTTCTATAATTTCCTCCTAGAAATAATAGATTAAAAGTTGAATATTTTTCTGAATTTTCTAAAATAAAATTAAACCCCTGATCTCCCATCATCACAAGGTTCTTCATCATCCATTGGTCTTGAATGTTCAGCATGTGCTGGTTGGAGACAAACATCTAATGGAACCTGTTTCATTGGCTTGCCACAGCACTCTGGAACTATATCATCAGATTTTTTAATTTCCTTTCCGCATTCTTCACACAAATATGTTTTTTCTTTCATAGTTACACCTATTTTTTACCCAACAATTCTTCAACTTCTTTCTTTCCGCCATCTAGTTCCTCAAGTTGTTCCTTATCCACCATCAACAGTAGTGTTTGAAATTCACCAACATGTTCTTTTTCTTCTTTGGCAACATCTAAAAGAACAGCTTTTATATTCTTGTTTTTGGCCATTGCAGCCATTTCTTCATAAAGATTGATTGCATCAAATTCTGCAATTATTGCTGCCCTTAGTATTTCTTTATCAATATCATCAGGATTTATTTTATCTAAATTAATTGGTATTTTTGACAACATATCTTGACCTTAGTAATTTTTTATTTTGAATTTCTACTTTAAAGGCTGATAAATATTTTTTTTTAAAATATCGGCCTCCAGATTTTGACAAACATATTATAGTATATAATTTTTATTAAAAACAAACTTCAATACATTTGTAAAATAAACTAAAATTAACTTACAATACAATTTTATTCTTTAATAAATCGATATTATCCCCTTTTAATCAATACTCTGATAATACCAACCACAAAATTCGCTCTTGGAACCTTCTTCATATATTCTTTATAGGGCTTGCCAAATTTTTCAATATTTCTTTTATCTTCTCTTATCATATCTAAGTAGGTAAGAACAATTACTGGTATTCCTAATAACACAACTACCCAATTTTGAAATAGAAGCATCGCTCCAATTGCCCATAAGAAAAAAGCTGAATATTGGGGATGACGCATTATTGAATAGATGCCGGTATCAACAATTTTTGTAGTATGAATAAAACTTTTTCCCTTTTTGACACCTCCTTTTGTAGGGAAAGCTAAGACGGGTGCCATACCAAACAATCCAGATAATATGAAAACAACAACCCCTATATATTCAACTATTTCTAATCTTGTATTTTCAGTATAAAAAAATCCATATATAATCTGAGAAATAAAGAATAAAAATGCAATTATTGAGGGTGCAGCATCCTTCCATGAAAAATTTCTATTAGACATTTTCAAAAATCTAAATTAATTAATTGTTTAAAAAATCAATGATTATTAATATATGCTATTTTTACAAAAATATCATAATTATTGGAAAATCTAAGAATTTATCCTTGTATCTTATTTTTAAAAAAGGATCTAAATAATATGTGGTTTTATCGCCGGATACCAATCTAATTGATATTTTGTAGGTATTCCCCAGCATCTCAATATTGAACTTATTTTAAAAAATCCAAATATTACCCTGGGAAGAATTCTTGGTCTTCCCCAATAGTTGCCCTCCCAATAGCTATTTGAATTAGATTTAATAGATCCAAATAATACCCGCGCAGGAAACAACACTTTTAAAAAATTATTTTTTATAACATTATTTATTCTATCAATTTTGGAATTGGTATTAAAAAACGAGTGGTTATCATCGTTTTGAATTATTATACCATACATACAGTTGATAATAGTATTTAGATAAATTGAATTATTATATGAATAAGTAATAATGATTCCTGCCCAATCATTAATAATGGTATTCATAGAAATGTTGTTATTGTTTGAGCCTGCGTAGATGGTTATTCCGGAATAACCATCTCTATTTGAAATTGAGAAATTGGTCTGAGAGATATAATTAAGAGATATTTCATTGTAATTTCCTCTAATAATTTCAATTCCGTGCCCTTCGTTATCTTTAATTATATTTCCGTATATTTTGTTATTATTTGGACCATTTGGCCAATGACCGATACTACCAAATATGCCACTAGCAGTATTATTTGAAATAATATTCTTAGATATATTACAATAAACAACATCCCACAAACATATGCCATAAAAATTATTGGTGATAAAATTATCCAAGATGGAGCAATTGTTATTCCAATGCCATAAGAATATTCCGGTATTGCAATTTTCAATAGTATTTTTATAACAATCGATATAAGATGAGTTTCTTAATGCTATACCGTTTGCAACGTTATTTTCATTTACATGATTCTTTATTATATTTCCAGAAATGTTGCAGAATTTCGAATCAACAACAAAAACACCAATATAATTACTATTTGTGATAGTAAATCCAGCTAAATTAATAAAATTTGAACGAGCAAAAACAACAATATCCTTGTTGTTTCCATCAATTATTGTATTTTTTAAATTTTCACCTATGAGATTAATACTTTTATTAACAATTAAATTTTCAAAATAAACGCCATTATACACAAAAACTGTATCCCAATCACTTGAATCATTAATTGCATCTTGTATCTTTGAATAATTACCAGGTAAGTATCCGCCAACATACAATGTTTTTCCATTATGTGAAGTAGTGGATTTCTCAAAACTTATCCCAGTTGATGGAACAATTATTCCAACCAGTAGAATAGTTATCCCAACAATTATCAGCTTCTTCATCTAATCAACACTTCTAATAACATTTGCAACAATGGGAACTTAATAAAACGGCTATTATAACTAAAATACTCTAAATTCCGCTCAATAATCTTAGGATATGATTTAATATCAGAAGCATTCACAGAATCAGAAGCTGAATTTCCCGCAAGATCATAATGTAAAAAATTAAAGATAGGATTTCCCCAGGGTTGGTTTCCCCATTGAATAACAAACTCATAAACTGGTCCAGGCCCATCACTTGTCTGCCATAGACCATCATTAATATACATTTCTACTCTGTCCATACTACTTGTATTATCAATGGAATTACAAATGAATTTGCAGTACCAATTACTCCAACCCTCTCTGAATGTTTCCCATTTAACATCTTGAATATCAGGTGGAGTTTGATCAATCTTAAATTCCGTTAAATTAATCAAAAAAGTATAGTAAAAGAATTTTCCCCCACAAATAATGAATTGATAGTTATACTTAAGGATGAAAATGGAAAAACCAATGAGATTAAATTGGATTTTAGAAAATCTGTTATAG